>Ga0302319_10000735_pt1 | contig 73527 bp, 61 predicted proteins | sample Bog_T0_2_FD_203319 | JGI IMG/M metagenome (GOLD analysis project Ga0302319, IMG submission 203319) | Peat permafrost microbial communities from Stordalen Mire near Abisko, Sweden - Bog_T0_2 | ecosystem: Environmental > Terrestrial > Soil > Wetlands > Peat | place: Sweden: Abisko, Stordalen Mire...
TCCCGCCGCCGGTGCCCATTTTAGCCATAATCCTGAAAATAAATAATCTAAGACAATGGGGAACTACTGATCGGTAATAGTGTCAAATAGAGTGTTTGGAAAGAATGGAGCGGCGGATCGCACAGTGCCGGCCGCAACGGAAAGGAGCAGCGCAGATGTTCCAAGACTCATTCATCGAAGCAACCGCGCGCACGAATCGCGGCTGGACGGTACTCGCCTCTTCGGCTCTGCAAACCGCCCTGGTCAGCGCGTTACTGGTAGTTCCGCTGTTGCGGCCGGAGTTGCTGCCCAAAACCCTGCTGCAGACGATGTTGGCGGTTCCACCCATGCCGCCGCCTCCGCCGCCGCCACCCGCGGCAACGCAGACCGCGCCCGTGCAGCACGCCGTTCTGCGCCACTTCGACAGCGTCAGGCTGTTTGAGCCAAAAGCAGTTCCGGACAAGGTCGCGATCCTGGCCGATGCGGATTTGCCGGTGGCCCAGAATGGCGTTCCAGGCGGTATTGAGGGCGGTGTGCCCGGCGGCACCGGCACCACTGCCGACTCTCTTTTCAATAACTTGGTGGCAAAGTCTGGGACCCCGCCACCCGTCGCGAAGGCCGAGCCGCCGGCCGTAATTCCGCGGCTCCAGGTAGGCGGAAACGTGCAGGCGGGCAAGCTCAAATACGGGCCTAAGCCCATTTACCCGCCTCTGGCGCTGCAGACCCGAACCGAGGGTACGGTGCAGCTCACGGCCGTCATCGGACGCGACGGGACGGTCCTAAGCCTCAGCGTGGTCAGCGGACACCCGATGCTGGTCCAGGCCGCGCTCCAGGCCGTGCGGCAGTGGCGCTATGCGCCCACCCTGCTAAATGGCGATCCGGTGGAAGTGATCTCGCCGATCGTTGTGAGCTTCAGTTTGAATCGGTAGTCTTTGCCTCCCAGACTTCGGCGCGTCTCGCCGCGAACGGCAGGGAGACTTGTGCACTGAACACAAGTCTCTCTGCTGTCATTGGAATGCTCTCATCCGCTGAGAAAACAGCTTGATAAACCGATCCATCCTCTGCCGCAGTCGGAGTTACTCACGCCGAAGATTCTAGAGTTAGCGGCCATGATCGGTCGACGAAACGCAGCCGGTGAATTTCCCTTGGTAGCAAGTCCGCCCCAGCCGCCGCGACGCGGCCGGATGGGGATCGATACCAGCGTCTAGTCGCGGGCCACAAACCGCAGCGGCAGTTCCGCGCTCTGGCGGATGCCGATCCGTGGCGTCACATCGATCGCCAGCGGTGCGCGCCCGCTCCGCACCGTGAGTGGTCCCCGCGTCAGGTCGCAGCCATAGTGCTCCAAGGTAATGCCGAGCGCGCGGGTCAGCTTACCGGGACCGTCGCCGATGCCCTCCACGCCGCGGATCAGCACGCAGCCCGGCGTGCCCTCCGGCTCGGCGACGATGTTCAGGCAGTGGTACATCCCATAGACCAGGTAAACATAAGCGTGGCCCGGCGGCCCGAACAGGACGCGCGTGCGCGGTGTCAACCCGCGGAACGAGTGCGCCGCCTGATCGATGAACGGCAGATAGGCCTCGACCTCGATGATGCGCCCGCCGCGGCGCTCCCCGTGCGGCCCACTCATCTCCAGCACGCAACCCAGCAGGGCGCGCGCGACCTCAATGGTCGGTCGCGAGTAAAATTCACGCGGTAGTAACCGGAAGTTCATCTCGCGCTACCATAAGCAACGTAACAAGGTATCAAACGTTCATGCGGTTGTTTGTCGGTCTCGATCTGCCGTACGAAATGCGGCGCAACCTGGAATTGCTTCTGCACCTCCTGAAACCGCTGGCCCCAATTCAGTGGAGCACGCTCGATAATCTCCATCTCACCACCAAGTTTATCGGTGAATTTCCCGAAGCGCGGCTGGAGGAATTGAAATCCGCGCTGGCCGCGGTGCCGCGCCCCGGCGGGCTGCACATCGCCATCCGCGGGCTGAGTTGGTTTCCCGATGCCGACCGCCCGCGCGTGTTCGTAGCCGGCATCCAGGCGCCACCGGGGTTGGCCGCGCTGGCTCGGGACACCGCGCTGGCCTGCGAGGCGCTCGGCATTACGCGCGATGAGAGGGAATTCCGGCCGCACCTGACACTGGCGCGCATCCGGCGTCCGGAGCCGCTGACCGCGCTGAAGACCGAAATCTCCCGGCTGCCCAGCGAGGATTTTGGTGCTTTTCAGGCGGAAAGCTTCCATCTCTACCGCAGCCAGCTCCAGCCGGGCGGATCGATTTACACCAAGCTGGCATCGTTCCCACTAGCCGTATGATTCCCGCCGTGTTCTTCGATCCCCAAACTGCCGGCGCAACCGCCGGCTCATCGAACTATGTGCTGATCGCGGGCCTGCTGGTGCTGGCCTACCTGATTGGCGGCATCCCATTCGGCTACCTGCTGGTGCGCCTGAAGACCGGCCAGGATGTGCGCGCCATGGGCAGTGGCAATATCGGTGCCACGAACGTCCTGCGCACGACGGGGCGCGGGTGGGGCGTGCTGACTCTGGTGCTGGACATCGCCAAGGGCTACCTGGCGGTGTGGATGATCGAGCGCGCCACTGGCGGTGCCGCGTGGTTCGTGGGCGCGGCCGTCGTCGCGGTCTTGCTCGGACATGCCTTTCCGGTCTATTTGAAATTCAAAGGTGGGAAGGCCATGGCGAGCTTCGTCGGCGCCGCACTGTGCGTGGCCCCGGCCGCGGTCGGCGTGTGCGCGCTGGTGTTTGTGCTGGTCGTCGCCGCGTGGCGCTACATTTCGCTGGGTTCGATCGTCGGCGCGGCCCTGTTCCCGCTGGTGTTCTGGCTGCTGAATCGTCCGGACTGGCCGCTGGTGGCGGCAACTGCGCTCGCCAGCGCGCTCGTGATCTGGCGGCACAGCTCCAATATCCAGCGCTTGCGCGCCGGCACGGAGAACGTGTTCCACTTGGGAGGAAACAAACCGTGAAGCGACTGGCAATCATCGGAGGCGGAGGCTGGGGCACGGCGCTCTCGATCGTGCTGGCTCCGCGCTTCGAGCGCGTCCGGCTGTGGGTCTATGAGCGGGACCTGGCGGAGCGCATGCAGAGCGCGCGCGAGAACGACGTGTTCCTGCCGGGCGCGCGGCTGAAAGACAATGTCGCAGTCAGCAGCGTGTTGGCCGAGGCAGTAGAGGACGCCGAGATCGTACTAGGGGTGATGCCATCGCATCACGCCCGCCGGGTGTATGACGACCTGCTGCCGTATCTCACCGAAGACATGCTGGTGGTGAGTGCGACGAAGGGTCTTGAGAACGGTACGCTGCTGCGCATGTCGCAGGTGATCAACGATGTGGTGGGCAATCGCTTTCCTCCGCGCACGGGCGTGCTGAGCGGGCCTACGTTCGCCCGCGAGGTGGTCCGCGGCGAACCGGCTGCCGTGGTGATCGCATCGCACGATAACGGTTTGGCGCGCGCCGTGCAGGCAGCCTTTTCAGGGCCCACGCTGCGGCTGTACACCAACAGCGACCCGGTAGGCGTGGAGCTTGGCGCATCGCTGAAGAACGTCATCGCGATCGCGGCGGGCGTCTGCGCCGGACTCGGATTGGGCGCCAACACGACGGCCGCGCTGATCACCCGCGGCCTCGCGGAAATTACGCGCATGGCCGTTGCCGCCGGCGGCCAGAGCCAGACCCTGGCCGGCCTGGCCGGGCTGGGCGACCTGGTGCTGACTTGTACCGGGGAACTGAGCCGCAACCGCACGGTCGGCTTCCGGTTGGGCCGAGGCGAGAAACTGGCGGAGATCCTGGGCGGCATGCGGATGGTGGCCGAGGGGGTTCAGACGACGTATGCCGCAATGGAGCTGTGCCAGCGGCTGGCGGTCGAACTCCCCATCACGCGCCAGGTCCACGCCATCCTGCGCGAGGGCCGCGATCCGCGCGAGGCGCTGCGCGAACTGATGGAACGCTCGCTGAAAGAAGAGTAGTTTCGCGCCGGTCGATCCACGCGCAACGACGCCCTGAAAGCACGGCGGACGCGTGAGACCCTGGTTGGTCCTCGCTGCCGTGGCGCCACGACTCAAGTCCGGACGCCAGTCGGTGCACGGATTAGCTTGCCCGCCGTCGGATGGAAACGCATCCCCGGCAACTCGCATATGATAACTGCTTGACGATGGAGACACACAGCCCCGCTCCGATCTTCATCGTCGGCTGCCCGCGCAGCGGCACCTCGATGCTGCGGGATCTTCTGCGCTCGCATCCGCGTCTGACCTTTCCCGGCGAATCGCATTTCATCCCGGCATTCTATCGGGGCTACGGCGATCCACGCGACAGCGCGGAAGCCCGCAAACTGGCGGCCGCAATACTCGAATTGCGCTGGGTGCGCGCATGGAATCTGCGGCTGGAAGCGGATTCTTTCACCGATTGCCGCTCCTTCCGGGAGGTCTTGTGCCGTCTGTACGAAGCCTGGGCGCGCCAGCAGAACAAGCCTCACTGGGGTGACAAGACCCCTGACTATGTGACCGAGATTCCGCTCCTGGCGAAGCTCTTTCCCGAAGCCCGGATCATCCACATCTACCGCGACGGGAGAGACGTAGCGCTGTCCTGGATTCAGGCCAGATTTACGCCTCAAAACATGTACACCGCGGCGCGGCTGTGGAAGTCCTGGGTTAGCGCCGGACGCCGGGCCGGCGCGGCGCTGCCCCGCGAGATGTACCTGGAGCTGCGCTACGAACAGCTCCTGGCGCAGCCTCGAGAGACCATGCAGCGCGTGTGCGAGTTCGTCGGAGAGCCATTTGACGAGGCGGTCCTACGGCTCACCCCGATCCGGCCGAAACGGCGCTTCTTTCCGCGTTTCAATCCGTTTGCCCAGAAGCAGCCGCGCCCCGTGGAAATCGTCTCCTCCAACTGCGGGAAGTGGAAAACCAGGATGCCGGCCCGGGACCGGGTGCTGTTTGAGTCCGTGGCCGGAGATCTGCTCAGAACTCTGGGTTACGAGACGGAAGGACGCACCCGGCGCATCGGCGGCGCCGAGCGGCTGGCGTGGGGTTTGCATCAGCATTTCTGGCGGGTCGCCGTTAGGATTCTGGCTTTGCGCTTCGATGCATGTTTCGCCACGTTCCGGCGGTTGACCTGGGCCAAGGCTCGTTCCCGGTTCAGAACGGCACCCCCATAACGTCCCGCGGGACGGCTTTGCCGGCCGGGCGAATGGCGGCATGGATCAGGCTGCCGTTTATGATGAGAAGGCATCGCGTTGACCTGAAAGCAACCATCCCGTGACGAATCAGACACACAGCGCCGCTCCGATCTTCATCGTGGGCTGCCAGCGCAGCGGCACGACCATGCTGCGCGATCTTCTTCGCTCGCACCCGCATTTGACCTTTCCGGACGAATCCCATTTCATCCCGGCCTTCTACCGCGCTTATGGCGATCCGCGCACCGCATGGGAAGCGCACAGACTGGCAGCACGGATCCTCAAGTTGAGCTGGGTGCGCCGGTGGGGGCTGCGGCTGGAAGCAGATTCGTTCGCAGATTGCCGCTCTTTCCGGGAGATTCTGTGCCGGCTGTACGAAGCCTGGGCGCGCCGGGAAAACAAGCCCCGCTGGGGTGACAAAACGCCCTATTACGTCACCGAAATTCCGCTCCTGCTGAAGCTGTTTCCCGAAGCCAGGATCATCCATATCTACCGCGACGGAAGAGACGTGGCGCTGTCCTGGCTGCAATCTCGATACGTGCCTCAAAACATTTACACCGCGGCGCGGCTGTGGAAGTCATGGACCAGCGCTGGACGCCAGGCGGGTGCGGCGTTGCCGCGCGAGACGTACCTGGAGGTGTGTTACGAAAGGCTGCTGCAGCAGCCTCGCGAGACCATACAGCGTGTATGCGAGTTCGTCGGAGAGCCATTTGACGAAAGGCTCTTACGGCTCAGGCCACCGGCACGCGATCCGCGCTTCGATCCGTCTCCACACAAACGGTCGCCCGAGTTCATCATGCCCGCCAATTGCACTAAGTGGAAGACCCGCATGGCGGCCAAGGACAGAGTGACGTTTGAGTCCGCGGCCGGAGATCTGTTGGGGGCTCTGGGTTATGAAACGGAAGGGCATACCCGGCGCATCACCGGTGCTGAGCGTCTGGCATGGAATTGGCATCACTATCTCGTGTGGTGCGCACGAACGCTTTGGGCGATGCGCTTGCCGGCGTTTTGCACTACGATGCTGCGAATGAGCTGGGCGAAGGCCCGTTCCCGGTTCAGAACGGCAACACCATAACGCCCGCTCGACAGCCTCGCCGGCGGGGCGGACGTTTATCGAATTGCCGGCGTTGCGGCGAACGCTTCCGATGCTCCACGAAGATGATTTGCGTCGCGCTGCGCGACGCCTTATGCTCGACACATGAGAACAGCAATACTGGCGGTCATCGTGACACTGTGCGGATGGGGGACGGCGCGCGGCGGCGCCATCCAGGCGGGCTACGCGAAGACCGACGTCACGCCGCACGAGCCCCTGTTCATGGGCGGCTATGACCTGCGCAACGCGCCGGCCGACGGCGTGCACGGCAACGATAAGTTGTACGTGCGCGCGCTGGCGATTGCCGACGGCACGCAGAAAGTACTGCTCATCGAGGCCGACGTGATCATGCTCCGCGACCACGACGAGTTTCGCCGGCGCATCGCCGCGGCCACCGGCGTGCCCGCGGATCATATCCTGATCGGAGACGAGCATAACCATGCGGCGCCGTCTCCGGGCGCGCAGGGCGCGAACAACTGGGAGCGCCAGTTTGGGGTGGCGCTGGTCGAGACGGCCCGCCAGGCCGTGGCGAACCTACAGCCTGTGCGCATGGCGGCGGGCGACGGGCGTTCGCGCATCGCGATGAACCGCCGGCAGGTGCAGCCGCAGGACAAGGATTCCTATCTCAGTTTCGACGAGAACAACAGCAGCCAGTCGTTCGGAAAGTACAAGACCGACACGCCGGTGAAGGTGCATGAGTTCGGCGGCGTGATGCGCTTGGGCGCCAATCCGGTCGGCGCGATCGACGATGTCGTACAGGTCGTGCGCCTCGACACCGAAGCCGGCAAGCCGCTGGCGGTGCTGATCCACTACGCCTGCCACGGAACGTCATTGGGCGGCCGCAACAGCAAGGTCTCGGGCGAGTGGATGGGACGAATGCAGGAGTACGTCGAGCGCCATCTGGGCGCCGGCGGAGCAATGTTCGTTCAGGGCGCCGCGGGCGACATCAATCCGCGCGTGGTCGGAGGGCTGGACGGCAACGCGGACGACATCAATGCGACGTGGGCGCTGGGAGAGGAGATCGGTCGCGAAGTAGTGCGCGTGTACGACTCTCTGTCGCCGGCGCGCTGGGAGGCGTCGATCGAGGTGCAGAACCAGGACATCCGGCTGCCGCGCACGTATCGCGAATTACCCGCGGATCTCGTGAACACGGCGGTGCATGCGCCGACCACGGCAGTGCGCATCGGCGACCTGATGTGGGTCAGCTTCCCGGGTGAGATGTTCCATGCGATCGGCCAGCGCGTGAAGGCCGCCTGTCCGGCCCGCCACGGCTTCCTGATGGGCTACACCAACGGCTACGTCGGGTACTTTCCGGAACAGCAGGCCTTCGCCGAAGGCGGCTATGAACCGTCCGTCAGCCACCTGGATCCAATCGCGGAGAAAGTGTACCTGAGACAGATCGGGGAACTGTTGCAGCGGTTCCACTAGCGGCCTGTCTCGCAGATTCTTTGACAATCGCCGGCCATTCACCGTGGCGCAGGCACTCCTGCCTGCCGCGGCCATTCACCGTGGCGCAGACACTCCTGCCTGCCGCGTCGACACTCGTGTCGACACTCGGTTGGCGTCGACGCCTGTCCGGCGTTGTCAATCCTTGACTGAGACACTACACCAGGCCGGTTGCCCACCCGCGCGACCGGGCAGGATCACTTCAGTTTCTCGGTCAGCGTGACCGCCTCCGCGAGTTTGAAACTCAAACGCGTCTCGCTGGCCAACCGGACCTCATCGCCTTTGCTTGCCAGGACGGCTCCGCCGCCCGTCGCACCGCCGGCGCCCGCTCCGATCGCCGCGCCCTTGCCGCCGCCGACCGCGGCGCCGATGAGTGCGCCGACGACCGTGCCCACGCCAATCTTCTTCACCGCATTGCTTGCGTGAGCCGTGGCCGCCTGGTGGGACGAGTCTGTGCGAATGGCCGCCTTCTGACCGTCGGTCGTGTCGAGTTCGGTCAAATCCAGAGCGATCGCGGCCTGATTCTTGCCGTGCGTGGCACGCGTCAGCGAAGCGATTTTGCCGCGCACCAGCGCGCCGCGGTCGGCAATCACGAAACCGTCGATCACGATCGGCTGATCCAGAGTCGCGGTGAATGGATCGCCCTCGGACTGCTTGTCTGTGCTGATCGCGTCCCGCAACCTCACGGCCACCGTCGTACCCGCGGGAATCGTCACCGTCTGCGGCGTGCGGTCTCTGTTCTCACCCGCCGGGTCGGGCCGCATAATGTTCGCGGGCTGCGGCTGGGGCTTCGGCTCGGGCTGGGCCTGCGGCGTTTGCGGTTCAATGGCCGGCGCGGTGGCGGGCGCGGGCTGAGCTTCCGGCTGCGGCTGCGATTGGGCCGTCTGCATCGGCTCTTCCGGCGGCGGCGCGGATACGACAGGCTCAGCAGATTCTGGCGGCGCCGGTTCAGACCTCGTCTTATGCGCGGTGCGGACTGGATTGGGCGTCACGCTCGCCGGTGGCGGAGCCGCGGGCGTGTCGGCAGTGGCGGCGGGCGGCGTCACGGGCGTCGGTTGCGGCGCGGTGGATTCAATCGGCGCAGGCGCTGGCGCGGACTCATTAGCCGGGCGGCGGGCGACTATAAAATAGGCCACGCCGGCGGCGATGATTGCTCCGCAGACGAATGCCAGCAGGTACTTCTGCAACATAGAATCGTTCTTGCCTCAAGTTAATAGTACGTGCGGCGTGGCCAATGCGTTACGAAGCCGCTACTGCCGATTGATGAAGGCCGGGCGTGACCCGTTACAATAGTGAAAGAAATGATTCAGTTCCCGGCCGGATACAGCATGGGAGGGGTCCGGGTCGAGCCCGCCACGGTGCTCGCGCCGATGGTCGGCGTCACCGACACCGTGTTCCGCCGGCTGATTCGCGCCCAGGGCGGCTGCGGGCTGATGATGACCGAATTCACGAGTTCGCACGGAGTCGTGGCGACGACCCGCGGCCGGCCCGGCAGAAGCTCGCGGACGTTCCGCTACCTGTATTTCGAGCCGGAGGAGCATCCCATCTCGGCGCAGTTGTTCGGCTCCGATCCGGAAGTCCTGTCGCAAGCCGCGCGGGTCTGCGAGGACCACGGTTTCGACGCCGTGGACATCAACTTCGGCTGCCCGGTCAAGAAGGTGGTGCGCTGCAACGGCGGCTCGGGCCTGCTGCGCAATCTGCCGCTGGTCGAAGAGTTGCTGAAGCGCTGCCGCGCGGCCATCCGCATCCCGCTGACGATGAAATTCCGCGCCGGCTGGAACGACCAGGAACTGGTGCACGTGCAACTGGCGCGCATAGCCGAGGACAGTGGCGTCGATGCGATCGCGCTGCATCCGCGTACGCGCGAGCAGGGCTACGCCGGGCGCGCGGATTGGTCCCGCATCGCCGCGGTCAAGGCTGCGGTGCGCATCCCGGTGATCGGCAACGGCGACATCGCCACGCCGGAGGATGCGCTGCGCATGCTCCGCGAGACCGGCTGCGACGCCGTAATGATCGGGCGCGCAGCCTCGTCGAACCCGTGGATCTTCCGCCAGATCCAGGACTATGTCGCGACTGGCGGCTACGCGCAACCGACCGAGCAGGACCGCTGGCGCCTCATGCACCGCTACTACGAGATGCTGATCGAGGCCGGCGGGGGCGACATGGTCGGTAAGATGAAGCAGTTCGCGACCTACTTCACGCACGGCGTGCGCAACGGCGCGAAGCTGCGCGCGGCGATCTACCAACTGCGCGCGGCGGAGGAGATTCTGGCGCTGGTCGACGCGCATTTCGAACGCGAGTGGAGCGAGGCCCAGCGCGGCATCCCAGCGCCGCCGCCGGAGAGCGTTCCACGGATGCGGGAAGCGCTGGCCGGCCAGGACTGATACACGACAAATGTTGAAGAAAGTCCAAGCCATTACTGACGGCTCCTGCCTGGGCAATCCGGGACCGGGCGGCTGGGCGTGCATCCTGCGGCATGGCGCGCGGGTCAAGGAACTGAGCGGCGGCGAGCTGCTTACGACCAATAACCGCATGGAGCTGACGGCGGCCATCCGGGCGCTCGACACATTGACGCAGGCCTGCCAGGTCGAGATCGTGACCGACTCCGAGTACGTGAAGAACGGCGTCGAATCGTGGATGGCGCGCTGGAAAAGGAATGGCTGGAAAACGGCCGCCAAGAAGCCGGTGCTGAACCAGGATCTGTGGGAGGCGCTCGACCGCGCGCTGGCGCCCCATACGACAAGCTGGGTTTGGACCAAGGGCCATGCCGCGCATGCCGACAACAACCGCTGCGACGAACTGGCGCGCGCGGCCGCGCTCAGGATAAAGTCGGCAGGACAGGCAGGAACTCTCTAGTGAACCTGGCGCTCTACGGCGGAACGTTCGATCCGATTCATCGCGCTCACCTCATCGTGGCCGCTGAAGCGGCCGAACAGTTCAAGCTGGATGCGGTGTGGTTTGTCACGGCCGGCCAGCCGCCGCACAAACCCGCCGGCAGCACCACGCCGTACGAGCATCGCCAGCGGATGGTGGAACTGGCCTGCGCCGGCGACCCGCGATTCCATGCGCCGCGGTTGGAGGAAGCCGAGGGCGCCAGTTACACGGTCCACACCATCGAACGCGTGCGCGCCATGCTCGCGCCGGGCGACCGGCTGCTGTTCCTGATCGGCGCGGACGCGTTCGCCGAAATCGGCAGTTGGTACCGCGCCGCGGAAGTGCTGGGCGCGGTCGAGTTCATCGTCGTCTCTCGCCCCGGCTACGTGTATCCCGTGCCCGCGGGGGCGCGGATCCACCGGCTGGAGACGCTGGCGCTGCCGGTGAGTTCCTCGGAGATCCGGCGCGCGCTGGAGCAGGGCGAGATGCCGGAGGAAGTGCCGCAGGCGGTCAGTGAGTACATCCGCGAGCACGGCTTGTATCGTCTTAAGAGCGGGATGCGGGCGCGCGGATAAGCGACGTCTTGCGGCACGCCGCCGATTTGGCCCACGGAACTGGCGGTCGCGAGCCGCTAGTTGAAAAGTGGGCCGTAGAGACCCGGCCGCCGGATCGATCTCGCATTGACCCCGGATCGCGGACGTAGCCAGCCGGCATGGCATGCGCCGACGCGGCTTTCCATTCCGCCGCGGTGCGAAACCGTTGTTTCGCAAGCTGGCGTGGGACAATGAATCGAAGTGCGTTCTCGCGGCCTCGGAGCAGCGCGCAACGGCGATGGGTCTCTTCCAGCGATGACTGCCCGCATCTTCCTCAAGTTCATTGCAGCCGTAGTGATCATCATGGTGGTCGCGCTCACGGCCATCGATTTCCTTTCGTCGCGACTGGCTGAACGGGCCTACGTCGGCGATCTGAAGACGGAGCTCACCCAGAAGATCGCGCTGCTGCGGGTGATGCAGCGGCAGAAGCTCTTTACGCTGACTCCGGATACGGTGCGGGAGCTGGCGCGATCCTCTGGCGGGAGAATGACTTTGATCGCACCGGACGGCCGGGTGCTGCTCGATTCAGACGCCGATCCGGAGCGGATGGAGAATCACGCCTCGCGCCCGGAAGTGCGGGAAGCGCTGCAAGGGCGCGTCGGTTCCGCGGCGCGGACCAGTGCGAGCATAGGCGTCCGGTTCCTATACGTGGCCGGCCCGGTGGAGGGCGGCGTGCTGCGTCTGGCGGTGCCGCTGAACGAGGTTGACGCGCACATCAGCGAGCTGCGCCAAGGCCTGGTGTGGACCAGCGCCCTGGCATTCCTGCCGGGCATTCTGATCGCGGCGTTCCTGGCGCGCCACTTCTCCAGCCGCCTGGGAGCGACGATCCAATACGCCTCCACGCTGGCCATGGGCAACTTCAAGGCGCGGCTGCAGGATCCCGGCAACGACGAGCTGGGGATTCTGGGCAAACAGCTCAACGAGACGGGCGAGAAGCTGCAGAAGATGTTCGAGGAGCTGGAGCACGAGCACGTCGAACTGGAGAAGCTCGAACGCATCCGCAAGGACTTCGTGATCAACGTCTCGCACGAGCTGCGCACGCCGCTGGCCTCGATCCAGGGCTACACCGAGACGCTGCTGGACGGCGCGTTGGAAGACCGCGATAACAACGTCAAGTTCCTCAATATCATCCGCCAGAATGCCGAGCGCCTGGCGCGGCTGACCAACGACCTGTTGATTCTGGGCCGCCTGGAGTTGAAGACGCAGAAGCTGCAACCGGCCAACTACTACGTGAACCCGCTGCTCGAAGATTGCATCGCCACGCTGCGGCCGATGGCGGACAAGAAGCGGATCGACGTGCTCTTCGAATTCGCTCCCGAGGGCACGGAGGTCTTCTGCGACGGCGAGGCGATGCACCAGATCATGATGAACCTGCTCGACAACGCGATCAAATACACGCCCGAGGACGGCCACATCGTGGTGTTCGCGCATCCTATGACGGATCCTGCGCGCGGGGCCATGGTGGAAGTCGGCGTGCGCGACACGGGCATCGGCATCCCGGCGGAAGAGCTGCCGCGGCTGTTTGAACGCTTCTACCGCGTGGACAAAGCGCGGTCGCGGGCACTGGGCGGCACCGGCCTGGGACTGGCAATCGTCAAACACCTGGTGCGGTCGCTGGGCGGAGAGGTGGCGGTGGACAGCGTGGCCAACCAGGGTTCGACTTTCCGCTTCACCCTGCCGGTCCACGATCCCGGCGTCAACAAAGACCTGGATATTCAGGAGCAGTTAACCATTTAGTCATTGAATTGTCATGGTTGTCATGGCAATCGTAAAGTAAGGTAACCGTAATGAAGAAGATACTGCTCATCGAGGACGACGCCGATCTGTTCGCGCTGCTCAAGTACAACCTGGAGAAAGAGGGCTTTATCCTGGTCGGAGCGCAGACGGGTAAGGGCGCGGTGGAGTTCTGCCGGCGCGAGCGGCCGGATCTGATCCTGCTCGACATCATGCTGCCCGACTCGGACGGGCTGGACATCTGCAAGGGCATTCGCAACCATCCGGAACTGGCGCACATTCCGGTGATCTTCCTGACGGCGCGGGCGTCGGAGACGGACCGCATCGTGGGTCTGGAGCTGGGGGCCAACGACTACATCGTCAAGCCGTTCTTCGTGCGCGAGTTGATCGCGCGCATCAAGATTCAGTTCCGCAGCCGGGAGCAGCCGACGAAGGCGCTACAGATCGGCGGGCTGCAACTGGACCGCACGAGCTGTCGGGTGGTGCTGAACGGCGGGGCGCTGTCGCTGACGGCGACCGAGTTCCGGCTGCTGGAGTTCCTGATGAGCCGGCCGGGCGTCGTGTTCAGCCGCGAGCAGTTGCTGGACGCGGTGTGGGGGCACGACCGTGCGGTCACCGATCGGACGGTGGACGTCTACATCCTGCGGCTGCGGCAGAAGATCGAGCTGGACCCGGTGCACCCGGGCTACATCCGCTCGGTGCGCGGCTTCGGCTACAGCTTCAACGAAGTGGCGGAGCCAGTGCCCGCGGCGAGCTGACGGCGCGGCTTCAAGCGAATTCGACACGGGTGACGGTACCCGCCTGCAGACGGGCGGTCACGGCGCCGTTTTTGTTGCGCTGAAGGGCTAGCGATTCCGTACCCTGACGCAGCGCGGCGATCTGCTGACCTTTCGGCGGACGGAAGGTGAAATCGGCCGTTTGCGCGGCCTGCAGTTGCGCCGCGGTGGCGCGGCCATTGACCCAATCCACGCTCACCGTCAGACCGCCGCGCGCGCGCAAGCCGCTGAACGAACCTGCGCTCCAGGTCGAAGGCAGCGCCGGGAGCAGCGTGATCTCTCCGTCGTGGCTTTGGAGCAGCATTTCGGCGATGCCGGCGGGCCCGCCGAAGTTGCCGTCGATCTGGAACACGAAACTGCCCTGGCCCATAGGGTGGGTGTCGAGCAGGTTGAGGCGCGTGCTCTGTTTAAGCAGCCTCGCGACGGCCATGCCGGCCTTGTCGCCGTCGCGCAGACGGGCGCGCAGACAGACGACCCAGGCGGCGCTCCAGCCGGTGTAGCCGCCGCCGTTGACCAGGCGGATTTCGAGCGATTTGCGCGCTGCTTCCATCCACTGTGGCGTCTTGTTCCAGGTGAACAGCGGCGACGGATAGACGGTGTAGAGGTGCGACATGTGGCGGTGGCCGGGCTCGGGTTCGCGGAACTCCTGAGAGTACTCGAGCAACTGGCCTTGACTGCCTTTCTGAAACGGCGGCAGACGCTTCAACGCGGCTTCCAGCCGTTGGGCGAACTCGACCTCGATGCCCAGCAGCTTCGTGGCGGCAATGCAGTTGCCGAACAGCTCGCGGATGAGCGCCAGGTCCATCGTGCAGCCGGCATCGACGGTGGCCACTTTGTCATCCGGCGTATAGAAGCCGTTTTCGGGCGAGATGGACGGGCAGGTGGTCAGGTGACCCGAGCCGTCCTCGACCAGCCAGCCAAGGAGGAATTCGGCCGCGCTTTTCATCACCGGCCAGGCGCGGCGGCGCAGGAATTCGAGGTCGCCTGAGAAGGCGTAGTGCTCCCACAGGTGCTCGCACAGCCAGGGCGCGCACATCGGCCAATTAGCCCAGCGCGGATCGCCCACTTTCCCGCCAACCGGGTTGGAGAGACGCCACAGGTCGGTGTTGTGGTGGGCCACCCAGCCGGGCAGATTGTAGAGCACGCGGGCGGTGGCGGCGCCGTTGCGGCTCAACTCCTCGGTGAGCTGGAACAGCGGCTCGTGGCAGTCGGCGAGGTTGCAGGTCTCGGCCAGCCAGTAGTTCATCTCGACGTTGATATTGGTCGTGTAGTTGGAGCTCCAGGGCGGACGCAACAGGTCGCCCCAAATGCCTTGCAGGTTGGCCGCCTGCGTGCCGGGGCGTGAGCTGGAGATCAGCAGGTAGCGCCCGAAGTGGAAGTACAGGGCGGCGAAGGCGGGATCGGACTGCGCGGCGTTGGCCAACTGACGCTCATCCGTGGAGTGCGCGGAAGCGTCCGTGCCGGCGCCGAGCCGCAACGAGACCCGGCGGAAGATCGGAAGGTAATCGTGGACGTGCCGCTTGTGGATCTCTGGCCACGACAACTTTGCGGCGGCGTCGAGCGTCTGCACGCAGCGGGCATGGATGGCGTCCGCGCTGAGGTCGGGGAGCTTGTCGAAACCGCGGAAACCGGTAGCGGCGGCCACTAGCAACGTCACGGCGGTGGCATTTTCGACCCGCAACACAGCGCCGTCGGCATGCACCGTGCCGTCTTCGGCCTTGACATCCACAAGCGCTTCGCAGCGCATCCCATGGCCCGCGGCGTCGTCGTAAACCACCGGGTTCTTGGAGTTCAAGTAATCGGGGTCCATGCGAGCCGGCGCTTTGGCTGTCAAACGCAGGCGCGTGTCACCCTCGGCGGCGGCGGTGGACTGCAGCAGGCTGCTGAGGCCGACGGTGAAATTGAGCTTGGCACCGGAATCGGCGTCGCCCGGCGCGGTTCGCGCGGTCAGCCGGAGGGCTATGACCTGATCCCGGTACGAGGCCAGCGCTTCACGCGTAACTATTGTTTTATCAATATGATAGATTGTTTTACATAAAGCATTTTCGAGGTCTAATTCAAACCGGTAATCCGTTACCGGGCCGACATCATCGAATTTCAGCCGCAACTCGCCGAGGGCCTCGTAACTGGCGGTAAAGGGCCCTTGCAGCTTCTTGGCAGCCGTCTCGCCAGCCACGTAGTTCTTGTCCTGCAGGATCAGCCGCCGCACGTCTGCCAGGTACTTCGGGCCGTTCGGATCGTTGCCGCCGGCGCCGGGGAAGCCCGACCAAAGCGTGTCCTCATTCAGGAAGATGCGCTCCTCGGGAACGCCTCCCAAGACCATCGCGCCCAGCCGGCCATTGCCGATGGGCAGCCCATCAACCCACTTCTCGGCAGGCTTGCGATACCAGAGCTTGAAGTCGCCCGCGAGCTCGCCGGCGGGCGCAGCGGCACTGGCGGAAGCGGTCAGCGCCGGGGGCAGGGCCGGCAGGGTGGCAAGAAAGTCGCGGCGTTTCATGACGGGATTGAGCATATCGCAAGCTGCGGCGCAGCGCATCCAAGCGAAAAAGGAGGAACAAAGCCAATTGTCGAGTTTGGCTTTTGGATTCATTGGATTGCGTTGGCTATCTTACGATATTTCGACCCTTCCTAGCTGTGGTCCTAGCGACTCGCGGCAACAATCAACGTCCCCTCCAATAGAACCGGCCCAGGCGGTCTGCCCGCCGACCATAGGCTGTCCCGAACCACGGTGCCGGACGAGTGCCAGGGCCGTCCCGCAATGCTCAAGATTCAAAAAAAGAAGGAACAAAGCCAATTGTTGACTTTTGTTTTTAGAATCAATCAACTACGAAACTATCGTTAGATAGATTTGGCACACTCGGGTTTAGTTGCCGAAATCGATTGGATTGCGCGCAGCCCCCCCGCTCTGTCCTTTGTCCCCCCACTCTGTTTTCACGCTACACCCGGCGTCAAGCGAATCCGGCAAGCGTTTGGCAGTTGATTCAATGCCGTTTCGTTGATAGGATTTGGGGTATATGGCTAAACTGCAAGCTGGCGAGCGCGAGCTGGGCTTCAATACCCGCTCCCTCCACGCGGGTTACGATCCGGATCCGACGACCAAGTCGCGGGCCGTGCCGATCTACCAGACGTCTTCGTACGTTTTCGACGATACGGCGGACGCGGCGGCGCTGTTTGCGCTGCAGAAGTTCGGCAACATTTACACGCGCATCATGAATCCGACGACGGACGTGCTGGAGAAGCGCGTGGCGTCGCTGGAGGGCGGAGTGGCGGCACTGGCGGTGGCCTCGGGCCAGGCGGCGCAGTTGCTGGCCATTACGAGCCTGCTCGAGGCGGGCGATCACGTGGTCAGCGCCTCGACGCTGTACGGCGGGACGTACACGCAATTCGACGTCAGCTTCCGGCGATTCGGCATGGACGTGACCTTCGTCGAGCCGGACGACCCGGAAAATTTCCGCAAGGCGCTCAAGCCGAACACGAAAGCGATCTATGGAGAGACGATCTCGAACCCGCGCGGCAACGTGCTGGACATCGCGGCCGTGGCCAAAATCGCCGCCGAGGCGAACGTGCCGTTTCTGATCGACAACACGTTCGCGTCGCCCTATTTGTGCCGTCCTATCGAGCACGGCGCGAACATCGTATTGCACTCGCTGACGAAGTTCCTGGGCGGACAGGGGAACTCGATCGGCGGCATCATCGTGGACGGCGGAAAGTTCGACTGGAAGAAGTCGGCGCACCCGCTGCTGAACCAGCCGTCGCCGGCGTATCACGGCATGAACTTCGCCGAAACCTTCGGCAATCTGGCATTCATTCTGCGGGCGCGCGTGGAAGGACTGCGCGACCTGGGACCGGCGCTGAGCCCGTTCAACTCGTTCCTGTTCATTCAGGGCGTCGAGACGCTCGGCCCGCGCATGGAGCGGCACGTGGCCAACGCCCAGGCGGTGGCCGAATGGCTGGAGAATCACGCGCGGGTGAGCTGGGTGAAATACCCGGGGCTGAAGTCGAGCCCATATCACGCACTTGCGCGGAAGTACCTGCCGAAGGGCGCGGGCGCCATATTCAGCTTTGGCATCAAGGGCGGTTATGACGCCGGCGTGAAGTTCGTCAATGCACTGAAGTTGTTTTCCCATCTGGCGAACGTCGGCGACGCGCGCAGCCTGGTGATCCATCCCGCGTCCACGACGCACCAGCAACTCAACGCGGAGCAGCAGAAGGCGGCGGGCGTGACGGGCGACATGATCCGGCTGTCGATCGGGCTGGAAGACCTGGAGGATCTGCTGTGGGATCTGGAGCAGGCGCTGGCGGTCGCTCAATCGTAATCGCGAATGGGGCAATCATTTTGAGGCTGGTGTGCACGCAGCCGGGCCCGGAATCGTCCTAGACTCTGAGCCATGAGGATTCTACTGCTGACCGGTCTTTTCGCCGTGTGCGCGGCCGCCCAGATTCCGTCCGAACCGCCCGCGTTGATCCAACTGATTCGCCAACCGGGACTCGCAGCCGGGCTGCCGCGGCCCTATTCAGACATTGGGGCGCACCTCACGGTGCTCGCGATGACCGCGATTACCGGCGTGCCGGAAAGCTGGCTGCTGGAGACGCACGACAGCTTTGCGAGCATCGAGAATCTGGACCAGGCGCTGGCCCCGGCCATCCGGAACCAGCTCGACGCCATGGACAACCAGAGCCGTTTTGAAAAAGAGGTCGTGGCCCCGCCGAGGACTATGATCGCGCTGTATCGGCCAAACTGGAGCTACCGGGCTAATGAGGCCGTCAAGCTGTTGCCGAAGGCGCGCTATTTCTATGTCACGATCTACACGATCCGGTCGGGCACGGAGGCGGCGTTTGCGGAGGCGGTGCACCGGCGGAGGGCGGGCTTTGAAACGGTCAATCTGGATCGGCCGGAACTGGCCTACCCTGTGCTCAGCGGCGCGCCGTCGGGGACCATCCTGTTCCTCGCTCCGCTCACGTCTCTGAAAACGATGGACGAAGCGCTCACCAAGAGCCCCGAATTACCAACCAAAGTTGCGGCCGAAGGCGAAATCAACCGTGAGCATTTCCTGCTGCGCGTGGAGCCGCGGCTGAGCTTTGTCTCGGACGATTTTGCCGAAACGGACCCGCTGTTCTGGAGAGGCATCGCGAAGCAGGAATAGCGCCCTGATGGCGGGGCCAACGGCCCGAAGCGTGCAGATGCGGCAGCGCGGGAATCCGGGCCGCAGATTCGATAGAATCGGGTCGCTATGAGGCTACAGGTTCTAATCGCACCCGTGATTCCGCTAGTGCTCACGATGACTTTCACAATGCAAGCCGCGCCGCCCGCCGATATCGAAGCCCGCATCGACGCCCTGCTGGCAAAGATGAGCATCGAGGAGAAGCTCGGCCAGATGTCGCAGGCGACGGGGCTACAGACGCCGCTGTCGGAGCAGAACAAACAGGAGATCCGCCAGGGGCGCTGGGGCTCGTTCCTGAACGCCGGCGCACCGGCGGATCGCGCCGTGGCGCAACGCATCGCGCTGCACGAAAGCCGGCTGGGGATCCCGCTGCTGTTCGGTCGCGACGTGATTCACGGCTACCGCACGATGTTCCCGATCCCGCTGGGCCAAGCCGCGAGCTGGGATCCCGAACTGATTAGGCAAGCGGCACGGACGGCCGCACGCGAGGCCGCCGCGACGGGCATTCACTGGACGTTCGCGCCGATGCTGGACATCACGCGCGATCCGCGCTGGGGCCGCATCGCGGAGACGCTGGGCGAGGACCCTTATGTGACTTCCACGCTGGGCGCGGCGATGGTGCGCGGTTTTCAGGGCGATTCGCTGGACGCGCCGGACTCGATCGCGGCCTGCGCCAAGCACTACGTGGGTTACGGCGCGGCCGAGGGCGGCCGGGATTACAACACGACTTGGATACCCGAGATCCAGATGCGCGAGGTTTTTCTCAAGCCGTTCCAGGCCGCTCGCGAGGCGGGCGTGGCGACCTACATGAGCGCGTTCAACAACATCAACGGCGTCCCGGCGAGCGGCAATGCCTTCACGCTGCGGCAGGTACTGCGCCACGAGTGGGGCTTCGACGGCTTCGTGGTGAGCGATTGGAATTCCATCACCGAGATGGTCGCGCATGGCTACGCCGGCGACGATCGAGAGGCCGCGGTGAAGGGACTGCGCGGCGGCGTGGACATGGAGATGGTCAGCACGAGTTACTACGACCATCTGAAGCAGGCCGTGGATGCGGGGCAGATCGACGCCAAACTGATTGACGACGCCGTCCGCAACATCCTGCGCGTGAAGTTCCGGCTGGGGCTGTTCGACAAAGGCGATCCGAGCCCGCACGAGTTGCCGGCGCAGCCGGATGAGAACGCACTCGCTGTGGCGAGGAAACTGGCCAGCGAGAGCATCGTGATGCTGAAGAACGAGCGCTCGACGTTGCCGCTGGCGCAGGAGATTAGCCGTCTGGCGGTGATCGGGCCGCTGGCCGACAGTGCGGTGGACCAGATGGGCGCGTGGACGGTGGACGGCCGCGCCCAGGAGGTCCGGACGCCGCTGGCGGCGCTGCGCGAGCGGCTGGGCGGGGCGCGCGTGGCCTGGGCATTGGGTCTGAAGTCCAGCCGCGACCTGAGCCACGACGGGTTCGCCGCGGCGGTCGAGGCCGCGCGCGGCGCCGATGCGGCCGTGCTGTTCCTGGGTGAAGAGCAGATTCTGTCGGGCGAGGCCCATTCGCGCGCCTTCCTGAACCTGCCGGGCGCGCAGGAAGCGCTGGTCGACGCAGTCGCCAAGACCGGCAAGCCGATGGTCGTGGTGATCATGGCCGGCCGGCCGCTGACCTTCCATGACGTGGCGGCGAAGGCCGGCGCGGTGCTGTTCGCCTGGCATCCGGGGACGATGGGCGGCCCGGCGATCGCCGACGTGCTGTTGGGCGACGCGAACCCTTCAGGCAAGCTCACCGTCACGTTTCCGCGCACGGTCGGGCAGGTTCCGATCTACTACGCGCACATGAACACGGGCCGGCCGCCGGCGGAGAGCGAGCTGGGCATTCCCACCGGCAACCCGATTGACCCGAAAGGATTCACATCGAAGTACCTGGATGTCGATTTCACGCCCGAGTATCCGTTCGGGTTCGGCCTCTCCTACACGTCGTTCGAGTACTCAAACCTGAGGCTGTCGGCGCCGCGGATGAACGTGGGCGGACAGCTCGAAGTCACGGCCGACGTGACCAACTCGGGGTCGCGTGACGGCGACGAGGTTGTTCAGTTGTACATCCGCGCGCAGACCGGCAGTGTGACGCGGCCGGTGCGCGAGTTGAAAGCATTCCGGCGCGTGCACCTGAAGGCCGGTGAGCGGCAAACGGTCACGTTTCCATTGAACGGCGCCGCCGTGGGCGCGTACAACGAGCAGATGAAGTGGACCACCGAACCGGGCAAGTTTCAGGTATGGATCGCCCCGGACTCGGCGCGCGGCCTGAGGGGCGAGTTTCAGGTCGTGCCGTAATCGCCGCGGGGCTAGGCCGGGGCGGGCTTGGACCTGGAGTCGACTTGTCTCACCGATCGGGATTCAGAGCAGCAGGCGCGACGCAGATCGAGCCGAACTTGCGGTCTCATGCGTCCGTATAGCCAAGAGATATGAACTTCCAGTTTGTGCGCGAGAAAGCCGGCGTCTCCTGGCGCTGGACCAAGAACGCTTTTCGAGTTTCCCGCGACTGGTGCTCGCGCCAGTGGACCGCCATTCGGCCCGGTCCCGAAGTGCGCCGCGCCTCGATGGCCGGCGCGGCGTTGATCGCATTAGCCTGGGCCGCTTATGTTGGCACTCAGGTTCGCTTCGGGTTCGGTCCGCTGGGCGATGCGGCGATTTGCGTGGTTGCCGCCGCGGTGGTGCTGGCGCTGGCTTGTCTCGCAGTGGCGCTGGCGCTGTGGATTATTCGCAAGCTCCCCTTATGGCCGACGGCGGTGCTGCTGGTCGCGGCGGCGCTGATCGGCTCGTCTTGGCCATCGTCCGCCGCATCGGGCGCGGCGCTGGTTCTCACCGCGGCAGGCATCGCATCGACCTGTGCCTCACTCTACCGCGGCGGATTCCGGCGGATGGCCCGGCAACGGCAGGTGATCACGATCGCGTTGCTGGTGCTGCTGGTGGCTTTCGCGGGCGTCACAACGTGGTTCCTGATCTGGCGCGGCTTTGACAAGGACCTGGCCGACGCACCGCTTTCCAAGCAGCCCCGCATTGCCGCGCTGGGTCTTCCGGACCCGTCTCAACCCGGACCGTACAAAGTGCTGACGCTGACCTACGGGCCGGGCACGGACCTGCGCCGGCCGGAGTATGGGCCGCCGGTGAAGGGCGCGGGCATCGGGCTGAAGTCGCGCACGGTGGATGGGTCGAAGCTCTTCAAGAGCCTCGAAGGGTGGCGCGGCAAACTGTACGAGTGGTACTGGGGCTTCAACAGCAAAAAGCTGCCGCTGAACGCGCGCGTCTGGTACCCCAGTGGCGCCGGTCCATTTCCGCTAATCCTGATCGTCCATGGCAACCACACGGCGCAGGATTTCTCCGATCCCGGCTATGCCTATCTGGGCGAGTTGCTCGCCAGCCGCGGCTACATCTGCGCGTCCATCGACGAGAACTTCATCAACAGTAGTTGGATCGACGGACTCGATCTGCGGGAAACGGCCGCGCGGGGCTGGTTGCTGCTGGAGCATCTGAAGCTGTTCCGCGAATGGAACTCGACCCATGGCCAGCGCTTCGAAGGTCTGGTGGACCTCGATAAGATCGCGCTCATCGGCCACTCGCGCGGGGGCGAGGCCGTGGCGACGGCGGCGGCCTTCAACCCTTTGCCCGCTTTCCCCGGAGATGCGACGCAGAAGTTCGATTACCACTTCAACATCCGTTCACTGATCGCCATTGCGCCCGCCGACGGACAGTACAAACCGGCGGGCATGGATCGTCCCTTGAAGGACGTGAACTATTTCGTAATTCAAGGCGGGTACGACGGCGACGTCAGTGCATTCATCGGCACGCGCCAGTTCAACCGCACCACTTTCAGCGACTCGTTTCCCGGATTTAAAGCCGAGCTATGGATCTACCGCGCCAACCACGGCCAGTTCAACACGGTGTGGGGCGATGGCGACAATGGGCCACCGGGCGGCTGGTTTCTGAACAAGCGGCCGTTGCTGAGCGGCGCAGAGCAGCGCCGGATTGCGCGGGTCTACTTCTCGGCTTTTCTCGAAGCCACGCTGCGCGGCCGTGACGAGTACCGCGCGCTGTTCCGCGACTACCGCGCCGGCGCGCGGTGGTTGCCTGACACGACCTACGTCAACCGCTATGCCGACGCCAGCCGCACGATTGTGGCCGGCTTCGATGAAGACTTCGACGTGGAAACGGCGACGCTCGCCGGGGCACGCATTCACGGCGAGAAACTGGCGCTGTGGAAGGAGCGGCGCGCGGAGTTGCGCTGGGACGACCGCGGTAACAATGCCGTCTACTTGGGGTGGCGCGAGCCCGCGGCGACATACACGATCGAACTGCCGGCCCAGTTCGCCGAGTCGCTGACACTCGACTCGACGCTCTCGTTCGACCTGGCCGACGCCAACGACAAGCCGCCGGAGCCCGAGACGGATCAGAAGGGCGCGCACAAGGATCAGAAATCGAAGGACAAAAAGAGCGACGAAAAGAAGAGCAAGCAACCGCTCGATTTCACCGTCGAACTGGTGGGCGTCGACGGCCACACGGCGCGTTTGAGCCTGGGCCAGATCGGCCCGTTGTACAAGCCTTTCCGCGTGGACATTATGAAGTTGAACATGCTGGGCTTCGGCCGCGATTACAAAGACAGCGAGCCGGTTCTACAGCGCTACGCCGCGCCGTTGAGAGCTTTTCCCGGCATCGCAAACGCCCGGATCCGCGAAATCCGATTCCGCTTCGACCGATCGAAGGAGGGCGTTGTGCTGATCGACAACATCGCGTTGGAAGGGCGCTAAAAGCAGGTGCAAACTTCACGCCGGCCGGGAACCTAACACGGGCGGGATTTCCGAGGCAATTTGCTGACGACAAGATCGTATGATTGACGCAGCAAGCGCTGGATTTCGCGCGCGGGCAGAGAGTCAAGGGTCCGCAGGGTGATCCACTTGGCGCGGCCGACGTAGCGTGCCGGAGTGCAGTCCGGCCGTTCGATGAGTTCGGCGAATTCGTCGGGCGTGCACTTGAACGTGAGCGCGCTGCCAGTGGGTTCCAACGAGGCCGCGGCGAAGATTTTCCCGTGGACCTTAAACAGCAGGTCGTTGCCCCACTGGATGTTTTCGGTAGCGCCCGGAAGGGCCAGACAGAGCTTGCGTATCCACTCCAGATCCATGAGACACAGGCTAACCGAGGAGCGGATGGAAGGCCATAGTACTGGAGTTACACCGGCGCGCTGAAGTTCGACGCCGACAGCGCGCGGCGGTCGCGCGGATGTCGTTGCGTGGGCCGCAATGCTAAGATTAATAACATCTCACCTTATGTTCCCCAACAGGCTTTCCACGATCATGCGGGCGGCCGCCGCCGCGCTGTTCACAGTCGTTTCCATCGTGCCGCTGGCGGCCCAGGCGCTGCCCGCGGGCGTCGAAAAAGTCACGAGTGTCGAAGGCATTACGGAGTACCGTCTGAAGAACGGGCTGCGGGTGCTGCTGTTCCCGGATCAGACCAAGACGAATGTCACTGTAAACATCACCTACCTGGTCGGCTCGCGCTACGAGGACTATGGCGAGACCGGCATGGCGCATCTGCTCGAGCACCTGATGTTCAAGGGCTCGACCAACCACCCGAACGTTCCGAAGGAATTGCAGGACCACGGCGCGCGACCCAATGGCACAACGTCGGACGACCGCACCAATTACTTCGAGACCTTTACCGCGACCGACGAAAACCTGAACTGGGCGCTGAGCCTGGAAGCCGACCGGATGGTGAATTCCTTCATCGCCAAGAAGGATCTGGACAGCGAAATGACCGTGGTGCGCAACGAGTACGAAGCGGGCGAGAACAACCCCGTCGGCATCCTGATGGAGCGCGTGGCTTCCACCGCCTACCTGTGGCACAACTACGGCCACTCGACAATTGGTGCTCGCTCGGACATCGAGCAGGTGCCGATCGAGCGGCTGCAGGCCTTCTGGCGTCATTTCTACCAGCCCGACAACGCCGTGCTGGTGGTCGCCGGCAAGATCGACGAAGCTAAGACGCTGGCACTGGTCGACAAGTACTACTCGCCGATTCCCAAGCCCACCCGCCCGTTGCGCCGCACGTACACGATTGAACCGGCGCAGGACGGCGATCGCAGCGTGACGCTGCGCCGCAACGGCGACACGCAGGCCGCCGTGGTGGCCTATCACGTGCCCTCGGGACCGGACGCGGAGTTCGTCCCCGTGGAGCTGGCTACGATGATGCTGGGGGACGCACCCAGCGGACGGCTGTACAAGGCGCTCGTGGATACGAAGAAGGCCGCCTCGGTGGCCATGTTCAGCGAGCCGGAAAGGGACCCGGGTCTGGCTGTGGCCTACGCCGACGTCCGCCTCGAAAAGTCCGTGGAGGACGCGCGCGATACGATGGTCGCCACGGTTGAAGGAATCGCCAAGAGCCCGTTCACGAAGGAAGAGCTGGAGCGCGAGCGCACAAAATGGCTCAAGGATTTCGACCTGGCGCTGAACAACACGCAGGAGATCGCGCTGGAGTTGAGCGAGTGGCAGGCACAGGGCGACTGGCGTCTGATGTTCCTGCATCGCGACCGTGTCAAGGCGGTGGCGCTCGAGCAGATCCAGAAGGTGGCGGAGCAGTACTTCATCCAGTCCAACCGCACGTCAGGCATCTTCATACCCGACAAGGCGCCGGTGCGCGCCGAAGTGCCGAACGCGCCCGACGTCATGGCGCTGGTGAAGGACTACAAGGGCCAGGAGACCGTGGCGCAGGGCGAGACCTTCGACCCCAGTCCGGCCAACATCGACAAGCGCACGGCGCGCGGTGCGCTGGGCGGCATCAAGATCGCGTTCCTCGAGAAGAAGACCCGCGGGAACCAGGTGACGGCCACGCTGCAACTGCACTTTGGCGACGAGACGTCGTTGAAGGACCGCGAAATCGCGGCCGGCCTGGCCGGCTCGATGTTAATGCGCGGCACGGCGAAGCACACGCGCCAGGAGCTGAAGGACGCCTTCGACAAGCTGAAGGCGCAGGTGACAATTGCGGGCGGCGTGGATTCGGCCATGGCGCACATTACCACGACGCGAGAGAACCTGAAGCCGGTGCTCGATCTGGTGGCCGAGGTACTCCGGCAGCCGTCGTTCCCGCAGGACGAATTCGACAAGCTCAAGCAGGAAGAGCTGGCTCAACTCGAAGCGAACAAGAGTGAGCCGATGAGTCTCGCGCCGGTGGCGCTGATGAAGCACCTCTCGCCGTACCCGAAGGGCGACCCGCGCTACGCACCCTCCATCGACGAGCAGATCGAGGAGATCAAGGCGCTGACACTGGACCAGACGAAGGCCTTCTACAGAGACTTCTACGGCGCCTCTAACGGTGAGTTTTCCGTGATCGGCGACTTCGATTCCGAACTCACTCAGAACCAGGTGAAGGCGCTGTTCGGCGATTGGAAAAGCCCCAAGCCCTATCGCCGCGTCGAGGTTTCGTACAAGCAGGTCGCGCCGCTCCTGAAAGCCATCGAAACGCCGGATAAGCAGAACAGCATGTGGATCGCCGGCCTGGAGATCAAGCTGAAAGACACCGATGCCGACTACCCGGCACTGGTGCTGGGCAACTACATCCTGGGCAACGGCTTGAACTCGCGTCTGTTTGCCCGCATCCGCGGCAAAGAAGGGCTGAGCTATAACATCGGCTCAGTGCTGCAGGCCACACCTAAGGAAGACCTGACGCGGTTCCTCTCCTACGCTATCTGCGCGCCGCAGAACGCGCCCAAGGTGGAGGCGTCGTATAAGGATGAGTTGAAGACCATCCTCGAAAAGGGCTACACCGCCGACGAGGTGCAGGCGGCCAAGAAGAGCTGGGCAGAGTCGCGGCAGGTGGCGCGCGCCAACGACGGCGAACTGGTGGGCCGGCTCACTAACGGCTCGTATTTCGATCGCACGATGGCCTTCGACGCCGAACTGGAAGCCAAGGTTCAGGCACTGACGCCGGAACAGATCCGGGCTGCCATGCAGAAGTATCTCAGCCCGGACGGCCTCAGCATCGTCCGCGCCGGGGACTTCAGTAAGGCGAAAGTAACCTGGTAAGGGCGCGAGCCTTCCACGGCACGCGCGGCAGAATAAGTGACAATGAAGTTGGCCGTCCGGACATCCGGTGTCCGGGCGGTCTTTTCTCGTTTCTCCGGCCGCCGCAAGTTACTCAGCAACTCATGTTGAACGACCTGGTTCAGATCCAACGCCTGGGCGAGAAGAAGCGTCCGGAGAACGAGAAGTTCCGGAAGCATCTCAAGACCCATAACTTCGCCGTGCGGCGCTTCAAGCAGCTTGCCTTGGAGGTCGAAGAGGGTATCGATTGCACCCTCTGCGCCAACTGTTGCAAGGTCGCCAACACGCCCATCACGCCGCGCGACTGCGAACGGTTGGCCAAGCATCTCGGCATGCCGCTGGACCACTTCCGGAAGCAATACACAACGCGTGACGAAGAGGACGGCCTGATCCTCAAGCGCGATCCGGAGCAGGGCTGCGTCTTCCTGGCAGGCAATCTCTGCAGCGTTTACGAAGCGCGCCCGTCCAACTGCGAGCAGTTCCCGCACACGGTGAAAGGCGAGGGCTCGATTCAGGCGCGGATGTGGCAGTTCATCGACCGCGCCACTTACTGCCCGATCGTCTACCACACGCTGGAAGCGTGGAAGGAAGAGACCGGCTTTTCGCCCGCGGCCAAGTAGGCCGGCGCGCGCTCATTCCCGCAGATTCTTAGCAGGCTGCTGAAAAACGGTCCTGTGGGACCGCTCCCTCACGGTCGCGGCTCAGAAACATGCTGCAAACACAGAGGCAAATGTGAGAGCTATGCGCGCATGCGAGCGTTCCTGGGCCTTTTTCAGCAGGCTGTTAAGCACCCGCGACACGGCGCGCTCACTCCGCCGGCTGCTGCTGGGTCAGGCAATGCAGTGTGCCGAAACCGAGCACCAGGTCGACCGCATGGATGCCGACCACGGGCCGGTCGGGGAAGAGCTCGCCCAGGATCCCCAGCGCGACGCGGTCGTTGGGATCGTTGAACGTCGGCACCAGCACCGCCGCGTTGCAGATGTAGAAGTTGGCGTAGCTCGACGGCAGCCGGCCGCCGTCGAACTCAAGCGGAGCGGGCGTGGGCAGCGCCACGACCGTGGGCTTGGAACCGTCCTCCAGGCGCAGATCGCGGATGCGCTCCCAGTTTTCTTCCAGTGGCCGGTAGTTCTCGTCCTTGGGATTTGCCTCCCGGATCAGCACCAGCGTGCGCGCGTCGACAAAGCGGCAAATGTCGTCCACATGGCCGTGCGTGTCGTCGCCGGCCACGCCCGCGCCGAGCCAGAAGACGTTGGTCACGCCGAGGAAGTCGCGGAGCGCGGCTTCAAAATCGCTCTTCGAGAGACCCGGGTTGCGCACCTGCACCCGCTCACTGAGGTAACACTCCGCGGTGGTCAGCAGAGTGCCGCGTCCGTTGACCTCGATGCCGCCGCCTTCGAGGACCAACGGGCGAGCGTTGGCCTGAGCGTCGAAGAGCGTCTTTCCAAGAAGCCGGGCAGCGGTTTCGGGCACGCGCCGGTCCTTGCGCCAGTCGCTGTACTTGGCCCAGGCATTGAAGTGGAAGTGGACGATGGCGGTCTCGGTTCTGCGCTTGGCGCGCCGCCGCACGAACACTGGACCGCTGTCGCGCATCCAGCCGCGATTGGTGGGATGCGCGATGAATTCCACGCGACGTGTATCGGCACCGGCACGCGCCAGGGTGCGCCGCGCCTGCGTCTCGGCGCTCTTGGAATTCACCAGCAGGCGAACGCTTTCGCCGGGCGTAATCTTGCGCACCATCTCGGCGTAGACCCAGCGGATCGTATCCAGCTTGTCCGGCCAATCGGTGGGGTTGTGCGGCCAGCCGAGCCAGGTGGCGGCGTGAGGCTCCCACTCGGCGGGCAGGCTGAAGCCGAGCGCGGCGGGCGTCGGCGGGAGGGTGGTTGTGGATCGCGCCATCAGTGTCGAGGATAGTCCGGCCCGCGAGCGGACGTCCAGCCGGCACCCAGCTCGGAAGCACGCCACAATCAGGAGCGTCCGGATCATGGCCGGCATCGGCCGCGGTAAGCATCGCCCTTCGTTGGAGATAGGTTGGCCCGGGTTCATAGATGACAGCGCGGGCCACAGTTCGTTAAAATAAAAAGTCGATTAGCGTCAATTAACTCGCTCAAGCTCTGCCCGCACGGGTGCTGGACACCTGCGGGTGGATTCCTGGAAAGGATTTCCGATGCCCAATCCGAAGCGACGCCACTCCGCCCGCCGCACGGCCACCCGCCGCGCCCATGACGGGCTGAAGGTCGCCGGCGTCTCCGAGTGCCCGAAGTGCCACGAAATGAAATTGCCCCATAACGCATGCCCGAGTTGCGGTTATTATAAAGGCCGCGAAGTAATCGAAGTCGTCCAGGAGTAGACGTTCCTGGTTGGGTTCGCGTGGGGAGCGCTCACATTTCCATGATCACCATTGCCGTCGACGCCATGGGCGGGGATTCCGCCCCGGTGCCGGAGGTGCATGGAGCGGTTCGCGCGGCCCGCTCGCAGGATGTCAGTGTCATCCTCGTGGGACGCGAGGACCGGATCCGCGAGGAACTGGCCAAGTTCTCCGACTGGCATAAGCTTCCAATTCGAATCGTTCACGCCAGCGAAGTAGTCACCATGGAGGACAATGCCACCAAGGCGTTGCGCCACAAACGCGACTCGAGCATCCGCGTCGCCGCGCGTCTGGTGCGCGACGGAACGGCGCAGGGGCTGGTTTCGGCGGGCAACACCGGCGCGGTGATGGTTATCACCAAAACGCTGCTGGGCATGATCCCCGGCGTGGAGCGCCCGGCGCTGGCTTCCGCCTTTCCGACCGTCAAAGGGCACCCTGTCGTCGTGGTGGATGTCGGCGCGAACGTCGATTCAACGCCGCAGATGCTGGCCCAGTTCGGCATCATGGGGGAGACCTACTCGCGGCTCGTCTTCCACACGGAAAACCCGCGCGTCGGCGTGCTCTCCATCGGCGAAGAGGAGCACAAGGGCAACGAGTTGAGCCGCGCCGCGGCCCAGATTCTCAAGACCCTGCCCATTAATTTCATCGGCAACGTCGAAGGCCGCGACCTCTACACCGGCCGGGCCGACGTGATTGTCTGCGACGGATTCATCGGCAACGTCGCGCTGAAGGTCAGCGAGGGCATGGTGGACGTGATCAAGCACATGCTCCAGGAGTCGCTGGAAGCTACGCTCAGCCGGAAAATCGGGTACCTGATTGCCCGTCCCGCCTTCAAGGATTTCAGAAAACGGGTCGACTATTCCGAATACGGGGGCGCGCCGCTTCTGGGCGTGAAAGGAGTGGTCATCATCTGCCATGGCCGTTCAAACGACAACGCCATCCGCAACGCCATTCGCGTCGCTTGTGAATCGGCATCAGAGCATGTCAATGACCGCATTGCCGCCGCGCTCGTCCGCCCGCAAACCCGGGACGGGCTCGCCACGGCGTCAGCATAGGCCCGGAATTCTCCGCGCTTGCCCGCTTTTTCTTGCGCTGATCGGTGCGGCGGCAGCGCAGAATCCCAGCCCCGCCCACTGGACCCTAACGCCTTCGGCGGCGCGCGTCGCGCCCGGCTCCGACCTGCTGCTGGAGTTGAAACTCGACCTCGATGCGCCTTGGCACATGTACTCGGTCACGACGCCTAAGCCGGGTCCTGAAGGCGGTCCAACCCAGACCACCATGCGCCTGGTCGAAACGCCGGCTGTGACTTCGTGGGAGCTGTACTTCCCCGTCCCACAGCGTAAAGTCGATCCGAATTTTCAAATTGAAACAGAGACTTACGAAGGTTTCCTCAAGTTTTACCTGAAGCTTCATCTGGCGCTCGGAACGCCCGCTGGCCCAACCGAACTGACGGCCCGGATGCGTTATCAATTGTGCACGGACAAGCAATGCCTGCCGCCGAAAACGGTCACCGCCGAGACTACTGTTTCGGTAGACGCCTCGGCCCCCAAGTCGCCAGTCCAGGCGCCGCCCGGGTTCACTCTATTCCAAGCCGCCGCCGCCGCCGCGCCCGCCACGTCCGGCCGCGCCGCGCCTCCGAATCCGGCGTCAAATCAAGGGCTTGGGTCGTTCCTTCTGTTGGCCTTCGGCTTCGGTTTCGCGGCCATTTTCACCCCCTGCGTTTTCCCGATGATCCCGATCATCCTGTCGTTCTTCCTGAGCCAGGCGGGCGAGTCGCGGGCACAAGCGGTCCGGCAGGCCGTGGTTTTCTGCCTCGGCATCGTTTTGCTGTTCACCGCCATCGGCTTCGGCCTGAGCGCCGCACTGGGACCTTTCGCGATCGTCCAACTTGGCTCGAATGCTTGGGTTAACGGACTGATTTCGTTGGTCTTTTTCGTATTCGGCTTAAGTCTCTTAGGAGCTTTCGAACTCACCCTGCCGAGCGGCCTTCTTACGCGCTTGAACTCTGCTTCGAACCGCGGCGGCTACCTCGGCACGCTGCTGATGGGGCTGACTTTCTGCTTGGCTTCGTTCGCCTGCGTCGGCCCCTTCATGGGCACATTGCTCGCGGCATCGGTCGGCGGAGATAAGTTCCAGCCAATCATGGGGATGCTCGCGTTTTCCGTGGCCCTTTCCTCGCCCTTCTTTCTGCTTGCTCTATTCCCCGGATTCCTGAGCAAGCTCCCCCGCGGCGGAGGCTGGATGGCGCGGGTCAAGACCGTACTGGGCTTCGTCGTGCTCGCGGCGATGCTCAAATACCTCTCCAATGTGGATCAGGTGTTGCATTGGAACTTACTGACAAGAGAACGCTTTTTGGCATTTTGGATTGTCCTGATCGCCTGTCCGGGACTGTACCTGCTGGGGTTTCTGCGCATGGAAGGCATCCACGCCGACGAACGCCTTGGAGCCTGGCGCGCGCTTCTCGGAGTGGTGTTCTTGGCTCTGGCTATCAGTCTGATTCCAGGGATGTTCGGCGCGCAGTTGGGTGATCTGGATGCATATGTGCCGGCTCCCGCCGATGGGCCGTCGTTCGCGCCCGCTGCCTCCACCAGCCATCATCCGGCCGTCACGACGGACTACGCAGGCGCTTTCCGCAGCGCCAAAGAGCAGAACAAACGCGTCCTCGTCTCCTTCACCGGCTACGCCTGCACGAACTGCAAGTGGATGAAAGCCAATATGTTTTCCCGCTCCGAAATCGCCGGCCTGCTGGACGGCCTGGTCCTCGTGGACCTCTACACCGATGGTTCCGACGCCGTCAGCGAGGCCAATCAGCGGCGGCAGCAGACCCTTTTCAACACCGTCGCCATTCCTTTCTATGCGATCTTCGACGCGGAACAGAAGCCGCTCGCCTCATTCCCCGGCCTGACGAAGGATCCAGACGAATTTGCGCGGTTCCTGAAGAGCGGCTCTAGTAACTGATTGATTCTAAATCAATACCCCTGAGGGAGCCGACCCGTCGAGGCGGCGTGGGCAGCTTGGCCTCCATTCCGAAGGCTCAGAGTCACGGCTGCGCGTGAAAGAGATTGCGCTGCGCCCGCGACGCCCTTGTGCGGCTATTGGCGCTGGCAGACTGGTGAGCGCACTGTGAAAAACACGTATTCCCGCGGCAATGGCAGCGCGAAATCACACTGATTCACTCTTGCCGCCGGGCAGTGTGCGGTGGCATGCCCAGTTGATTCCGCACCGGCTCGCGCCGCCGATCAGCAGGCTCGGGCCCACCGGGCCACGACCAGTTCGGCCACCAGGTCTTCCTGTTCCTTATCGAGTTCCTTTTTCCACTCCTCCAGTTTCTCTTCCCGCAGCAGGTCAAGAACCGCCATCTTGCGTTCCGCCTCTGTCAGAGCGCGCCGCTGGGTGGCAATGCGCGCCTCAAGTGGGGGACGCAGGCTCGCCAGACGATGACACTCGCGCCGGATATAGCCGCGGTAGGAATCGAGAGCCTGTAATTCCTGCATCGGTGGCAGAGGCGCATCTGGCCCGGGGCGCACTGCTTGATCGGCCTCCGCAGCGGCATTGCCGAGTGCGACACGGGCCCGCTCCAACTGATTCAGTTCGGCAAACAGCGCTTGCAGCCGGGCTTCCTCCGCGTCTCTTTGCGACTCCCGCCAGCGACGCACTTGTTCGAGACGAAAGTTAAATTTTTTCAACGGGATGCCCCCCCCCAAGCCGGGAAACGAGTTCCTTCATTCGGTCCACGGTCTGGTCCATGGAACTCCTCTCGCCGGGCGCCTGGCACAGAAAGCGGTTAATATCCTCCTGCAGGCGTAAGGCCGCATCGACGCCCGCGTTGGAACCCGAAACGTAAGCCCCAATGCGCAACAAGTCCTCCGTAGATTGGAGCAGCGAAATGCACTCCCTCAACCGTGTCGCCGCCGTCAACTGATCTGGTCGGCCGACGCGGGCGGCGAGGCGCGAGATCGACTGCAGGACATCGATCGCCGGGTAGTGCCCTTTTTGTCCCAGTCGCCGCGCCAGAACAATGTGGCCGTCCAAAATGCCGCGCACTGCGTCCGTAATCGGCTCATTCATGTCATCACCTTCCACCAGCACTGTGAAGAAGCCGGTGATCGAGCCGCGTCGGAAGTTGCCGGCGCGCTCGAAAACCTTGGGAAGCATCTGAAAAACTGATGGAGTGTAGCCTTTCTGGCTGGGCGGTTCGCCCGCCGCCAGTCCGATCTCGCGTTGCGCCATCGCTAATCGCGTGACCGAGTCCGCCACCAGCAGCACATTGGCGCCCTGATCGCGAAAGTACTCGGCTATGGCCAGGGCGACGAAGCAGGCCCGGACACGCAGGGGCGAAGGGCGGTCCGAGGTGGCCACAACCAGCACGCTGCGCTTCTGTCCTTCCGGCCCCAGCTCACACTCAATGAAATCGCGGACTTCACGGTTCCGCTCGCCCACGAGAGCGACGACGGCCACGTCGGCGTTGTGGTGTCTGAGTAATGAGCCCAGCAGCATGCTCTTGCCGACACCGCTGCCCCCGAAGATGCCGATGCGCTGGCCGCGGCCGCAGGTCAGAAACCCGTCGATAGCCTTGACCCCAGTGGTGAGGGCGGCGCAGATCGGCTCCCGCTCCAACGGTCCCGGAGGAGCGGCGTAGAGGTCATAGAAGGCTTCGGCCCGGATGGGAGCGCCGCCGTCCATCGGAACACCGAAGCCGTCGATAACACGGCCCAGGAGTTGGGAAGACACGGCCACGCGCGAGTCGCGCCGGCGTGTCACCAGAGTGTCGCCGGGCTGCAATCCCCCGGTTTCCTCGAGCGGCATGGAGAGGATGCGCCCCTCACGAAAACCGATGACCTGGGTGCGGATAGTGTGCCCCGCCCGGGTCCGGATCTCACAGAAGTCGGCGACACCCGCAGGGGGGCCCTTGGATTCAATGAGTAGACCCACGATCTGTTCGACCACGCCGGTCGCCCGCACGGGGTCCACTTCCCGAAGAGCCTCAAAAAACCGTTCCAGCCCCTTAGCCTGTGTGGCGGATGTCAAACCCTCTCGCTCCTCTCAGTCCTCAATGCGCGTCGCTTTGCTCTATCAGATCGGCAAATCCGCGCTGAATTTCTTCCAATTGTGCGTCCGCCGAAGCATCAAAACCACCTCGGCGTGTCTCCACTAGAACGGCTCCGGGCTCAAGGTGAGGGTCGGCAATGACGGCCAGACCCGCGGGAGCGCCCAGTTTATTCAGGCACACGCGAACGGTTTCGGCATGTGAGGGATGCAGGCGAACCTCCAGTACTTCGCGCAGTGAAATCGATTCCAGCCCGGCCCGCACCAGCCCCAAAATCGCCTCGGGATCGATAGTTAATTCACGCCTCAGGATGCGGCGGGCGATCTCCAGAGCGAGTTGAACGACTTCGCGCTCGGTCTCCTTCCGATAGCGGGCGCGGCAGGAGGCCAGCTCTTCGAGGCTGCGGGCGACTCGATCGAGAGGGGCCTGAAGCTCCTGTAGGGCTGAGTTCCGGCCGGCCTCGCGTCCGGATTCGAAAGACTGGGCGCGCTCGCGCTCGATACGGCTTTGGAATTCTCGCAGCAGAAGCTCGCGAATCCGCTCAGCCTCGGGACCGGAGGGCTCGCTGTCAGCGGGATGGGGACCCGCTGCGACCTGTTCTGTCGCGTCGGCGTGTTGCCAGAGATGCTTCTGCAAGCACGCTTGGTCGCCGCGCACGATCCTAGACGACATATTGCTCGCCTACCGCGCCCTTCAGGCTGATTGCGCCCTCCGTCTCCATTTGCCGCACAACCGCGATGATCTGTTGCTGCGCTGCCTCGACCTCTTTGATTTTGACGGGGCCCAGCGCCTCCATATCTTCTCGCAGCATCTCGGCGCCACGGGTCGACATCCCCTCCAGAAAGTGTTCCTTGAGCTGGTCACTGGTCCCTTTCAAGGCGACGGTCAGCACCTTGCGGTCGATGCGGCCAAGAATCTCCTTCATGCCATTCTGATCGATCAGCAGCAGGTCTTCGAAGACGAACATCAGGTGGCGGATCGTTTCCGCGAGCGCCGGGTCCCGGCTGTCGATGGTCTCGATGATCTCCTTGCTGCAGGATGAGTCGAGGCGATTGAACATCTCGGCCACGGCTCGTACGCCACCGTAGGACTCGCGGCTCATTTCACCGAGCGACTTGAGCTTCTGGCCAATGATCGAGGCGATCTTGGTGATGATATCGGGTGAAATCTGGTCCAGATTAGCCATGCGCAGGGCGACATCGGCCCGCAGTTCGTTGGGCAGTGAGTAGAGCAGTCCCGCAGCCTGAGATGGATTGAGGTGACTGAGCACAAGCGCAATGGTCTGGGGGTGCTCGTTGTGGATGAACTTGGCCACCTGTTGCGGGTCGGCTTTCTGCAGTGCATCGAAGTTTGCCGTGTCATGTCCCATCTGCTTGAGCAGGCGGTCCAGCATCTTCCTCGCAGCTTCCGGCCCAAAGGCCTTGTTGAGGATTTTTCGGGCATACTCGATACCGCCCTTCAGGACATAGTCCTGAGCCATCGCGAGTTCGTAAAATTCTTCGAGGACTTGCTCGCCTTCCTCGGCGGAGATGCTTTGCACGCGCGCAATCTCGCGTCCGATCTGGCCGACTTCATCCTCATCGAGTTCCTTGAAGATCTCCGCACTGAGCGCCTCTCCTATACACACGGACAGGATCGCCGCCTTCTTGGGACCACTGATCTGAAGCTTCAGTGAAGTCTCTTCTTTGGCTGCGTTTCGAATCATGGCTCAGACGGCCTCTGCACTCAGCCATGAACGAATCAGTTGCGCCACCTTGCCGGGGTCCTTTTTCGCCTCATCGAGGATGAATTTCTTTAAGACTTCGGACTTGCGCGTTGTCGGAATTGTTTTGAGAGACAGCAAAGCATCGAGCTCGGCCTGCTCTTGAACCTGCCGGTTCTCCGCCAGTTGGGCCATGGCCTTGGCCTCAAACTGGGCCGGCGAGCCGAGCTGCGCGGGAGTTGCCGTGCCGGGAGCGAGCCGGGCACCGCCGGCAAGTGCGACCTCTACTTTCGGCGCTTTCCGCCCCAAGCGCACCTTCAGAAGCAATCCGATTGCGACCAGGGCAACGATAAAGAAGCACCCTCCCGCGATGAGCCACAGCGGCGACAGCGAGCGCAAGCGAAGAGTCAACTCCTCCCATCCAGTGGACGGTTTCCGGGGCCCCGCGGGCACCGGACGCGCGAACGGTTCTGGCGCCGGCAGGGCCAGCGTGACATCGAAGGGCAACGTTTCGACGAGGACCTGGTCGCCGCGGTTCTGCTGGAAACCGATCACGCCGGAGATCACTTCCTTGACGACTTTCAGCGTATCGGCCGAGGGCGGATCCAGAACACGCTTGGCGGAAGGGCCAACCCCCTCCCAGTGAACACCCTGATCCACCAGAATCGCCACGGAAACGCGCTTGACGGCCCCTTGCGGTAGTTTGACGTGTTTGACGACGCGGCTGGTTTGATAAGTGACGTTTTCGGTCTTCCGCGAGACCGCCCCGCGGCCGCCAGGCGAAGGCGGGACCGGCCGAGGCAGGTTGGAAGCAGTGCCCGGCACCCCGCCGCTGCTCGTAGTGCCGTTGGACTCCTCCGTTTTCTGAGAGGTCAGCATCACCGAGTGGTCAGGGTCGAACGTCTCTTCGCTCTGGTCGCCGCTCGTGAAATCGCATTCCAGAGTGACACCGGCGCGATACTTCTCCGGGCCGAGGAGCGGATCCAGGGTGGAATGGATCTTCACCAGCAGGTCGTGTTCGATCGATTGGCGGTAATCGAGCATCGCCGAGGAAGCACCGGCATCGGCATCCAGCAGGCTGCGTGGTTTGCCGAGCAGGTTCCCGTTCATGTCGAGCACCGAGACCGAATCGGGCTGCAAACCTTCGACAGCGCTGGCGGCCAAGTGCTCGATGGCCGAGATGTTCTGCTGAGTCAGTTTCGCGCCGGGCCTCAGCCGGACCAGGACGCTGGCCTTGGCGGGCTGGCGCAGATCTGTGAAAACAGAATCCTTGCCGAAGGTAACGTGGACCCGTGCGCTTTCCACGCTGGTGAGGGTCATCACAGAGCGTTCGAGCTCGCCCTCAATCGCCCGGCGCAACCGAATCTGCTCGTCGAATTCGGTGGCGCCGAAGTTCTGCTTATCGAAGAGCTCAAATCCGAGACGGCCGCTGCGCGGCAAACCAGCGGCCGCCATATCGAGACGAAGTTCCGCGACGCGCGCAGACGGGACCAGGACGGCGCCGTTATCGGCAACTTTGTAGTCGACGTTGGCAACCCTGAGTTTCTCGACGACGGCGGCGGCATCCTCGGGGGCCAAGCTGGCGAACATCGGGCGCAGGTCGCGATCCTTGTTCCAGCGAATCCCGAAGAAGATGCCGCCGGCGACCAAACAGGCTGCGACGGCAATCAACAACTTCTGCTGCAGCGAGAGCTGATCGAGAAGCTGCCTGAGCTGATTCATCATCGGGCTCTCATATCTGCATCTTCATGATTTCCTGGTATGCGGAAATGACTTTGTTGCGGACCTGCAGAAACAGATCGAGGGCGATGGCGGCCTTCTGCTGGTCCAGCGCGACCTTATGAATTTCCCCGGTTGCGCCACTCATAAAACTCTCCGCCGAGGCGTGAGCTGCGTTCTGCATGGACTCGACGCCATTAAGCGCGTCGGTCATGGCCGCACCGAAACTGCCTGCGCCAGCCGGTGTGTTCTCAATGGTTCTGATGCCCTGCGGAGCGAGGATGGGCGAGGCCGCGGAGGTGATGGCGTTGACACTCATATCTTAAGCAGGTCGATGGACTTGGAGATCATATCTTTCACGGCCGCAATGGCGGCGGTGTTGGCCTCGAAATTGCGCGAAGCGTCCATCAGGTCCACCATCTCCTCGGGGGGGCTGATGTGTGGGAAGGAGACATAGCCTTGCGCGTCGGCATCCGGATGGCCAGGCTGGTAGCGTTGGTCGGGAGCGCGGGTGTCTTCCACGATCTCGGAAACGGAGACGCCGCTCGCGCCGGCGCTCAGCGCGGACTGAAACACGGCGGAGAAGGGTGCGTCGAGCTGGTCGGTGCTGGTCAGTACTACATCCTTACGCTTGTAAGGACCGCCATCGGGCGTGCGGGTGGTTTCGGCGTTGGCCAGGTTCTCCACGATGGTCTCGGCCCGGAGGCGTTGGGCCTGCATGCCCGAGGCGCTCACCGACATAAGGTCCAGGAGACTCATCAGGACTTCCCTTCATCAATCGCCGACTTGACCATCCGCAGCTCGTTCTTCATCAGATTGGAGACGAGATTGAAGCGCATGGCGTTTTCGGCGAGCAGGCGGGCTTCGCGGTCCAGGCTGACATTGTTGCCGTCGTTCTTCACGGTGAGACCGGCTGGTTCAAAGACCGTGGGACTGTTGCCGGCAAGCTGAGACTCCAATTCAAACTGAAAGTCGATATCCCGCGTGCGATAGCCCGGGGTATCGATGTTGGCGACGTTGGAAGCGACGAGCGTCTGACGTGCGCTCAGTAGATCGAGATACTGCTCCATCCGCGATGTAATCGGATCGAACATTTCGCTGGCGTCAGTGCACGAAGGATGCCAATCGGCCCGGCGGCGAGGGGAGGTTCTATCTATATAAAACTGAAAGACTTTTATGACCCGTCGGAGTCATAGAAGGTGGGATGGGCACGTACCATTTCGGAGGCCGTCTCAAACGCTGTTCCAATTTGGATCAGTGGTCCCGTTCCGATACCCGGGCAGGAGCCGGCGGCCCGCTGCCAGTCGCGGACGCCGACGATGAGTTCGGGCCAGAATGGAAACAGCCGGCACTGCGTGGGCTTGGCCGGGTGGATCGAGCAGCCGCCGGCCAGGAGGAAGGGACATTGCCGGCCGCGCGGCTTGCGGAGTCTGAGAAGATGAGTTGTCCTATAGACAAAACGCCGCTCAAACCGGGCCGGCGTGAGGCCGAGGTGCGCGGCGGCGCGGAGCAGGTCATTCTCCGTCAAATAAACGTAGCCCGGCTCTTCGCAACAGCGGGTGCATCCGGGCTGACAGGTAAAACGAAGCATACGCGGCATGCGCAGGCAGGCCCTCTTTCCAAAGCATAACGCCTCGGGATTGTTTAAAACGAGGTTGTATTGAACGCCCGGGCAGTTTAAGCTTTGGGAAGAATCAACCGCAACGAGGAAGGAACGCAATGCAAGTCCGAAAGGACAATGAGTTCGAGTTTGTGCTGGGCAACCGCCAGCTTTTCAGCGTGCTCGCCATTATTGTGTTGCTGTTGGGAGTTTTCTTCGCGATGGGGTTTTTCGCCGGGAGGAGTGTGGGGCAGGCCGCCGCCAAGGCGGACGAGGGCCAGCGCCACGCGGCCGACAATCCGCCGATCGTTCTCGAAGCGCCTCTGAAGTCCGAAGCGGCGGCGGAAACTGCCGCTCCGCCACTCGTGGCGACGTCTCCGGAAAGCGACCAGCCGAAGGAGTCAGCAAATACTGAGCCGGCGATTCCCCCAACCGAGCAGCGGGAAGCGCTTCCTCACGCGGCCGCGAAGCCACCGGCGCCGGCTCCGGTACCGCCAAAGCCCGTTGCCGGGCGCGGTGTGGATGCGGTGGGCGAGCCCGCGCCGGGTTCGTACCTGCAGGTTGCGGCGACGACGCTGAGCCAGGCGCAGGCCATGGCGGCACTGCTCCGGAAGAGCGATCTTCCGACGGCTCTGGCGCAGTCGACCAAACCAGAACTGGTGCGCGTCCTGGTGGGGCCGTTGGCATCGGCTGAGGCCAGCAACCAGGCTCGCGGGAAGCTGAAGAGCCTGGGCGTCGACAAGCCGTACCCGGTGAAGTATCCAAGGTGACAGAAGAGGGAAGACGGCCTGCAGTGCCCGAGGACCGGCCGCCGGCCGATTCGTCCCCATTGGTCCGGATCGGCTCGAAGATTCCGGCGACGTCGCGCCTGCCAGGGTTTCTGCGGAAACCGGTCACCAACTTCGAGTCAGTTCAATTGCTGAAAAACGGCCTGAGGCGGCTCAAGCTGCACACGGTGTGTGAGTCGGCGCGCTGCCCGAATATCCACGAGTGCTTCCACCGCGGCGCGGCGACGTTCATGATTCTCGGCAACTTGTGCACGCGCGGATGCGCTTTCTGTGCCGTGCCGAAGGGCTCGCCGCTGAAGCGCGAATTCGCACTGGACCCAGACGAACCGGCGAGCGTGGCGCGCATGGCGCAGCAGATGGACCTGCGCTACGTGGTCATCACCAGCGTGAATCGCGACGACCTGGAAGATGGCGGCTCGCGCCATTTCGCGGAGACGGTGCGGCGCGTGCGCGAGGCGCTGCCGCAGGCGCGGGTGGAGGTGCTGACGCCCGATTTCTGTGGGGACCGGGAAGCGGTGGCGCGCGTGCTGGATGCCGGGCCGCAGGTATTCAACCACAACCTGGAGACGGTCGAGCGGCTGTACCGGCGCGTGCGGCCACAGGCCAATTACCGGCAGTCGCTGGAGGTGCTGGCGTTCGCTCGCGCGTATCGGCCGGACGTGCTCACGAAGTCGGGGCTGATGGCCGGATTGGGCGAAACGGAGGAGGAAGTTCAGGTCGTGTTGCGGGATTTGCGTCGGTCGGGCACCGAGGTGGTAACCATCGGGCAGTATCTGCAACCGACGCGGCGCAACATGGAAGTGGCTGAGTACGTCCCTCCGGAGCGCTACGAACGATGGAAAGAGTATGGGCTGGCGATCGGATTCAGAATGGTCTTCGCCGGGCCCTTCGTGCGGTCTAGCTATATGGCGGAGATGGTGAGCGAGGGCGCGCGGAAGGCTTAGGACGGTTGGCGGCGGCGGCGCGGGCGTGGCGCAGGACGGACCGGCGCTCGGAGGAGTCGCCATGGCCTTGCGGGCCACCCGTCGAGGTGAATGTCAGCGGGTGACATTCGAGAGAGTGGTTGTGTTACTGAGCCGCGACCGTGAGGGAGCGGAGGTGTTGTGCCGGAGTCGCGACTTTTAAGGAGTCGCCACGGCTCTGCGGGCCACCCAGAGACGAATACCTGTAGGTGACATTCGAGAGGGCGACAATGCACAACATCGCCGGGGGAACGGCGCGGCCAGCAGAGGATTGAGCATGCAGCGGAGTCAACTGGCGTTGTTGGGAGGTCTGGCCGCGGGCCTGTTGTTGTTCGCCATCTTCCCGCCGCTGGACCTGCGCGCGCTGGCGCCACTGGCGCCGATCCCACTCCTGTATGCGCTGGCGTGGGAGGGCCAGCAGGGTAGATTGTCCGCCTGGCAACGCGCGCTGGCAGGCTGGATTGCGGGCACGCTCGCGTGGGGCCTGATGTGTTACTGGATTCGCGACACGCTGGCCGTGTATGGGGGCTTGGAGGGCCCACTGAGCTGGCTGGCCATCGCGCTGTTCGCGGCGATTAAAGGGCTGCACCTGGCCGTGTTTGCGACGCTGGCCGGCCCGCTGCTGGCACGGCCGTGGGGCGGAGTGGCGACGGCGGCGCTATGGACTGGCCTGGAGCGGACGCATGGGCCGCTGGGGTTCACGTGGCTGCTCGTGGGCAATGCCGGCATCGACATGCCACTGCCGCTGCGCCTGGCGCCGCTCACGGGCGTGTACGGGCTGTCTTTCGTCTTCCTGGCGCTCGCCGGGGCGGCGACCTTCGTGCTGCTGCGGCGGCCGCGTCGGCATCTGCTGTACATCGCGCCGCTGGCGGCGCTCTGGCTGCTGCCCGCCGCGCCTCAGGCCAAGCCTCCCAATGCGCAGGCCGTCAGCCTGCAGCCGGCGCTGCGGGAGACTACGCCGCTATCTGAGGAAGATAACGACCGCACCGTGCGCCAGCTTTCCTTCCTGACCCTGCAGGATGCGCTGGACCCGCGCCAGCCGGCGCCGCAACTGGTTCTGTGGCCCGAGGCGCCGGCGCCCTTCTATTATTATGAAGACGCCCAATTCCGCGACCAGATGAACACGACGGCGCGCTTAGCGGGCGTGCCCATAATTTTCGGCGGCGTGGCGCGGACGCCAGAGGGACGGCCGCTGAATTCGGCGTTCTTTCTGACCACCGACGGGCATCTCGCCGGCCGCTACGACAAACGGTTCCTGGTGCCGTTCGGCGAATTCGTGCCGCCGTTATTCGAATGGGTCAACAAGGTCTCCCAGGAGGCGGGCGACTTCGTGCCGGGCACGCGCGTGGTGACGTTCATCGCCGGCGGGCACGCGATCGGGCCATTCATCTGTTATGAAGCCGCCTTCCCGCACCTGGTGCGCGAGGTGGCCGGCGAGGGCGCTGAAGTCTTCGTGAATCTCAGCAACGACGGCTACTTCGGGCGCAGCGCGGCGCGCGAGCAGCACCTGTTGCTGGCGCGGATGCGCGCCGTCGAGAATCGGCGCTGGCTGTTGCGCTCGACCAACGACGGCATCACGGTTTCCATCGATCCGCAGGGCCGCATCTGGGACCGCTTCGCGCCGCTGCAGCGAACGGTGGGGCGGCTGCGCTTCGGTTGGGAGACGACGAAGACGCCGTACACGCGCGCGGGCGACTGGTTCGCGTGGCTCTGTCTCGCGGTGGGGCTCGTCTCGGCTGTTTGGGAACTGATGCCGCGCCGCAGCGCCAGCCCTCTCTAACGGCATAAGATAGAGCCGTGAAGCTCACAACCTGCCTGCTATTTTCTGCACTCCTGTGTTCACTGACGGTCGCCCAGCCGGCCGAAAAGAAGGTCTATCCGAAGCGCTGGGTCTATGTGTCCAACCGGCTCGCGTCGGACAAGGACCTGGCTGCCATTCGCAACATCATTGAGACCGCCGCGGCCCACGGCCTGAACGGCATGGTTTGGGCTGGGGCGCTGGACGAGATCGACCTCCAACCCGCGGCCTACATCGCCCGCCTGAAGCAGGTGAAGCAGCTCTGCGACCGCTTGGGGGTTGAAATCGTCCCGATCGGCTTCGGCACGGGCTACGGCGCAGCGCTGCTGGCGCACGACAAGAACCTCGCCGAAGGGTTGCCCGTCAAAGGCGCCCTCTATGTGGCCGGGAACGGCAAGGCGGTCTTCCAGGCCGAGACCGAGCCGGTCGTCGTCGCCAGCTCCGGACCGGCGCCGGTGGCTCGTTTCGAAAAACTGCTGGACGTCAAGCCCTATCGCTGCTACCGCGTCAAGGTAAAAGTGCGTGGGGATGGCGTCGCGCCTGGCGCGACACTCGAGTTTCGTGCCGACACGCTCGACAAGAAGCGCAACTGGTGCTGGTTCGAGCGGCCAATCGTCTCTGGCCGCGAGTGGCACGAATACACGACCGCCTTCAATAGCTCCTCCTCCGACAAGCTGAATTTCAGCATCGCCATCGAGGACGGCCTCGCCGGCAAACTGGAGATCGAGGACCTGCGGATCGAAGAGGTCGGCCTGCTCAATGTTCTCCGCCGCGCCGGCACGCCGCTCCTCGTGCGCGGCGAGAAGAGCGGCTCGCTCTACGTCGAGGGCCACGACTACGCCCACGTCACCGATCCGGATTTGAACTTCCTCTTCGATCGGCCCAGCCCCGTCATCACCCTCCCCGCCGGCTCTCACATCAAGCCCGGCGACAAGCTGCGGGTGGACTATTACCACGGCATGCTGATCTACAAGGACCAGACCCCCGCCTGCCCCTCGGAGCCCAAGGTCTTCCAAATTTGGGGCAAGCAGTTGCCGCTGATCCAGAAATACCTCGCACCCAAGGCCTATCTGCTCTCGGTGGACGAAGAGCGCATGGGCGGGACTTGCGAAACCTGCCGCCGCCGCCATATCGGCATGGCCGAAATCATCGGCGACTACGTCACCCGCGTCCAGGCGATGATGAAGGCCGCCAGCCCCGGCGCGGAAGTCTTCATCTGGTCCGACATGTTCGACCCCAACCACAACGCGCACGGAGACTATTACTTAGTGGACGGTGATTACAGCGGTTCCTGGAAGTACCTCCCCAAGGACATTCAGATCGCCTGCTGGAACTACGACACGCGCGAGAAAAGCCTGCCGTTCTTCTCCGGGCTGGGCTACAAGACCCTCGCCGCCGCCTACTACGACGCCGACGACCTGAAGAATCCCGCCGGTTGGCTCGATTCGCTCGACAAGACGCCCGGCGCCGTCGGCATCATGTACACAACCTGGGAGAACAAGTACAAACTTCTGCCGGGGTTCGGAGACATGGTGTCCAAGCGGCAGTAGCGGCGATTCTCTTTAGCCGCAAAATCCTGGGACAGTACACGCAACCGCTGATTTCGCCACACGGAGTCGTCCGCACCCCTTGCCTCCAGGCCGCCCCAAGGCGGACAATGAACGACACACCACCGCAACAGACGGTCATCTGGCGCTGGAAATTGGTGTTTGAGTGTACTGTCCCTGGATTCAAATGTCATGGGTTCAGCTCTATTGGGCAAGAGATAAGACAATACCTATGAAGAATGACGTACAAAACATCGAACCTCGCCCACTAACGAGGCGGGAGGTCGGCTGGATACGTGAGATCTTGCAGACGAGCGAGGTGTGGAAGGATACTGATATTGGCGGGACGGAGGTCATTGCCGAAGGGCCATGCGATGAGGGAATTAGCATCATCCTACGGGGACCTGAACCAGCTAACACTAGGTCTTCTGCTGCCGAAGACTATATTGGAAGGCTAGTGATTTGTACCGACGACAACAGCATGATTGAAGTTCGGCTGACACAAGCAGACCGAAGACTCCATGAGTTGTTTGTGCTATTCGTCGACCCAAAGCATCCCCGGCGCAAATTTCCGGAAAGCTGGACGGAAGTTTCGCACGAAGCCTCGGAGCTGTGATGCTGGGCCTCCGTTTCTCGCTCCCTTCCCATCTCCGCTCGCGGTGCCAGCCCGAAGAGCAGTGAAGAGGCGAAGGGGTCAGCCTGACACGAGCGGTTGGCGATTCTGGCCAAAGGGGCGAAGGAAGGCGAAGGAGGCGAAGGGGTCAGCCTGACACGAGCGGTTGGCGATTCTGGCCAAAGTGGCAGTCGGCTCTGCCACGTTGGGGCGAAGGGGCGAAGGGGCGAAGGGGGCGAAGGGGTCAGCCTGACACGAGCGGTTGGCGATTCTGGCCAAAGTGGCAGTCGGCTCTGCCACGTTGGGGATTTTTGATGATTTCCGAGCATTATTGAATCAAAATGCCGGAAAATCAACGCGGTGTGCGCCTGGTGAGGCGTTCCACATCACGCAGCGGGGGGCCGACCGTCAGCGGGTCTTTTTCAAGGATGCCGACAGATCGGCGTATTTGCGCTTGAAGGCCCACAATCTGGCGGACGCCGGGGTCCGGGTGCTGGCCTGGCGCCTGATGGGGAATCATATTCATATCGTTGAAGTTGCGGAGCACAACCACTCGCTCTCGGTGCTCCTGCGGTGGGTCCACGCGCCGGTATGCGCAGATCAGGTGCGGTCGGTCGCGTGTTGAATAGTCGAATTCCGCGGAGGAGAGCAGAAACCAGGCGTAGAACAGGAATCAAGCGAAAGTGGCAGAGCCGACTGCCACTTTGGCCAGAATCGCCAACCGCTCGTGTCAGGCTGGCCTGTTCGCCGGCCTGTTCGCCGCTCGTGTCAGGCTGGCCTGTTCGCTCGTCAGCGTTATACTCTCAATTAGATTGGCACAAGGCATCGATCAGGCCAGTGCGTGTGGGAAACTCCCAACGGAAACAGAGTGTTCTGATTGTCCCAATTCCGCAGATTCTTGTCTGACACCGCGAATCGCATCAAGGTAGGAGGGATCCGCCATGGACTTTCCATTCCGGCGCATCGCCTCAGCCGAGCTCTCCCGTCACTGTTCGTCGTCTCTTTGCCGCGCTCATTTTCGTCCTATACCTATTTGTTGGCGCGCTCAGCACTTCTGCTGGGTGAACCCAGATTCACGACGTTCGGAGAGGTTCTGAACCCTGATCGCTTCGATAAAGGCTATACGCCGCGCGAAGAAGTTCGGAACTTTTTTGTTCGCCAGAATCGAGACCCGGCCGCATTTCATCGGAACATCGCTTTTCTCGATCGAGTTGTTGAGGCGCACGGGTTCGCATACAAGGACGTGTGTCAGCCATTTGTCGTGGCAGCATGGTTGCGGAGTAGAAAGGAGTTCCGCATTCTCCACATCCGGCGGAATATTGCGGATGTGGCGGCCACCATGCTTAAGTTGACATGGGTGTACCCTGCTGCGGCAGCGAATTACCACGCGGACATCGAGTCGGCGGTGGTCGAGGGACTCGTCGTGGCGGACCATGTGCTCGCCACGCTTCCCGCCATAACGGTTGAGTATGACGACTTGGTTCGCGACGGCACGGCACTCTCAGCCGCGCTTTCCACGCTCTATCCGAACTCCGAAGTCCCGGCGATTGGTTTCCGTAACGATCAGCTTGAGACAAGCCATGCCAGAACGATGGCGCTCAGGGCCTCGCCGCAGTACGCCGTGATCGAGCGAATCATTCGTGACCTGGGGACAAATCTCAGTTCCACCAGCCCGGATTAGCAGATCCAAACAGGATGTTCGTAAGCCGGGGAGAGCACATACAAACCGGAGACAGCGGTGAGAGATGAAACTCCCGCTTCACTCGGAAGCAGGAAAATGCCCGATTCTCGTACTTTTGGAATCAGTGGCTTGCGGGCAGTTTCGAGAGAGTGCAATCACCGATTCCCCGCGACCCCTACCTCGGAACTGGGGAAATGCGGAGATCCTTTCTCACCGCAAGCAGGGCGAAGGGGGCGAAGGGGTCAGCCTGACACGAGCGGTAGTCGAAGCGCGAAGGCGCGAAGGGGTGCGCGAAGGCGCGAAGGGGTCAGCCTGACACGAGCGGTTGGCGATTTTGGCCAAAGCACCAGTCGGCTCTGCCACTTTCGCTTCGCGAAGGGGTCAGCCTGACACGAGCGGTTGGCGATTTTGGCCAAAGCACCAGTCGGCTCTGCCACTTTCGCTTGATTCCCTTTTTGCGCCTGATTTCTAACCTTCTGCGCCTCGTCCGACCTTTCAACACGCGACCGACTGCACCCGATTCCCTTTCTCGAAGCCCCATTTCCGCCAAATCCGCTGAAAACGCTCCTCGAACATCCCTAAGTACTCATTTTCGCCAAACCACAGTGCTCGGAAATCATCGAAAATCTCCAAGGTGGCAGAGCCCTCTGCCACCTTGGCCAAAATCGCCAACCGCTCGTGTCAGGCTGACCCCTTCGCCCTTCGCGCCTTCGCGCCGCTCGTGTCAGGCTGACCCCTTCGCGCCTTCGCCAAGCGGACAATGAACCACGCACCACCGCAACAGACAGTCAATTGACTCCGGAAGTGGGCGTTTGAGTGTACTGTCCCTGGGCACGGGGCAAGGAGACGTCCCCTTGCCCTCTTTCCCCCATTGATTGGCCTTCTACTGTTGCTTATACTTGGTGGCGGGAGATATTCTTGTTGGCGCGGGTAGCGCCCGCTGGCCATTTGACCCGGTCCGCGAAGTGAAACCAGGACAGAGGTGGGCCGAGTCGTCTTCCTGCATTGAGGCGCGGGCCTGAAAGAGGAACTGCCATGTCATTCGGGATCTATATCGTCGGCTTCTTGATATTAATTGGCGGGCTAATCTATGGAGCCATACTACTGCATATCGCCGCGCATTGGATCGCAGTGGGTGCAATTGTACTCTTGGGCCTTGCGATTTTGATGGGCGTCCAAGCCACGCGGGGGAAAGATCCGTCGCATTAAAAGCTGGGAAAGCCGGGGACACTACACGCAATCACCGATTCCCCACCGTCGATTGCGACGATGTGTAATGAATCCATGCATCGACGAACGTTCGTTTTAGGCACCAGCGCTGCTTTCCTCTCACAGGCCGCCCCTTCCGACCAGTTCACTCTGGGCGTCATCGGCGCGGGTGGCCGCGGGCAACTGCTGATGCGGACTTTCGCCGAGGTCGCCCCGGTGCGCTTCGAGGGCGTGTGCGACGTCTATGAGCCTAACCTGGAGAGCGGACTTTCGTTGGCCAAGGGCAGTGCCAAGGCCTATCGGAACTATAAGGCGTTGCTCGACAACCAAAGCATTCAGGCGGTCATCATCGCCACGCCCGAGCATTGGCACCATCAGATGCTGCTGGATGCGCTCTCTGCCGGCAAGGACGTGTACATCGAGAAGCCGCTCTGCCGTACTCCGGAGCAGGGCGTCGAGCTGATGAAAGCCGCGCGCAATTCCCGCTCGATTGTGCAGGTTGGCATGCAGCGCCGCAGTTATGACCTGTACCTCAAGGCCCGCGACGTGCACGCCGCCGGCACATTGGGCGCCGTGCGGTTGGTCCGAAGTTGGTGGATTAATTACAGCCTGAATCAGCGCCCGGCCGAGAAGCTCGATGGCCTGCTCGATTGGGAACAATGGCAAGGCCCCGCCACGCGCCGCCCCTTCGATCCGAACCGCTTCCGCAACTGGCGCGGGTACAAAGACTACTCCGGCGGAATCGTGGCCGATCAGGGCGCCCACATCTACGACGGCATTCATCTGATCCGCGGTGTCGGTTTTCCTGCTGCCGTCAATGCTTCCGGAGGGATGGTGCACGCTCCCAAAGTCGATACACCCGAGACGGTGGTCGTGGCTGCCGAGTACCCTGAGGATTTCCTGGGCGTCTTTACCATCAACTATGCCGGCATGCACTATCCCACGAAGCTGGATCAGCTCAACCAGTTCGATGGAGAAGCCGCCCGCATGGACGTCGGGCGTGAGTTTCTAAACGTCTACCTCCAGGCGGAACCGGAGAAACCCGCTCTCAGCGCGATCGGCTCCTTCAGCAGTGCGACCACGGCTCACATCCGCAATTTCCTCGACTGTGTGCAAACCCGCCGCGAGCCGAATGGCACGGTCGAAAAGGGTTTTCAGGCCGCGCTGGTCATTCAGATGGCGAATCTATCTATGGACACAGGCCGCCGCATCCGTTGGAACCACCAGGCGCAGCGGATAGAGGTCTAAAACAGGGGCCAACACACGCAATCACCGATTCCCGGCCACCCCTGCCCTAGAAATGGGGAAACGCGAAGATCCTCTTTTCACCGCAAGCCGCTCGCCGGCTCCATACGAGACCAGCTACGGCGCATCCTCCAGGCCACGGGCTATTCGCCCGCCCCAGGCGTTCAGCCAGCCTGCCCTCGGCAGCGGCAGTTATGCTTGACACGCGGGTGTAGGATGAATCGGATGGTGCGCCTGAAAGGGCCGCCAGCCGAGCTCTTTGAAAAAGAAGACTTAGCGAAAAACTGGCCGAAAGATAGCCAACTAAGTTATTCATTCTAAAAAGCAAAGTCAACAATTGGCTTTGATCCTTCAGAATTGCATTTGCGCGTGCAAGCTGCTGCCAAATTCGGAGACATGATGCCACAGCGGAAGTAGGGGCGGTTTGGTCTTCACCTGGAAGCGGCTGGCCGGCCCGCTCGCGGATCGCTCGTGCCGGATGACCAGCACATCGCCGTCCTGGACGATGTACTCCTTGCCTTCGAGCCGCAACTGGCCCTTCTCGCGCAAGCCGTGGTAGCCGTTCTGGTCGATGAGCTTGTTCCAATTCGCGACCTCGGTGCGGTTGGATTGCTCCTCAGTGCGGCGACGGCACACGCTGTCAAACCTTCAGGAACCACTTCTTCCTATACAGGAAATACAGGAACAGCCAGGCCGTGGAGAAGAAGCCCACGGCCATGGCAAGCGGCTTCCACTCAGGCTGAAGCAGCGCATAGACGCCGCCGAAGAGGAACTTTGCGGCGTAGTCGAAATCGATGATCGTGTGCGCCAGGTAGATAGCGATCGAATTCATTCCGATGACGACAAAGAACTTCGTCCACCAGTTGATCTTCCAGATATCGATCACGAGATAGAACAGCGTAAACAGAAGCAGGCTCAAACCGCCGACAAAACAGACGAATGAGCTGGACCACAGGTACTTGTTTATCGGAAAGGCAAGATTCCATAGCTGTCCAATTGCTATCAGGCCGATGGCAGCCGAAGCCATGTAGAGGATCTTGCGAAGGGGCTTCTGGCTCAGGTACTGCGACATGACAAACTGGCCGGTCAACATACCCAGCAGGGCCGTCGATATCGCGGGGATGGTACTTAGTATCCCTTCGCTATCGCCGTACGTGTAGCAGCAGAACTTACCCGGGAGCAGGTGCCTGTCGATAAAGCCCGCGAGGTTGCCCTGCATGGAATAAGGATCGGTGGCGCCCAGATCGTGCGCCGGGAATAGCGGGAACAGGAGCCAATAGGCAATCAGGATGCCCCACAGCCAGATGATCCGCGACCTCAAGTTCGTGTTCATGAAAATGAGCGCCGCAAACATCCAGGCCAGACCAATACGCCCCAGCACGCTTCCATACCGCAGATTGGCAAAATCGAAACGAATGGCGTTGTTGTTCAGGAGCCCCAGCAATACCAGGAGCATCCCGCGCTGGATCACGTGCGCGTACAATGCCTTTCGGTTCTCCCCGCCGTGATACCGCTTGGCCATGGAAAACGGGAAGCTGATCCCGGCAATGAACAGAAACAACGGGAAGATCATGTCGTAGGCATGGAATCCATGCCACGGAACATGATCGAGTTGCCCGGCCCACCATTGCAGCACCGGCCAGCCGGTCAATGCGGCCAGCGTGACGAAGATGCCCTCGCCGCCCATGATCCAGAACATGTCGAAGCCACGCAATGCATCGAGCGATTGCAGGCGTTTCAATGCCGGTTTGTCCGCAGTTTCCATCAGGACATTCCCTCCCCAGCCACACTCCAAGCCATCATCCGGGAACAGAGTATCCTACCACCACGCTCCAGGCCCGAGCGCGCGCTTGTTCCACTCCCGCTCAGCCGTGGCGGATGACCAGCACGTCGCCGTCCTGGACGATGTACTCCTTGCCCTCGAGGCGCAACTGGCCCTTCTCGCGCAAGCCGTGATAGCCGTTCTGGTCCACCAGCGTCTTCCAGTTGACGACCTCGGCGCGAATGAACTTCTTCTCGAAGTCGGAGTGGATTGCGCCGGCGGCCTTGACCGCGTTGGAGCCGATGGGAATGGTCCAGGCGCGGCACTCGTCCTCGCCCGCGGTGAGGAAGCTCATCAGGCCCAGCAGACGGTAGGCGGCCGAGATCAGACGGTCGAGGCTCGAGCCGGGCAGACCGTAGCTCGCCAGATACTCCGCGGCCTCGGCCGGGCTCAACTCGGAGAGTTCGGCTTCGATCTTGCCGCAGATCGCCGTCACGCCGGTCCTCGGCTTGCCGGCCAGAAGCTCGGCGGCGTATTCGGCCTCGACCTGCTCCAGGCGCGGCGCATCGGCCTCGCCCAGGTTCAGAACCAGCAGCAGCGGCTTCTGCGACAGGAACTGGAAGCCGCGCAGGCGCTTCTCATCCTCTTTAGAGAGTTCCCACCGGCGCAGTGGTTCGTTGGCTTCGAGCTTGGCCTTGGCCTGGATCAACAATTCGTTCTCGCGATCCAGTTCGGGGTCGCGGTTCTTCTTGCGCTCTTTCTCGAGCCGCTCCAGCCGCTTCTCCACGACCACGAGGTCGCTGAGAATCAGCTCGACATCGACGTCCTCGATGTCGCGCAACGGGTTGACGTCGCCCTTCTCGTGCGGCACCGTGTCGTCCTGGAAGACGCGCACGACGTGCGCGATGGCGTCCACCACACGCAGGCTCGCGAGGTAACCCGGGTCGCGCAGCGCCTCTTTCGAAATGGCCGGGAAGTCGAGGAATTCAACGGTGGCGTGCGTGACCTTGGGCGGTTGGAAGACCGCGCCGAGCGCCTCCAGACGCGGGTCCGGCACTTTGGTGACGCCGACACGCGCCCCCATCGTGCCGACGCGCGTGGCTTCGTGCACACCGGTCAGAATCGTAAACAGCGACGTCTTGCCGGTCATCGGCAGACCCACAATGGCAGTCCTCATTGGTCTCCTGTCCCGCTCGAACTCTCAGATAGGCACTTCCACCTGCCGCAGGATCTCATTGAGAACCAGCTCGGCGGCTTCGGTGGAACGCGCCGCGAGACTCGCGCGCTGGTTGAGCACGACGCGGTGCGCGAAGACGGGCACCGTCAGCCGCTTGATGTCGTCGGGCAACACGTAGCCGCGGCCTTCGACTAGCGCCAGGGCTTGCGAGGCACGGTACAGCGCCTGGGCGCCGCGCGGGCTCACGCCCAGCGCCAGGCCCTCGTGCTCCCGCGTCCGGCCCACGATCTCGAGCATGTACCCCACCAGCGCCTCGTCAACGCTGATCCGCTCCACCGCGGCTTGCGTTTCGATCAGCTCGGCACCGGTCAGCACGGCGGCGCTCACCTGCGCCTGCGGAGCGCGGCCATTGCGCAGGATCTCGCGCTCGCTCTCCGCGGCGGGGTAGCCAATGCGCAGGCGCATGAGAAACCGGTCAAGCTGCGATTCGGGCAGCGGGTAGGTGCCGTGGTGCTCCACCGGATTCTGCGTGGCTACGACCATGAACGGTTCGGCCATCGGGTAGGTGACACCGTCCACGGTCATCTGCCGTTCGTTCATCGCCTCCAGCAGCGCCGATTGCGTCTTCGGTGTGGCGCGGTTGATCTCGTCGGCCAGCAGAAAATTGGTGAAGATCGGGCCGCGGCGGAACTCGAAGTCGCCGCTCTTTGCGTTGTAGACGGTGACCCCGAGAATGTCGCCTGGCAGCATGTCAGAAGTGCATTGCAGGCGTTGGAAACCGCACGCGGCGATCCGCGCCAGCCCCTGCGCCAGAGTGGTCTTGCCGACGCCGGGAACGTCCTCAATCAACAAATGGCCGCGCGCCAGAAGGCACACGATCGAGAGCCGAACCACCTCGTCTTTGCCGCGCAGCACGGACCCGAGCGACTGTTCCACACGCGCGATGCGGCCGGCGAGAGCCGTGGGGGCCTCGGATGAGATCATTCCTCTTTCATGATAGCGGTACCGCGACGCCGCAAACGCGGCTTCGGGCCAGGCTCGGGCGCGCGCGGCCCCAATTCCTCACGGGTACGCTGTCGCAGCATGCAAGAGCCCCGTGTGGCCATTGTTGGAGTGAACTTGAAGGCTACTGCGACAGGCCGGATGTATCCAGCTAGGCTGCGACTTTGATCGCTGGTGACACTTTGATTTCGGGAGCCGGTAAGCTCTCTTGTTCCGATGCGTTGATTCGGTTGAGCAGGTCCAGCAGTTCTGCCGTCTGGCCGATCGTTCGGACTGTGATCAGCACGCGCGGCTCAGCGGTTGAGGGACTCTCCTGTGCGGCCGGCGATGGGAACGCCATTTCTCGCAGAAGCCTTCGTTTTCTGTGCTCGCCCCTACCAGCCCGGACGAAGAACCTCGCGCCGCACCCGCCGCAGGAGCAGGGGAACCGATTGAAAACGCTAAGAAGTCTGTCGAACATTCGCCGATGCGCGCGGCGAGTGTCACCACTTCCACAGGATGGACAATTCAACTGCATGCCTTTCTCTTCGGCCATGCTTCCGGTTTCATGATCCAAATATCCTTAATAGTTGCTTGTCCACGGCGGGAAACAGAATAGGATGGGAGTGCAGCCTCGTGTCCAGGAGTCCAAATCAGCGAACCTGGCCAGGAGCAAATGCGGCTCTGAAACCAGTCAGCTCGCCGACCACGAAAGGGTAGGTGGCGCAGTTGCGGTTCAAGCCCGGGTTCGATTGGATTCATCTGGTTCGGAGGAAAGCGTTATGCGGTGTGTGTTTCTCGGTGTGCTGATTGCTCTGGCCGCAGGCGCCACGAGCCCCCCTTCCATCACCAGCCCAGCTACCTTGCCCGGCGGCACCCAATACGAGTCGTACTCCACGACCCTGACCGCGACGGGCGGCACGGGATCGTACACCTGGAGCGTGACCACGGACACGCCGATGACCTTGCCGGAGGGCACGACGCTGAATTCCTCAACCGGCGCAATCACCGGGACGCCGTCGGGCTCGGGCTATTACATCGTCAACTTCCAGGTGACGGATTCGGCTTCTGCTACTGCGCAGGCCCAGATCACTATTCCCATCAGCGGGAACCAGCATCTCGGCTCGTGCACTTTCTTCCCAGCCGACAATGTATGGCGGCAACGCATCGATGGGCTGCCCGTGCACGCGCAGAGCGCAGTCTGGAACTCGATCTACCACAACGCCACACTGCACCCCGATTTCGGCACTCAGTATGGGATCCCATTCACGTTGGTGGGAGCGGGCCAGACGCCGACGACGATCACGATTGACCCGGTCAACGGTTATCCGGACGAGAGCGATTTCGGAGTCAACACCAGCGGTCCCGCCGCCGTGCCCATTCCTCCCGATGCCCCCATCGAAGCGACAGACACGTCGACCGGCGACCGCCACGTTCTCACCATTGACACCTCAGCCTGCATGCTCTACGAGCTGTACTACGCCCTGCTTCCCGCCTGGACCGCCGATTCCTCCGCGTTGTTCAACCTGAACGGCAACACGCTCCGTCCCGATGGATACACGTCCGCCGATGCCGCGGGCCTGCCGATCGTGCCGGGCCTGGTCGGCTACGACGAAGTAGCCAGCGGCGAGATCACGCACGCCGTACGGATGACGATGCAGAATACCCAGAACAGCTACCTCTGGCCGGGTCGCCATAGGGCCGGTACCAGCGGGACGCAGAAGCCGCCAATGGGTGCCCGCCTCCGTCTCCGGAACAGCGCCTCGGTGAGCGCGCGCATTGCACAGCTCTCTCCCACCGACCAGGTGATCGGCAGGGCGCTGCAGCAGTATGGGGCCTTCATTGCGGACAACGGCAGCTCCGGTTTCATCACCGGCATCCCGGACGCGCGATGGAGCGACGATGATCTGGGGAACCTGAAAGCGCATGCGACGGTTACCGTGACTCTCACGACGTCGGCCGACGCTTCCAACGGAAGCAAGTTGACGTTCGCCAGCGCCGCCAGCGTACGCGCCGGCATGTGGGTGCAGTGCCATTCGGCCTGCTCCGGCATTGGCGTCGCCGGCCTGACTATTGCGAATCCGGTAGTCACGGCGGTCAGCGGGAGCACTGTCACGCTGAGTCAGCCGCTGCTGGCCGACGTTCCAAAGGGCACCCTGGTCGACTTTGTCGACCCCGATCTCGCCTGTAGCGCCGGCCCTGGCTTCTGCCTCGACGATTTCGACTACGTCGATGAGTCGGCCCTCCAGGTGGATCCGAATTCAGGCGCCACCAAGCCAGTCGTTACTCAATCGACCCTTCCATCGGCCGTCCCGGGTAAGTCATACCAGGCCACGATCGCATTCACCGGCGGACTGCCACCCTTCACCTGTTCTGTCACTTCCGGCGCGCTGCCTTCCGGCCTCACGCTGAATGCGACGACCTGCGTGATCAGCGGCATGATCTCCCGCGCCCAGAACAGTTCCTTTACCGTGGCCGTGACCGACTCGGACGCACGCCAGGGGCAGGCGTCGCTGACGATTAGTGTGAGCGGACATTGTTGTTTGTCGCCTATTCCAGGCGAACATGCCGCGACCCCGCGCGCCAATGAGTGAACGCGCTTAAGCGCAACAAATAGGGCGATCCTTATTCCGGCGTCTGCGCCACCGGCTCTCCGCTTACGGTGAAGTAGCTTGCGTCGGGATGGTGGAATACAAGCGCGCTGACCGAAGCTTCGGGATCCATCATGAATCCATCGGTCAACTCCACGCCGATCTCCTCCGGCCGCAATAGCTTGAACAGAGCTTCCTGATCCTCCAGCCGCGGGCAGGCCGGATACCCGAAGCTATAGCGCTTACCGCGATAACGCGAGGTGAAGCGGTCCTTCATTGTCATTGCCGGAGAGTCCGGGAAGCCCCAATCCTCGCGGATGCGCCGATGCAGATACTCGGCGCAGGCCTCCGCAGTCTCAATTGCCAGCGCCTGCATCGAGTGCGCGAGAAAGAACTCGCCCCGCCCCTTCGCTTCTTCCGAGATCGCACGAATGTCCTCGCCTGCGGTGACGACAAACATCGCCACATGGTCGCGTGCCCCGTTGTCGTCGGGATCGAGCACGTAGTCGCTAAGACACAGCCCGTTGTCGCGTGCCTGCCGCGAAAAGTGGAATGTGTGTTCCGGACTTGCCGCGCCAGGTTCGAACACCAGTAGCGAGTTACCTTGACCTTGGGCTTCGAAGAAGCGCCACACGGCCCGCACCTTCATGCAGCCAGCTGCGCTCTGCTTCACGGCTTCCACATCGTGGAATAACTGTAGCGCCCGTGGGTTCCGTTCGTGCAGTTCCTTCTCGAAGTTACCTTTGTATCCAAGATGCCGGCCATAAAGCATGTACGGATTGATGTAGCTCCAGACCTCTTGCAGATTCGGCATCAGCCGGACCCGGCGATCCTTGTAAGGGATCTGCGGGATAGGGATGTCAGTGCGAACCTTCGAGCTGCGCTGGTTGCCAGGCCTCACTATTTCCTCGGCCGGCGCGCTGGGAAGCGCGGCGGGTTCGGCGAAGATGTGACTGCGAAGCTTCTCCGCGCGCGTGGCCGGATCCATGATCTCGTTCAACAGCCGCAAGCCGGTCATGGCGTCCTTGGCATAGAACGTCGGAGCGCCGTAAGCTGGCGCGATTTTCGTCGTTGTGAACTTCTCCGATAGCGCGGCACCACCTACAAGCAATGGAACTTGGATGCCGGCGTTCCTGAAATCCTCTGCAGTAATCACCATCTGCTGCGCGCTCTTGACGAGTAGCCCGGAAAGCCCCATAGCATCGGGCTTGTGTGTCCGGTAGGCCTGAATCAGCGCTTCGGAAGGTACCTTGATGCCAACGTTGATGACATTGTAGCCATTGTTGCTCAATATGATCTCGACCAGGTTCTTGCCTATGTCATGCACGTCGCCTTTCACCGTAGCGAGTACGATTTTGCCGCGCGCTGCCGTGTCGGCCTTCTGCATGAACTGCTCCAGATGGTTGACCGCGGCCTTCATCGCCTCGGCCGACTGCAACACTTCGGCCACGATCAGCTCATTGTTATTGAACAGCCGCCCGACTTCGCTCATCCCGGCCATCAGTGGCCCGTTGATGATATCGAGAGGCTCGGCGCCTTCGGCCCGCTTACGCTCGAGATCGCCGATCAGGCCGTCCTTCGTGCCTTCGATAATGTAGTTCGCGAGCCGCTCATCGAGCGGGACGCTCTCCTTAGGCGGTTTCGCCTTCTTCATGTTCTTACGGAAATACTCTGCCACGGCGGCGATGTTGATCTGGTTTACAGCGGCGCGCTCTGTCTTGCTCTGTTCCCGCCAGTCCTGCGGCGCGCCGAGCAATAACTCGCGCTGAGGGTGGTCCGCCGCGACCTCCGATGGTGGCGTGTTAAACAGCAGATTCTCTGCAAGGCGCCGTTGTTCGAGAGAAATCGAGGCAAACCGTTCCAGCTTCTCGGTATTGACTATGGCCAGGTCCAGACCTGCCTTGGTGGCGTAGTAAAGGAAGACCGAATTGACAACCTCCCGCGCCGCCGCAGGCAATCCAAAACTGACGTTTGAGACACCTAGAACTGTCTTTACTCCGGGCAGTGCTTCCTTGATCATGCGGATAGCTTCAATCGTCTCCACCGTCCCGCCAATGTAATTCTCATCGCCAGTGGCGCACGGGAATACCAACGTATCGATAAGGATGTCCGTGATCGGGATGCCGTATTTCTTTGTTAGTAACTCGACCGATCGTTGCGCCACCTGGAGCTTCCGCTCTCGCGTGAAGGCCTGTGCCTGGAGCGGGTCCTCGTCGATTGTACCCACCACGAGAGCCGCACCATACGACCGCGCCAGCGGACAGATCCTCTCGAACTTCTCCTCGCCGTCCTCAAGGTTGATGGAGTTGATGATCGCCTTTCCCTGAGAATAGGTGAGCGCCAATTCGACGGCCTTCGGGTCCGTCGTGTCGATCATCATAGGAGCTTTGATTTTGCGAATGAGCCGGTCGTAGAAGGGCGGAATATCGCTCAACTCTTCGCGATCGCTCGATTGAAGACAAACGTCGACGATGTGCGCGCCATTGCGCACCTGCCGGCGCCCGATTTCACTGGCCTCATCCCACTGGCCTTCGGCAATCAAATTCTTGAACAGCCTCGATCCAATGACATTCGTACGCTCGCCGACAAGTAGAGGGCGATTTGATTCTTCGGCCTCGACTAACTCAATGCCGGAGTAGTAGCTTCTCAGCCCGCCCCTGGGAACTGTTCTCGGCCGCTTGCCCTCGACCATCTGCGCGATGACGCGAATGTGTTCAGGAGTCGTTCCACAGCAGCCGCCGACGATGTTCAGCCAGCCATGGTCGGCAAACTTCTCGAGTTGCGCCGCGAGAGTATCTGGCGTCTCAAGGTATTTGCCCTCTTCGTCCGGCAAACCTGCGTTGGGGTAACACGAAACGCGCGTCGTCGCCATATGGTGCAGAGACCGGATGTGGTCGGTCATGAACTCGGGACCAGTGGCGCAGTTCAAGCCGACGCTCAATAGGTTGGCGTGTTCGATCGAGACATAGAACGCCTCGGCGGTCTGTCCGGCGAGCATGGTACCCATCGCCTCGATGGTGCCCGAGACCATGACCGGAATAGGTCTTCCCAATGCCCGGGCCAAGTCATCGATCGCGAGCAGCGCGGCCTTCACGTTGCGTGTGTCCTGGCAGGTTTCGACGAGCAGCACATCGGCGCCGCCTTCTAGGAGACCCCTGGCTTGGATTCCGTAGTTCCACTTCAGTTGCTCGAAGGTTACGCCCCCGGTGACTGTGATCGACTTCGTCGTCGGACCCATGGAACCGGCAACAAAACGAAGCCTGCCTGGTTTGCCGAATTCGTCCGCGGCTTGGCGCGCCAGTTCGGCCGCACGCCGGTTCAACCACGAGGCGTCGTCCTGCAATCCATATTCGGCCAGCACCAGCGGCGTGCCGCCGAACGAGTCCGTCTCAACCATGTCCGCGCCGGCCGCGAAATAGCCACGGTGCACATCCAGCACGACGTCGGGCCGGGTCCGCACCAGGTTCTCATTGCATCCCTCGAGCGCGTTGCCGCCGAAATCCGCCGCCCCCAGATCCGCCCTTTGCAGCATTGTGCCCATCGCGCCGTCGAGAACGACGATCCGTGACTCCAATGCCTCCCGAAAGGCCTGCTGACGCTCTTCCCAGTGATTCATGGATGGTTGATTTCATCGTAGCGTACTGGTCGTCGTGCCCCCTGACTGGGAGTTTCAAATCACCCGGCCGTCCCGCCAACTGCCGGCGGTCGAGTCCGCGCGTCCGCGCCGTCACGGGCGAGCCTGTGCCAGAATAGGGCCGATATGGCACGCTCCAGGAATCCTCTCGAGGGCCCGACGTTTGAGATCGAATGCCCCTGCTGTGGGGCGACACTGAAAGTCGACGCTCAGGTCAAAGCCGTGCTCGAGCACAAGGAGAAGCCGCGGCCCAAGACAATCGAGGACATTGCCGCCGGCGTCGAGCGGCTGAAGGGCGCGGAGAAAGCTCGCGAAGAGGCCTTTCAGAAATCAGTCGAAGCCATGAAATCGTCGAAGAGCATCCTGGATCGCAAGTTTGAAGAGCTCTTGAAAAAGGCGAAGCAGGACGATCCGACCGCGCCGCCGCCCAAGCCACTCGGTCTCGAGTAGCCGCCGGGATTATCCGGCAATTTGCCGCAATACGTAGGGCAGAATTCCGCCGTAGCGGAAGTATTCCACCTCCTGCGGCGTATCGATGCGCACTTTCACCTCGAAGACTCTCAGCGCTCCATCGGCCGTTCGGGCGGTGACCGTGGCGCGCTTGGATCCGCTCTCGATTGAGGCCGAAACACCTTCTACGGTATATGTTTCAAAGCCCGCCAGACCCAGCGAATGCCGCGTCGCGCCTGCGACGAACTCCAGCGGCAGCACGCCCATGCCAACCAGGTTGGAGCGATGGATGCGCTCGTAGCTTTCTGCGATCACCGCTTTCACGCCCAGCAATGCCACACCCTTGGCCGCCCAGTCGCGCGACGAGCCCGAGCCGTACTCCTTGCCTGCGATGATCAGCAACGGCGTACCTTGGCTCTTGTACCTGACGGACGCATCGTAAATCGAGATCTTCTCCGCGCCCGCGGCCAGCGCCGTCCAGCCGCCTTCGACGCCGGGCACAAGTTCGTTCTTCAGGCGGATGTTTGCCAGCGTGCCCCGGACCATCACGTCGTCGTTGCCGCGGCGCGAGCCGTAGCTGTTGAAGTCCACCGGCTTTACGCCACGCTCCATCAGGAACCTCGCGGCCGGGCTGTCCTTGGCGATGTTACCGGCCGGTGAAATGTGATCTGTTGTGATCGAATCCGCGAGCATCGCCAGCACGCGCAGGCCTTCCAGGTCCTGAAGCGGAGCCGACGCGTCGCGCATCGACTCAAAGTACGGCGGATACTTCACATAGGTTGAAGCTTCGTCCCAGGCAAACGTGTCGCCCGCCGGCGTCTTTACTGAGCGCCACATCGTATCGCCCTCAAATACTCTCGAATACTCCTTGTCAAACTGCGCCGCAGTTACGTACTTGTCCAAAACGAGATTGATCTCCGCAACCGTGGGCCACACGTCTCTCAGATAGACGGGCGCGCCGTCCTTACCCGTTCCGAGAGGCTCGGTCGAAAGATCGATGTCGATGCGGCCGGCGATAGCGTAGGCCACCACGAGCGGCGGTGAAGCCAGATAGTTGGAGCGTACTTGCGGGTTCACGCGCCCTTCGAAATTGCGGTTCCCGCTCAGCACCGCCGCCACGTTCAGCTGGCCTTCCACCACGGCCTTCGAAACAGCTTCAATGAGCGGCCCGCTGTTGCCGATACAAGTGGTACATCCGTAGCCCACGAGGTTGAACCTAAGTTGGTCCAGAAATGTTATCAGGCCCGAGTCGGTCAGATAGTCGGTAACGACCTTTGAACCTGGTGCCAGCGAAGTCTTGACCCAGGGCTGGACCGAGAGACCCTGCTCGACAGCCTTTTTCGCCAGAAGACCCGCGCCGATGAGCACCGCGGGGTTCGACGTATTGGTGCACGAAGTAATAGCCGCGATCACCACCGCGCCGTCGCGCACGTTATAGGTGACCCCGTCGGAGGCGGCGGAAACTGACTTCGGCTCCGCGCCGAGAGTACCCAGGAAACTCTTCTTCAAATCGGGTAGGTTGATCCGGTCCTGCGGGCGCTTCGGCCCGGCTAGAGAAGGGACTACGCTGGCCAGGTCGAGCTCGATCGTGTCAGAGAATTCCGGCTCGGCCGCGCCCGCTTCCAGGAACATCCCCTGCTCTCGGTAGTAGGCCTCAATCAGGTCGATCAGAGCTTTCGGCCGGTTCGACATGCGCAGATAAGTCAGGGTCTGCGAATCTACCGGGAACACGCCAATCGTGGCACCGTACTCAGGAGCCATGTTGGCGATCGTCGCGCGATCGGCGAGACTCAGCGCCGCCACACCCGGTCCGAAATACTCGACGAACTTACCGACCACGCCTTTCCGCCGAAGCATCTCCGTAACCGTCAGCACCAGGTCGGTCGCCGTCGCTCCTTCGCTCAGCTTGCCATACAGTTTGAAACCGACCACGCGCGGCAGCAGCATCGAAACCGGCTGCCCCAGCATGCAGGCCTCGGCCTCAATGCCGCCTACACCCCATCCCACCACGCCCAGGCCGTTGATCATGGTCGTGTGCGAATCCGTGCCCACCACCGTGTCGGGGTAAGCAAATCCATCCTTCGTGAAAACAACCTGGGCCAGGTACTCGAGATTCACCTGGTGGACAATGCCCGTGCCCGGCGGCACCGCGCGAAAGTTTTGGAACGCGTTCTGCGCCCAGCGCAGCAGCGAGTAGCGTTCGGAGTTGCGTTGGTACTCCAGCAAGACGTTTTGCTCGAAGGCCCGGACGGTGCCGAATTCGTCCACCTGGACCGAATGGTCGATGACCAGGTCCACCGGGATCAGCGGATTCGCCCTCTTTGGATCGCGACCCATCCGCGCCAGCGCGTCCCGCATCGCCGCCAGATCCACGACGCAGGGCACTCCGGTGAAATCCTGCAGCAGGACTCGCGCGGGCATAAACTGCACTTCCTTTTGAGCTCCATTAGCGTCCCACTTCGCGACGTACTCGATGTCGCTCCGCTTCACCATCACGCCGTCTTCCTGCCGCAGCAGGTTCTCGATCAGGACCTTAATGGAATAGGGAATCCGCCCCACATCGAAGCCCGCTTGGGCCAGCGCGACGAGCCGGTGCATTTTGTATTCGCGGCCGTCCACGCGCAAAGTGGATAGAGTTCCGAATGAGTTTTTGGCGTTCATGGTTTTTCGCACTCATTGTAGCGTGGCCTGGGACCCGCAGCGCGCCGGCCCGGCGCTCCGTCGGGCGAGTCGCCCGCCGCGCCCGGTCACGCCTTCCCAGGGTGCCTTTCAGGTTCCGCGCCAAAACATTTGTAAAGAACGCCGCCGTATTTCTGGGAAATAATGCTTCAATTCGCAAGAATTCATAGCAAAACAATCGCCAAATACAACCGAGCATAGCCTGAAAGCGGAGGCTTTCGTCGGAAATGTCTCGCCTTCGCGGAAAATGCAGTGATATTAAATCAAAAATAATTCTTGACAAAGCCGTACGTTTGGAATTAAGTTGTCCGAGGTACCCCAATGCCTCCACACCTTCAACTCAACGAACTCGCGGCCGCGGTGCAAAGCGCGGTCGAACAAGTACTCGGTAAGCACGGCGCGGTTCCGATCGACAAAATCTGGGTTGGTTTTGTCGCACCGGATAACCTCGCGACCGCGGAAATTGCCAGCAAAATCGCCAATACAATCGGCCGCGAGGGCGGAGTGACCGCTCAAGGTTCGGTTGCTACGCTGTCTGCCCAGGTGGCCGCGCCGGCGTCCAAAGAAGCCCAGAAGCTGCCCCCCTTGCCGGGCCACATTACGGGGTTGATCTACTCTCCCCGCGCGGTTGCTAAATCCTGAACGTGGAACCTAAAAGCACACTGCCCATCCAGTGCCCCAGCGCCCAGCCCGGCATGCCCGGCAGTATGGTGTTTGGCGTAGTGGGCGGGACGGCGGAAGCGCCGCGCGTGGCTTGGCTTGAGAGACCGGTGCCGGTGACCGAGGAGCTGCTTGCTCTCGCCGGCCCGGTCCCTCCGGCACAGGTGATGCGCTTTGCTGCTCCCTGCCAGGAGAAAGCCTGCTGCCATTTCGACGGGACCAACTGCCAGTTGGCCACGCGGCTGGTCCAAGTGCTCCCTGCCGTCGACAACTCGCTCCCCGCATGCCGCATCAGACCCACTTGCCGTTGGTTCGTTCAGGAAGGCAAAGCAGCCTGCTACCGCTGCCCGCAGATCGTCACGTACAGCCTGAACCCCACAGAGCAGTTGAGCCTCGCGGCCACGCCAGACGGCCATTTCTGACGCTTGCGGCCTCGCTCGCGCTCACATGTATTCGGGCGCGGAAATGCCGAGAATGGCCAATGTCCGATCGAGCTGCGCTCGAAAATAATCCGTCATCCACAGCAGAAACGCACGCTTCTCCGCATTCTCTTCCGAGAGGATCGGGTAGTTGTGATAGAAGGCGTTGAACGACTGTGCCAGCGTGAAGGCGTACTTCGCCACGTGCGCCGGCTCGCCGCTCGCGAGAGCGCTCTCCAGAGCCTTGTTCGACTTCGACGCCGCCAGCAATAACTGCCAGCACTCTTCGTCGGCCAACTGCCTGCGCATCGTGTCTTCATCCAGGATCTTCGAGAAGTTGGGCAACCTCTCCCCGCGCGCCGCGAGCTGCCGGAAGATGCTCCGCGCGCGGACCGTGGTGTAGAGCAGGTACGGTCCGGTTTCCCCCTCGAAACTGAGCGCCTCCTGCAGATCGAATGCGATCACCGTGTTGCGCGTGAACTTCAGCAGGAAGTACCGCAGAGCGGCGATGGCGATGGCCGACGCCACACGCGCGCGCTCCTCTTCGGGCCGCTCCCCATGGCGCGAATCCACCTCCGCGCGCGCCTTCTCTATCAGCTTGTCGAGCAGGTCGTCCGCCTTCACGCCCAGGCCCTTCCGTCCGGACACTTCGACGTAGGGCCTCCGCTGGTCCTCTTCGCTCAGTTCGATCCCCAGCTCGGCACAAGTGCGCGGGCTCAGCGCAACCATCTCGTAGCCGAAGTGGACCGAGCATTCCGCCTGCTCGTCATAGCCCAGCGCCCGCAGGCCCGCGACCACTACGTCCTGCAAATACGACTGCCGCGAATCGATGACATTGTATATTTCGGAACCGCCGCCGAAGCTGGGCGCCGCGCCGTCGTACGGCTCTTCTGTGGAGACCCAGGCGACATGTCCGTCCAGATATGTGCGCAGCGGCCGGTAATGGAAGTCCTTGCCCAGCAGGCCCAATTTCCACAACTGGTAGGCGATATCCTTGCCCACGTAAGTCACGGTACCGTTAGACCGCACAATCACCTTCGAGTCCTGCTCGCCGGCGTTCTCGCGGAAATGCGCGCCCGCCATCACAAAGCAGCCGGCGTTCTTGCCCTCGGTCTCGAAATAGATGGCGTTGCGCTGCTTGAGTTGCTCGAAGGCCGTCGCCCAAAATTGCAGGTGCAGGATCTCGCTCTCGCGCGGCAGCACGTCGTAAACGACGCCCAGGCGCAGCATCGTGTCCAGATGACGCTCCACCACGGCGTCGGCAATCAGATGCGCCAGTTCCGCCAATTCGCCTTCGCCGCGCTCGATCGCACGCAGCGTATCACGCCGCCATTCGACGGCTTCGGGATGCTCGCCATAGAATTGCGAAGTGCGCGCGTACAAGTCCCAGCAATAGTAATCGAAGCGTGGCTCGCCGATCAGCACCCGCACGTCGCGTGGCGTTTTCTTTTCCAGATAGTGGAACCCGACCACGACATCGGCCACCTGCACCCCGGTGTTGTCGATGTAGTTCTGCACCTCGACCTGGCGGCCGCGGGCCCGCAACATACGCACGAACGTGTCGCCCAGCACCGCGTTGCGCAAATGACCGATGTGTGCCGCTTTATTCGGATTGATGTTGGTGTGCTCGACGATCACCTTGCCGGGCGCATGTTCGGCTGGCGCGTCCTCGCCGCGCAGCAGTCCTGCCGCGTACACACCGCGGTCGAGCCGCAGATTCAGGTATCCGCCGCCCGCGATTTCGACCGCGGCAATCCCCTCGATCGGTGGAAAATCCGCGGCAATTTCCTGTGCGATGACGCGCGGCGCTTTCCTCAACTGGCGCGCCAGATGGAACGCGATCGGCAGCGCAAATTCGCCGAACGCACTCTCCTTGGGCTGCTCCACGTGGATCGGTGGCAGGTCGGCGATTCTCGTTGCGAGATAGGCTCTGATCTGTTCACGAATGCGGCGTTCTATTACTGCAAACACAAGCTTCATCGTAACAGGCGGCAGCCGTCGCTTCGTTCGCGGCGCCTGCGGCGGCCTGCATCCCGCCGGCTGATCTCGCGTGTGACAACGCACGCCGATGCGCACCGGCAAGACCCTGTTCAATGGCCTTTCAATCAGCTGCAACGAAAAGGAAGGGAGTCCCATCAATCTAAGACCAATATGGTCCGCGATTGAGTTATAATAAAATACGTGGCCAAGATTACGTTTCTGCCAGCCAATGTGAGCTATGAGTTCGACCTTGCGTCGCTGCCTTATCACAACCACGGGAAGCCCAAATCTTTCCTGGATGTCGCGCTCAACGCGGGACTTCAGATGGAGCATGCATGCGGCGGCAACTGCGCCTGCACCACTTGTCACGTCGTTGTGAAATCCGGCCAGGAATTCATTTCCGAAATGGATGACGACGAGGCGGACCGCCTCGACATGGCCGCCGATTTGCAGTTGAATAGCCGCCTCGGCTGCCAGGTGCAATTCGTAAAGGAGGGCGAGGTCGTCCTGGAGATCCCCTCGTGGAACCGCAACTATGTCAGTGAAGGCGGGGGCTCGATGAACCTCGGCGCTGCCATTCCCGCGGCTAAGACCTAGCCCTTCGCGGCACAGGCTTACGCCGTCTAATTCGCGCCCGCACCCTGGGCTATCTGCAGCTTCGACAAGAACGAGTCCAGCAGTTCGAAAGGCTCATTCACGTCGATTCTTACGATCGGTCCGTCCGTTGTGCCGATCAGGCCGTCGTACAATTTCAGCATCTCGGGCTGCTTATCTTTCATCGTGAGACGCGCCATGCCGACCCCGGCCTGGAACGCATCCCGCAGCGCGGTTGCGTCCTTCTCATTCGCGGCCACGCCCTGAACGTGCATCTCCAAACCGTGTGACAGATCGCCCCACAGCTTCACCTGCGAGACGCTCTGGGCCGCGCGCATCAGATTGTTCTGCATGGCCTCGCCGCCTTTCATCGCAGGGCCGCCATCGCCCACAGGGATCAGCGCCGCAGGCCGCGTGCTGGCGGCCCAGAACTGCGCCGTGCCCGGCAGCGTGCCGGCCAGATCGAGAACCGCTTGTGGCGTGCCCCGGGCCGGATTGTCGAATCCATCGACCAGCGCCTTCAGATCTTTCACCTCTCCCGCCACGGCTGCGCCCGTGTTCATAAACACCACCCCGTGGTCACCCGTGAAAATCAGGTACCGTCCTTTGTAGCTGGTCTTCTGCAAGCCCGGCCCCTTGAATTCCGGCTCGAATCCGAAGTCGCCCCCGAACTTCCCGCGAATGAAAACATAGCTCGTTTTGCCGTTGGTTGAGAAGACCAGTTCCCACACGTTCTCGCGCAAATCCAGGCCCGTCTTCTGGGAGAACTCATCCAGCGCCTTGATCCGTTTACCGGTGACGTATTTGGTGTAGAACGGCGAGCCTTTCAGGCGGTCGAGCCGCAGGCACGCCAGCGCCACGGTGTCGCCCGGCAGCAGCGGCGCCAGCGCCGCGTCCACCCGCGCATGCTCGGGCGTGCGCTTACATGCCGGCAGCAAAACCAACCCGGCTAAGAGCGGAATGAGTAGTAGTCGACGCATCAGAAATCCCTTCTTGAAAAGACCCACAGCCCCCCGGCCAGCATGACGCAGCCGAACAGAGCAGTGCTCGCGACGGCCAGCCACGCCCCTTCGGGCGCGGGCTGCCGGCGGACGAATTGGAGCGTCATGTGGCCCAGATCGTAGACCTTCGGCAACACGTGATAAATGCCGCGGTACAGTTGCCGCGACCATTCGGAACTGAGCAGCCTTGCGGCCGTCTTCTCTTGCGCCAGAATCGGGCTAAGAAGCATCAGCGCCACCGGCACCATGACCGACAACGCCGCGCTTTCCCACAATACGCCCAGCAGCGTGATCAATCCGAGCATCACCGCGAATATGAACAGCGCGCTGGCGCACGCGACCAGAAACGCCGGGTCCCAGATGCCCGTTTTTATGCCCAGAATCACCCACAATCCCACCACCAGCCAAACGATGTTCGCGGCCACCACCAGCAGGATCCCCAGGTAGCGGCCGAGCAGCAGGTGTGTCCGCGATAAAGGCTTCGAGAGCAGCAGTTCGATTCTCCCCGGCTCCAGCAGGCTGGGCACGAGCGAACCCGACGCGAATACCGCCAACGCCAGCCCCCATGTGTAAAGGAACACCGCGATGCCCCCGCATACGACGCGCACGAGTTCCGCCGGATCGATCCCCTGGTCCGTCGTCTTTCCGAATAGCGATACCGTGGCCATCGCGCCCGCGACCAGATCGATCTTGAGGATGAAGAGAAAAAACAGGATGCACAGCGTCGAAAGGCCGTAGAAGCCCCAGAACACTTTGCGCGCAAGTGCTTCGCGGAAAGTGTCCTTCACCAGGGCCACGGTCACCGCGGCATTCGTCTTCATGGCTTCGCCGCCTTTCCATTACGGCCCTCGACGGTTGCCAGAAAAACTGCTTCCAGCGTCGATGTGTTGGCCGCGAGCGATTCGATCTCGCAGTGCGCCAGCCGCAACTGGTCGATGGCCTGGTTGGCCGCTTCGCGCGTGTCAAAACGCACCTTGAAGGTGCCGTTGGCGGGCGCTGGGGATGAAATGGCGCTCTTCAGTAATTCGGCTTGCAGAGACTCCGGAACGCTTTTCGCGCTCAGTTCGTAACCCTGACCCGAGGTGAGATCCTTCACCGCCCCCGTCAATGCCAGTCGTCCTTTGTGCAAAATCGCCACGTCGCGGCAGAACAACTCGACCTCGCCTAGAAGATGCGAGTTGATGAAGATCGTCACGCCCTGGCGCTCGAGGTTCTGGAGAATCTCCCGGATTCGAATTCGCCCGACCGGGTCCACGCCGTCCGAGGGCTCGTCCAGCATCAGAAGCTGTGGGCGGTGGATCAGCGCCTGCGCCAGGCCGACGCGCTGTAGCATACCCTTCGAGTACTTGCCCAGCCGCACGTCGCCCCATTCCTTCAGCCCCACCAGTTCCAGCAATTCGGGAATGCGTTTTCGCCGCTCTAACCCGGTCACCCCCGATAGCGCCGCGTAACAGTCGAGCATGCCCGCACCCGTCTGGTAAGTCGGAAAGCGGTGGTTCTCGGGAAGGTAACCCACACTCCGCCGCGCCTCCGGTTGCAAGCATGGCCGGCCAAAGATCCGGGCGCTGCCCGCGGTGGGTCGGGCGGCGGAGAGCAGCATCTTGATGAACGTCGTCTTCCCCGCCCCGTTGGGGCCCAGCAGTCCGAATGTCGCGCCACGCTGGACCCGCAGCGACAGAGCGTCCACCGCGCGGATCTCCCGCCGCCGAAAGGCTGTCCAGTAAACCTTCGTGAGGCCCTCGGTTTCAATGGCGTAGTCATCATTCATCTCACTTGGGAATACGCATCCGCGGGGCCATCGTGTTCCATCGATCGTGCACAACGTATTGTCAATGCTGCTTTGACCGGGCCGTCCTTCCCGCGCGGCCAACCTCTCCCAGCTATCCGCCGGACGTCGGCGCATCCTTCGCCTTCGAGACGGAATCCGCACCATAAGTTCTCACCAGGCCGAACAAGGCCGCGAACAGCGCCAACAAGCTGATGCCTGCGCCCAAAGGGAACCAGGTGGAGTGGTATTGCAGGACCACCTCGCCCGACCCCGCTGGCACTTCGAAGCCCAGCAGAGCGTGGTCCACGATGCGCAGTGTCAGTTGCTTTTCATTGCAGCTCGCCTGCCAGCCCGGAAACCACGGAATTGCGCTTCGCACCAGTCCCGGCTGCGGCGTTTTGAAATTCAAGACGTACAACCCCGGCTCGGCGCGCTCAATCGCGACCGCGCCGGAAGGCGCGACTGGTGCGGTCGCGGCGCCTTCCACCAGCGTCTCGGCGGCGGGGTCCGTGCTCGCCAGCCGGGCCAGGCTTTCCGCCGGCCCGGACATGGTTGCAACGCTGCGCGCAAAGAAAAACCGCGGCAGCGTGCCCACCACCACCTCGGGCCGGCTCCGCCGCGCTTGCCAGGAGGCGTTCAGCGCACCCAGCAATTTCGGGTTGGCGGCGATCGCCGAGAAGTACTCGGAGTACCGTTTCAGCTCCAGCGGGTTATACCCATAAGTCACTTCCAGGCGCTCATCGAAGCTGCCATTCATCGGGCCCAACACGGTCGAGCTGTTCGCAGCGTGGAAGCGCGTCCCCTCGGGAAGCGCTTGTCGCACTAGAGCCGCGCCCTGCGCACCTCGCCGCCCATAAAGCTGTTCAAAACTGCTCCGTGCGTAAGCCAGTCGGTTCTCAAGCGAGTTCCAGAATGTGAGATCACAGAACGTCACGCCCGCCAATGCCACGGCCAGCCAACCCACGCTCCAGCGCTTGCTCAATCCTTCGGCGCCCGCGGCCGCCAGCAGCGCCAGCGCCAGCGCCACGACGAACCAGACATGGATTGGAGCGCGCACCTTCGCGAAACCGGGCAGCGCGGTGATGAACCAATACAGACCGCAGGGCGGCCCGAACGCGTACCAGACGGCAGGAACCGCCAGCATCAACCCGACCCAGCGCAACCGCTTTGCCAGGCAGCCCAGAACGGCCAGCGGGATCAATAAAATGCCGCCGTACAGGTAGTACTGACTTCTGTCAACAGGCCCGTTGTAGTGCCCACCCACTGAACCGTACATGTTGGGAACGAACAACGTGCCGAAGGCGCGCCACTGCAGCGCGCCGTTCGTCCTCTGCGCGTAGCTTTGTGCAGCTCGGATCGATTGGCTCGTCAGTTCGTAGGTGGGTAGGATCTGGACGGCGCTCAGAAGAACCGTCAGCAGCCCGATTCCAGCCAGCGTTCGAATCGCCCGCCACCACGAGCTCTTGCCGATTGCAGCCACTCCAACCGCGTATAGGAACAGTGCACTGAACGAGTACAGCGCCGTCTGGAAATGTCCCGCCAGGAACAGGCACGCGCCTGCCAATCCCGCGCCAATGAGTGCGAAACTGCGCCCGCGCACCAACGCCCGGTGCGCGCCCCATAACAGCCACGGCAGCCAGGCGGCGCTCTGAAACATCCCGATATGCGAGCTGTGACCGGCGAAAAAGCCCGAGAATCCGAACATCATCGCGGCCATCGCCGCCAACGGCGGGCTCTCGATCCACTCCAGCGCCAGCAGAAATACTCCAACACACGCCAGCAGGGTGTGCAGTGCGAGTTCCCACTTCAACGATTCCGGCGTGACTCCATAAAGGAAGAACGGCCAGTTCAGCGGATAAAACGCGCCCACTTGCGGGTCGGCGAGGAACGGGAATCCGGAGTACGTGTATTCCGTCCAAAATGGAACGCGCCCGTTCCGGATCTCCTCTCCGAAGTATTTCTGGACGCTCAGATGGTAGTCGATCGCATCCCACTGCAGCGTCGTGCCCGCGTCCGTCAGTGGGATCCAGTAAAAAATCAGCACCGCCAGGACCAGTGCGGCGATGGAGAGCCTGCGCTGCGTCTGCTGCGAACTCAATCCCGGCGCCGGATCACCGGACGGCCCGGATTTGCCGCGCCCGCGTGGAGTGCCGCCCGTTGCCTGCGCAGCCGCTCGCACGACACCTTCCGGCGTCGCACGCTTTTTTTCGCGTCTGGACATGTCTCCATATTCTAGCCAAGACGCTATTCGCCAATTCTGTGTTGTTCACCCGTGCGTTTGGCGGTTGAGCGCGCGCCCCACCCCGCTCGCGCCTGCGTCAAAGCCAACGCCTCGGCCTGTTCTACAGCCGGTTGCCGCCCTCGCCGAGCGTCACTTTTACGTCCACAGCTTTGCCGTTGCGGAACACGCTCACTGTAATTCGATCGCCCGGCCGCCTGCGGCTCAGAAGGCGCGTCAACGCGTCGCGGGTCTCTATCCGCTGCCCCTCCACCGCCGTGATCAAGTCGCCTCCCACGCCGACCTCGTAAATGCCGCCCATGATCACCGTGCGCCGCGGCCCTCGCAGCCCCGCTTCGTCGGCGGCCGAGCCCGGAATCACCTTCTGGATCAGCAGACCGCCCGTCTCCGGCAGACCCAGTTCGACCGCCAGGTCGCCTTGCACAAAAACAGTCTCAACGCCCAGCGTCGCTTGCCCATACCGCTTGCCCGACTGGTAGGCCTCGATCATCTCCTTCGCGCGATTGATCGGCAGCGCGAAACCGATGCCGACGTTCGCCCCGCTCGGCCCGATGATGGCCGTGTTGATCCCGATCACGCTGCCCGAACTGTCCAACAGCGGGCCGCCCGAGTTACCCGGATTGATCGCCGCGTCGGTCTGGATCATCTTCTCCAGCGTCTCCCCGCCTTCCCCGTGGATATCTCGGTTGAGCGAGCTGACGATGCCCGTCGTCAGCGTCCCGTCGAACCCGAACGGATTGCCGATGGCCAGCACCTTCTGCCCCACCTGCAGCTTGTCGCTGTCGCCCAGCGGCAGCACCCTCAGATCCTCACTGGGATTGATCTTAATCAGCGCCATGTCGCTGTTCCGGTCCACGTAAATGCGCTCGGCCTTATATTTCCGGCCCCCCGCCAGCGTGACCTCCAGCGACTGCGCGCCCCCGCTGACAACGTGCGCGTTCGTCAGAATGCGCCCCTGCTTGTCGATGATCATGCCCGAGCCGGTTTCCTTCTCCGGGAAGACCTCCAGAAACCAGTTCCGCCGCAGCACGGTCGAGACGATGTTCACCGTCGCCTCGCGCGCCCGCTTGTAAATCTCGATGTTGTTCAGTTCGTCGCTGCTCAACCCGGCGCCCTGCGCCGTGGACGGACCGGTCCACAACGGCGCTTCATGCGTGGCAGTCAGTACGGCCCGCGGGCCCCACTTGCTCCAGTTCGTCCAGCCAATGAATGCCCCGGCCAACAGGATCGCCAGAAGAAAGGCTTTCTTACTCATACGTTCTCGCTCCGCAGATTTTCGTGCAGTCGCCGCACCTGTTCGATGGTGTCATCCGTCGTCCCGGACGTGTCAATCACGTAATCTGCAAACTTTCTTTTCTCCTCCAGCGGCATCTGCCGCCGCAATCGTTCGATCACCAGCTCGCGCGGCGTCCCGTCCCGCGCCATGGCCCGCTCAATCTGCTGCGCTTCGCCGCACAGCGCCAGCACCAGCTTGTGAAAGCGCCTGTAGCTGCCCGTCTCAATGAGGATGGCCGCCTCGACCACCACGATAGCCGACGGATCGGCGTCTTCCACCTGTTGCATCCACGCTTCCTCGCGCTCGACCACCGCCGGGTGCACAAATGAATTCAACAACTGCAGCTTCCCGGTGTCGTTGAAAACGATCGCTGCCAGCCGCTTCCTTTCAATGCGGCCAGCGTCGTCGAGAATCTCGCGTCCGAACCTCTCGACAACGGGCGCGTAGGCTTCCCCGTCCGGCTCAAGCACGGCATGGCCGAGTTCGTCCGCCTTCAGCACGCGGCAACCCAGTTCCTCGAGCACTGCGCCGACGAAACTCTTGCCCGTGGCGAGGCCGCCTGTCAGACCCACTCGCAGCATCTTCTACGCTTCGCTCTCGTGCCTGTCCTTAATTGCCGGGCCTGGCGCCCGCCCCATCCGCCGTTCTGCCGCCTCCACCGTGTTCTTCATCAGCATGGCGATGGTCAGCAGCCCCACGCCACCCGGTACCGGCGTGTAAGCAGAGGCTAACTCGGCCGTGTCGATAGGATCCGCGTCGCCCACCAGCACTTCGCCCCTGCGATCAAAAGTTGCCAGCCGCGATTCGCTTCCGCGGAAAATCCGTTCCACCTCCTGGCGGTCTGTAATTCGGTTAATGCCCACATCCACCACAACGGCGCCCGGGCGGATATGTTCCCGGTTGAGATAGGCGGGCTTACCAATGGCCGCAACCAACAGATCGGCACTTTGGCACACGGACTTTAGATCCCGCGTGCGCGAATGGCAAATAGTTACCGTCGCATTCTGGTGCAGCAGCATAAGCGCCATCGGTTTGCCCACAATGTCGCTCCGCCCCACCACCACCGCGTGCATTCCTTTTACATCGATACCGTAGTGCCGCAGAATCTCCATCACTCCCGCCGGCGTGCACGAGCGCGGCGCCGGCGC
>Ga0302319_10000736_pt1 | contig 73441 bp, 59 predicted proteins | sample Bog_T0_2_FD_203319 | JGI IMG/M metagenome (GOLD analysis project Ga0302319, IMG submission 203319) | Peat permafrost microbial communities from Stordalen Mire near Abisko, Sweden - Bog_T0_2 | ecosystem: Environmental > Terrestrial > Soil > Wetlands > Peat | place: Sweden: Abisko, Stordalen Mire...
ATTGTGAGGCCCCGCGACTTGGAGGCTCTCGGCATTCCACGCGAATACCTGCTGCGTCTCTACCGTCAAGGAAAGCTGAGCCGAACCGGGCGCGGGATCTATTCCCTGCCAGACGCGGCGTTCACGGAACGCCACTCCTACGCGGAGGTAGCAAAGCGGGTGCCGGAAGCAGTTCTGTGCCTGCTTTCTGCGCTGGCCTTTCACGAACTTACTACCCAAAGTCCGGCCGCGGTCTGGATTGCTCTGGGCAAAGGGGCAAGAAAGCCTGCCATCCTGTCGCCTTCACTTCGGGTGGTTCGTCTCACGGAACCTTCGCTCTCCGAAGGCGTTGAAAAGCATACGGTTGAGGGCGTGTCTGTGCGCGCTTACTCAGCCGCAAAAACCGTGGCGGATTGCTTCAAGTTTCGTAACAAGATCGGCCTGGACATCGCTATCGAGGCACTGAAGGACAGCCTCCGCCAAAAGAAGGCCACCATCAACGACATCTACCGCTATGCCAAGATCTGCCGCGTGAGCAACGTCATCCGTCCCTACATGGAGGCGCTATGACCCGCGAACCGGCGAAGAATCCCGCGGCTTCCATCCGCGCGCGTTTGCTTGCTCTGGCCCAGAGCAAGGGCCAAGATTACCAGCGAGTCTTGGGCAGATATGCGATCGAACGGTTTCTGTATCGGTTGGGCAACTCGACCTACCGCGACAGATTCGCAATCAAGGGAGCTACGCTGTTTACGCTCTGGACGGGTGATACCCACCGGCCTACGAAGGACTTGGACCTGCTGGGATGGGGATCGTCGGCCATTCTTGAGGTCGAGGAGACAATTCGGGCCATCTGCAAGGTCGAAGGGAATGATGGCATTCTCTTCGACGGCGAATCAGTCGAGGGAGCGAGGATCAAAGAAGAGGACGAATACGGGGGTGTGCGCGTGAGATTCCACGCCGTCCTGGCCGGCGCGCGGATTCCTATGCAGGTCGATATTGGATTTGGCGACGCCGTTTATCCAGAGCCGGAATTTGCTTCGTTTCCCGTGCTCCTTCCGATGGAGGCTCCGGTGATCCGCGCCTATCCGCGCGAAGCGTCCATTGCAGAAAAACTCAATGCAATGGTTGTACTGGATATTCGCAACAGCCGCATGAAAGACTTCTACGACGTCTGGTTCATGGCCAACACCTGGACCTTTAAGATGGCCACCTTGCGCGACGCTATCCGCGCATCTTTTGAGCGGCGTGGAGTCGGAATTCCGGAGGGTGTTCCTTTTGCTCTGACGGACGAATTCCTGGGCGATCCGCAGAAGACACGGCAATGGAATGCGTTCGTCAGTCGGCTGTATCCAGGCAGCGACTCGCCATCCCTGGAAGAGGTCGGCGTTGTACTCCGAGCGTTTCTTCTGCCGTGCATCCCTTCGGTGTCGGCGGCTGAATTAACTGCCCACTACTGGACTCCGAGCCTTCACTGGAGCGAACAGCAATGAGCTGGAACAGCATCAAGCTAATCTCGATAGCGAGGGACAACACTCGATTGTCGGGTACAAGTTCGGGTACAGACATCAGTTTGGCTTGATTACGGATAATTGAGCTAAATTGCTGATGGGCAGTCACTTGTGGATATCCGAAATTACGCTCAATTTGGCTTAATTATCAAAAACTTACGGCATTCTTGAGAGACTCAAAATCCGCCGATTCTTGCGTCCACCCTCGTTTTCAGGATCTCACATCAAGTTCTTTCGAAAAACGATTTTATTTACCTCTTCTCGCGCGACAAGACCGCAAACCTTTTCGGAACACGTGCCCATTCGAAAACAGATCGTGACGAGGCAAAAAGATATCAGTCCAAAAGTATGGAAATCTCAAATTCGGAAATATTTAAGACATTCCGAAAGAATTGTCCCGTTTTGTCTTCCGGTGTTCACCGATGCATCCGCATCGGAAGCAGCCATCCAAGTTGCTGTATAACCGGCTGATCGGACAAATCCTGCACCAGCCTAGCACGCCGAAGTGCTCTTTAGAGTTTATTCATCGATCGCGCGTTGGTAGTGGGAATCAGTCCGAAGTTTATCCGGTGGGAGATTCCGCAGACTTTGTCTGCGAATTGGGACGCGGAATCGGACTATTTGGCCTCAGGTAGGACTCGAACCTACAACCCTTCGGTTAACAGCCGAATGCTCTCTTCTCAGAAGTCACGTCAACAATTTGCACCGTGTATTTGTAGCCATTCTACCTCCTCTCTTTCCTACAGATTCCTAATTTAGAAATCGCTCCATTCCATCCGTCCCAAGTTCTTCGATAAGGAGCTGGGACTCGCTGTAGGTGAGTTTCAAAGGAACAACCACTACTCCATAGTCACGGGATAGATGGTGCTCCTCCGATGATTCCCATTCCTCAATAGGCTTCTTGATTTGATCTAAGCTCTTATGAAAATCGTCCAATTCGAGCTTCAGACAATCCTGGCAAAGCAGCGTGGCAGTACATTCCGGAACCAGGTTTCTTGCATTGTTTGGCACTAATTGAAGCGAAATTAGTCGGAACGAAGGATCTTTCGAGTCGCATCCGCAGCAGGTTTCAGCGTCTTCCCTCTTGAATTTGGTCGCCATATTTCCTCCGATGGAAAATCTCACCGCAATGCAGTGATGTACAACGTTCTGCATCTTGCAATGGAACCTAATCTTGGTCAAATTTGGAGAAGCAAAGTTACTCGCACGGATGGGAGAAGCCTCCACTGAGCAGAGAATCAGGAAAGGGCTTCTCCGCTTTCATGGATCCTTTTTACATAGAAAGCCACCTTCAATTTGACCGAGTTTCGGAGCTGAGCTAAACCTATGCGAGAACTGGCGGGCCGACTCCGAGGCTTCGAACCTGACAGAAGCGAATCTCAAGCAGTGCGGTGATTTCGGCCAAATGTGGAGATTCAGTACCGACGCCATTGGAGATCATGCCGCAATGCGACGGCGAGGAGTGCGAAACCCGAAACTCACCGTTCATGACCTTCATGGGATTCGAATGCCTTGCGGGCTTCGAATGAAACCGTGCGAACTCTCTCATCCAACATCGAGGTGAAATATGGCGGGCATTTCGACCAGAACCAGATCGATCTCTATCCCACCTGACATTGGGAGAAGCGCGCAGTCGTCAGCACCTTCTTTGCGTGAAATCATTGCGAGAAAGGGATCTCTGCGGAAATCCGCAGGAGAGCGTCAGAAGCAAGACATGACCGTCATCGGTGAGCAGACATTCTTAAGACTTCCAAAGGTCAAAGCGCTTACGGGCCTCTCTAAGTCGACTCTCTACGAGTTGATGCACCAGAAGAGCTTTCCTTCGTCCATTCTGCTCGGTCGACGCACCGTAGGATGGCTTAAGTCCGAGGTCGATCAGTGGATTTCGGAGCGGATACAGGCCTCTCGGCAAGCTAGGAAGATCGGTTGGTCACATTCGTCCTCGTCCCGGCGTTAAGAATGGATTGAAATCCATCTCACAAAGTAGATCGCGACCGTGTTCTCCCGCCACGCCACGGTCGCGAATGCTGCGTATCGGTAAGAGGCTACACTCGCCTCTGAAATTCGATTAGTTCCCCACTAGCGCCTCCTCTTAGGTGGTCCAGGTAATCGCTCCACTCCTGCATAAGAAGCTTCCGATCTGCCAGGAACGCAGTTCTGTTGTAAGCACGCCCATTCGAATCTTTCACCTTGTGGGCGAGCTGATGTTCAATGAAATCGACCCGGAGTTTCAGAACTTCGTCTCCGATGGTTCGGAACGTTGCGCGGAAACCATGCCCGGTCATTGTCTCTTTGGGAATTCCCAGCGACCGAAGCGCATACAACACGGCATTCTCTGACATTGGCCGTTTGTCGCTACGCGCACTGGGGAACACATATGGACTTGATCCAGTGACTTGGTGGAGTTTGCGGAGAATCGCGATGACTTGACGGGAGAGCGGAACGATTAGCTGCGGGCGCGTCTTGCTCGCAACGAATCCCCACTCGGCCTTTTCGAAATTGATTTCTCTCCATTTCGCTTTCCGCAACTCGCCAGGCCGCACAGGGATGTGAGGCGCGAGACGCAGCGCGCAGAAAACCGTAAAGGTCCCCTGGAAGCTGTCGATTTTCCGCAGCAGTTCCCCCAGCTCATCCGGCTCGGTAACTGCGGCAAAATTGACTGGCTCCGGTTTCGGCGCGAGCGCCTTGGTCACATTCACCGCCGGATTGTTTTCGCACTTCCCGGCGGAGATGGCGAAATTGAATATCGCTTCACAATCTTGCCTGGCGCGATGAACCGTCTCCCGGACTCCTCGTGCCTCCATACGGCGAAAGACGGCGATCAATTCGGGAGCCTTTATCTCGGTGATCGAGTGGTCGCCAAGGAACGGAAAAATATCTCGCTCCAGCCGGCTCAGGATGCGCGATGCATGTTCCGGTACCCAGACCTCGGCCTGCTTTGCGTACCATTCCCGGGCGACCTTCTTAAAGGTTTCCCCGGAACGCTCCACCTGTATCAGCCTGTCCTTCTTGCGCTGGAGAACAGGGTCCACGCCAGTGCTCAGAAGCTTGCGGGCTTCGTCGCAGAGCAGGCGCGCATCCTTCAATTTGATGTCCGGGTAGACTCCGACTGCCAGGCGTCTTTCCTTTCCCCCGTAGTGGTACTTCCACCTCCAGTAAGTCCCACCGGTGGGGGAGATTTCGAGGTAAAGGCCGCGCCCGTCAAACAGCCGCTTCTTTTTTCCGGGCTCCGGCCGAAAGCTCCTAATCTTCTGCTCGGTCAGAGGCATGGGACACCTCCCTGGGAGGGTTGGGGAACCACTCTGGGGGCAACTATCCCAGATTCCCCAAAAGGTTCCCCCAGATGCCCCGGTCGGTCAAAAACGCGGCCGGACCTTCTCGGACGACTTTGTGAAGAAATATATGGATTTAGGATGTTTTGTGGATGTTTTGGGACTTCTTCGGAAGGATCTTTGGTAGCGCTAACGGGAATCGAACCCGTGTTTTAAGATTGAGAATCTCACGTCCTAACCCCTAGACGATAGCGCCTTTACAATCAATCACTTGCTGATGATTAGAAAAGACAGGCACGGTGCGGACCCGCTCCGTTCAGCTTAAGGTTAGTATCGCTGAATCGCGGCAAAATGGCAATTGTCCCCTGCGAGTGAGCCTGTCCCACCCTACCGGCAACTTCAGATAAGCCTCCATTACGAAACGCGAATTGCAACCACTTGAGTCCGCAGCGGAACACCGCCTGTGACGTTGACCTCAAGGATTGCAGCGAAGGGGCGGACCACCCCGCTCTTCACAACTTCTCGCATCAGGCAAGACACGGTCTCTGGCGTGCATGCAAACTCGACTGCTGCTTGTGTGCCGAGTGTTGTCAATTCTGCAAACACCAGCGCATTCCTAGAGGCCATCAATCCTGCTCCGAATGAAATGATTGCGTAGTCGCGCGTGATTGGGTAACCGGACCGCGAGTAGATTTTTGGTTCGCCGCGCAGCGGTCAAGTCAGACGGAACTAGAACGGCACAAGAATCTTGAGCACAGCGATTGTATCGGGCGGTAAGATCACTTCGCTGTCAGTCGTTTTGATCGTCCTACGCGAAGCGAGAAGCGTCTTCGATTCAGCCGGAGCAACAAAAGCAATATCCGACACGCCAAGATTGCAGATGACTGCGATTGTTCCACGATGAATCCGAATCCAGGTATTCTGCTCGTCAAAAGTGACGACCGTATTTCCCTGCGCGGAGTCATTCAGGCACGGATTGGTGCGGCGCAGTCGAATGAGATCGCGATACCATTCGAACATCTCGCTATGTGCCGGCGCAGATACTTCATCCCACTTCAACTTCGAAGCCTCAAACGTCGCTTTCGACTCCGGGTCGGGGATGGAATCAGGGTCCCATCCAAACGCGCGGAACTCCTCCTTTCGCCCTGCTGAAACAGCACGGGCTAGGTCAGCATCCTGATGATTCGCGAAGTACTGAAATGGAGACGACGCGCCCCATTCTTCGCCCTGGAAAATCAGCGGAACAAAAGGGCTCAGCAATACCAGGGCCGCTGCAATCTTCGCTCGGTCCAACCCCGCTAACTGACCGATCCTTTCGCCCACAGCACGATTGCCAATCTGATCGTGATTTTGAATGTAACCGAGGAAGTGATGCTGGGCCAGCGAACCTGCCGCCCGGCCATGAATGCGATCGCGATGTTGGGAGTAGATGCCGTCATAAACAAAGGTCTCGGTGAAAGCCTTGGCCAGTTGCGCAAGCGAGCCGAAGTCCTCGTAGTAACCACGCTTCTCCGCAGGACAAAGAACTGTAAATAGCGCGTGATGGAAATCGTCGCTCCATTGCGCGTCTATGCCAAAGCCGCCCGCTTCACGCGCAGTCACCACGCGCGGGTCGTTCAAATCGCTTTCGGCAATCAGTACCAATCGGCGCGCGACGCTTGCTTCCAGCGCTTTAACCTCGATGGCAAGTTGCTCAAGAAAATGGATTGCTGATCGGTCGATGAAAGCATGCACGGCGTCAAGGCGCAATCCATCAATGTGATAATCACGCAGCCACATGAGTGCATTCTCCGCGAAGAAGCGGCGGACTTCGTGTGAGCCTGCGCCCTCAAGATTCACAGCTCCGCCCCACGGCGTATGGTGCGAATCGATCACATAGGGACCAAACTTTCCCGTGTAGTTCCCTGAAGGTCCAAAGTGGTTATAGACCACATCAAGAAGAACAGCCAAACCCTTTTCGTGCGCCGCATTCACAAACCGCTTCAGACCATCCGAGCCGCCGTAAGGCTCATGCACGGCGTATAAAGCAACCCCGTCATAGCCCCAGCCATACTCCCCTTCAAATGCCGCCACGGGCATTAGCTCCACATGAGAGATGCCAAGCTCAACCAGGTGATCGAGTCGCGATATCGCCGCATCGAACGTGCCCTCCTGCGTAAAAGTTCCCACGTGCATTTCATACACAACGCCGGCCGCCAGCGGAATCGATTGAAAGTGAGCGTCTGTCCAGCCAAACGCAGCGTGACCGTAGAGTCGTGAGTTTGCGTGCACACCGTTCGGCTGCCATTGCGACCGCGGATCGGGATAACACGCGGGATCATTGTTGATTAGGAAGCCATAGTCTGTGCCTGGACCAGCGTCTTCTACGTCAAGCTGCCACCAGCCATCTTGATGCGGTCCATTCATTCTATGAGCCACGCCCTTCACGCTGACGCAAAGGCGTTTCGCGAACGGTGCCCAAATCGCGAATTGATGCATAATTACTCCGAATCCTTAACCATGAGAGCAACGGGAAAACGTTGCAGCAGACTCTGCACCCGCGCTCGCCCACCATTCACCGCTTCGCCGGTAAGCAGATTCTTCCAGCGGCCAGCGGGAAGCTCAACCGTTGTGCTTCCAAACCCGCCACCAAGCTTAACGTTCCAACGCGGAGCAATCGCAGCAACTGAGTCAGCGCGAAGAAACGCAATAACATGCATCGCTTTAAAGCCGTCGATCTGCAACGGGGAATAGGATGACCGCTCGTCGAACCACTGTGGCTGCTCCCGACGAAGTTGCAACGCCCGGCGAATGAGCCACATTTTCGGCAGTCCGCTGTCCATCCGCTTCATGATTTCCTCAACCGCCAAGCCAGAATCTAATTCAGCCAGCATCGCTTGTCTGATCTCGTAATCAACTGGACCACGATTGTCGGGGTCCACAAGTCGCAAGTCCCACAACTCACTTCCCTGGTAGGTATCGGGAATCCCCGGAGCGGTGCATTTCAGCAGCGTCTGCGTGAGGCTATTTATCCGCCCCGGCAGCAGAACCTGCGCGACAAAGCGCTCAAGCTCCGAAATGAATTCTGGCGATTCAAGAATCCGTTCAATGAATGACCTGACAGCGTCTTCAAAGTCCTTGTTCTGCTGTGTCCAACTGGTTTGCTGCTTTGCCTCGCGCACCGCTTTCTCCATGTACGCGACGGCTCGGTCCTTTGAAATGGGCCATGCGCCGATGAGAGTTTGATAAAGAAACCACTCCGTGTTGTGGTCGGGAAATCCTTTCGTCTTGAACGGGCGATTGATGCGGGACCAGCGATGAAGCGCTGTTCGCCAGCGAGAGGGAATCTCAGACAGCACCGCGAGACGTGCACGAACATCGTCGGAGCGCTTTGTGTCGTGAGTGGAAAGCGTCGTCATCGCGAGCGGATGCTGCTCTTGCATTCGGATGCAGTAATCATGGAACTGGCTGATGGTGACGCCCTTGCTGTTGGGTGCTCCGCCCACCTCGTTCAATCCAACCATCCGATTGAAACAATAGAATGCTGTATCTTCTACGCCTTTAGCCATCACTGGAGAGGTGAATTGCTGAAAGCGAAGCAGAAACTCAGTTTCGAGACCTCCCCGCGACTGCAATGACAACACACCGCCAATAAAATCGAAGAGCCCGGCGTCTATGTCGGTCCGTTGCGTCTTCGCACAAGCGACCGCATTTCTGACTTCGCTTCTATCTTCGTCGGTGACCTCATCCCGCGCGGGCATGACATAGGTTCTGTACACGGAGTAACATCCGGCGACTTCCCGTATGGCACGCCGGATTTCAGCGCGCGTGTAATCGCGGCGGTCACGATTGTTCTCGCATATCTCGACAAAGAGTTGAGTCAGCCGGTTCACGTCACTGCCCAGCGACTCATGTTCAACGGCAAGCTTCTTCGCGTGGACAAGCGATTCAAAACTCTCGGTCTGACCGGTAAACTCATCGTAACTTGAAGCCAGTTCCAACAGGCCCTCGCCGTGAATCAAAAGCCCGTTGCATTGGTTAAGAAAGTCGTAACCCGTGGTGCCGGCGATCGGCCACGTGGCGCGCAGAAACTCATCGGGCTCAAGAATCTTCTCAGCAAGAATCCATGCGCCGGGCGCGCTGTCGCGCAATCGCTCGAAGTATTGTGCGGGGTCGCGCAGCCCGTCAGGATGGTCGACGCGAATGCCATCAATCACACCACTTCGAAGCCACTCGATAATCCGGCAGTGTGTCGATTGGAAGACATTTGGGCGCTCAACGCGCACGCCAATCAGTGAATTGACGTCGAAGAAGCGGCGGTAGCCAAGCTCCTGGTCGGCCGTGCGCCAGTAGGCGAGCCGGTAATTCTGCAGATTGAGAATGGCGTCGAGAGATTCAATGTTCTCGTTGATCTCTTCCACCGCCCGCTGAATGGCTTCTGATACCTCCGGCTGCTCTGTTGAAAGGCGATGCAGAAGTTCAAAAAGGATCCCCTTATCGCGATGTCGCGCCGCAAGCAAGTCCCGGTCGTTGGGGTCGGGCGAAGGAAGCCGCGATAGACTATCCGCCACAAAGTTCAGCATCGGCACTTTGATTGTCTTTGCCGCCAATGCTAATGGAATGGCAACGGAAGGCGGGGCCAAAGGGAATCGATGATCCGCGTAACGAATCTCAAAGGATTCATTTTCATAGTGAATAGCAATTTGATTTGCGCTCAACGCGCGGCCGTATTGCTCGCCGAGCACCGGAATAAGAACTTTGTTCTGGAGTTTTACTTCAGCAGAATTCCAGTCGACATCAAACCAGTTGGCATAACGGCTCGACGGACCGTTCTCAAGCACGTCCCACCAATATCTGTTTTCCGGCCCTGTGGCCATGTGATTGGGCACAATGTCGAGCACTTGCCCCATGTCGAGCGCACGCAGCGCCTCGCAAAAACGCGCGTGTCCCTCTTCACCACCAATTTCAACGTTCACTTTTTCCGGATCCACCACATCGTAGCCATGCGTGCTGCCTTTGGCCGCCTGAAGGTAGGGCGAGCAATAGATATGCGAAACACCTAGCTCCTTCAGATACGCCGCGAGGTTGGCGGCATCATCGAAGGTAAAGCCCTGATGAAGCTGAAGGCGGTAACAAGACGAAATGGGTCGCGCCATAACAAGGTTTCCACGCATTGCAATCGAGCAAGACCTCTGCGTTTTCACGGACGATGCGAATTACGAAAAGGCGTACGCAATTGTGCGGACTTGGAGGAATTTGAAGACTTCAACGCACCGCGCAGTGCCTGGCACTTGCGGCTTTGCAATGAACGCTTGGATGATTGTGGGACCCGCAGGGGATGCATGCTCCGGCTCCGGAACATGGCAGAAAATTCTCTATATGACTCTTTTATTTTGAGTTAGCGCACCTAAGAGGGGTTCATGCGGCTGGAAACGATTTTAATCTCACATCGTGATCCATCGCGCGCGGCACAGCGCAACGGCCGCCGATTAGATCCCCAGTTTCCGGACCTCGTCGTTGTAATACTTCCGATACAGAATCTCCCACTCCTGCGAGCCTTCCATAATAATCTTCCGCTGGTTGGCAATCTTCAAACGCGCCGCCGTGTCAATCCGCGCCTCTTCCGTCAGCAGCGTCTCAAGAATCTTGCGCGCCTCCTGACGAATCGTGTTGCGGTCCTCATTGAACCCAACTTCGTCGATCTCCGCCAGGGTGTCGGCCACCGTGTGGGCCAGTTTGTTCAGCTTGTCGCGGCCGATTCTCATAGGACCGCCTTGTATTTCTTGGCCAACTCGGTCTTCACCTTCTTGAACATCTCCTGATACTGCGCGCCGGATTTCCTCATCTCTTCCGAGTACGCTTCAAGAATCACGCGTACCTCGTCGTTGATCCGGTCTTCAAGGGACATTTCTTCGATCAGTCCATCCGCAACTCGGCCTTCCACCGACTTGATGTTGCTGGTGGTGATCAACTTGACGTCGATGAGGTGCTTGACTGTGCGGCGGGCTAGATACCCGATGTAATCGCGGGAGAAAATCATGGGCTAAAGCTCAGGATACCCCATCGGACCGAGTTCTGTACACCTTCCCCTGTTTATCCCTCAATGCCCAGCCTGGCCTGCGCCCGCAGCAAATTATCGCTTCAATCCGCCGCCGGCAGGCTGTCGCAGTTTCGCGAACCGCCATGCCAAGGCCCCGGTCCGGCGACCGCGTCAGCCAAGCCGATTACATCCTCAGGAGAATTCTTCTTCTGTTCTTTAATCAGGCTGTCACCGTGTCATCGACCAGTTATATGTTAGTCTTCCCACAACCTTCACTGGAGACACGCTCCGGATGCCTGCGCCTTCTCTCGCTATGCCTCCGGAGTTTGCTATGTGCTTTTGTTTATTAACGAAGTAATAAACAGCGGCGAGCCGGCCCCACCTATTCAGGAGCGCGTCAATCATGATTCCCACGCCATTGTCCCTCTTTTCGGCGATTCCCGCCCTTGCCTCCCGTCATATCTCCAGCAACTTGAGAAATCGCAGCCGGCTAGCAGTTCTGGGCACCGTTCTGAGTGCGCTGCTCTTCGGCGCAGGAAGCATCTCGCCCGCCCAAACCGCTCACTTCAGCGGGTCTACGCCCATGAACTGGGCACAAAGCCCCTTGGCAGTTCCCGGTACGGGCACGTCAGGTGGAATGGCAGTAGATGGAAGCGGAAACATTTACTTTGCCAATGGGGGCAAGGTAGTGTCGAAGTCCACGCCTTCGGGAATTACGAGTAATATCGGCACCGGTCTTGGGACCGTCTTTGGGGTGGCGGTGGATGGGAATGGCAACGTCTATATAGGCGATGTGTCAAATCACCAAGTGGTGAAGGAGACCCCGTCGGGCAGCAACTATGTTCAGAGCGTAGTCGCGTCTTCATCCGGTGGTATCACATTTTATCCATATGTGATTGCTGTGGATGGGAGCGGCAACGTCTACATTGCAGATCCAGTCAACAACGGAGTGTTGAAGGAGACGCGATCTGGAAGCAGCTACTCTCAAAGCATAGTGTTCGGTAGTCTGCAACATGGATTTTCTTCCATGGCGGTTGATGCCGGCGGCAACATCTATTTTACCGATAGCTTTGACCACGCGGCGGTAAAGGAAACGCTGGTTTCAGGGAATTACGTCCAGAGCCTGGTGGGTAACACCGGCGCAAATTGCATTCCAAACGCCGTTGCCGTTGATACGGATGGCAATGTCTTCATTGCGGGCGAAAACACAATATCGGTTGGGGGCAACACTACCAATAGCGGTGCCGCATTTGTGGAGACTCCACTGGGCAATTCGTATGTTCAATCCACAATTAGCATTAGCCAGATAATTCCTACTGCGGTCGCGGTGAATGGAAGTGGCAATCTCTATGTCGACGGCACCATCGGCAACTATGCAGGCCAGGTGGTGGAAGAGTCGCCTGGTTATGGAGACTTCGGAACAGTCAACATTGGAAGCCTCAGTCCCCAGACAGTTGCAATGACCTTCACGTTCGATGCCGCCGGAACGCTTGGCAGCACGGCTGTGCTGACGCAGGGAGTAACCGGGCTGGACTTTACAGACGCCGGTTCAGACAGCTGCGTGGCAAACACAGCCTACACTGCCGGCCAAACCTGCACTGTGAACGTGACCTTCACTCCCCGGTTCGCCGGAACGCGTTACGGGGCGGCTGTGCTTAAAACTATCAGCGGAAATATCATTGCAACCGGTTATGTCCAAGGCACCGGGGTGGGTCCGCAAGTGAATTTCCTGCCCGGCACACAGAGCGTGTTACCGGCCACCGGACTGGTGGCTCCTACAGGGGTCGCGGTGGATGCTGGCGGGAACGTTTACATCGTGGATGAAGGAACGAACCTGTTGCTGAAAGAGACCCTTTCGGCTGGAAGCTATACCCAGAGCACCATTGGCAGCGGTCTGTACCTACCCAATGGGGTCGTTGTGGATGGCAGCGGCGTAATCTATGTCGCGGATTCAGGCAATAACCGGGTGTTGATGGAAACCCCGTCGCCGACCGGCTATGTGCAGAGCATCCTCGCTAGCGGCGGGTTTCCCGGTGGAGTAGCGGTGGATGGGAATGGTAACGTCTATTTCGTGGGCATCTCGGGCTCCTCGGCGTCCGATAATGGAGATGTGCTGAAATTGACACGGATTTCAGGGATTTATACCCAGAGCACTGTGGTTAGTGGACTCTTTGCCCCGCAACAGGTCGCGGTGGATGGCAGCGGCAACTTATACATCGCGGATACCGAAAACTTCAGAGTGTTGAAGGAAACCCTCGCCGCGGGAACCTATACGCAGAGCATTCTCCCTGCCTCCGGCAAAGTCGAGCCTCTATCAATCGCCGTAGATGGAAACGGAAACGTCTATTTTGCAGATGGGGCGAGCTTAGACGTGGTGAAGGAAACGCCGTCAGCGGGCAGCTATGTCGAAAGCAAGGTCGCGAGCGGATTGAATACTCTTGTTCCACCGGGAGTGGCAGTGGATGGCAGCGGCAATCTCTACATCGGCTCTGTTGGCAACCTTAAAGTGGTGAAGGAAGACTTCGCGGACCCACCGAGCCTGGCTTTTGCCACCACAAATGCAGGCTCAACCAGCAGTGACAGTCCGCAGACGATTACGGTTGAGAATATCGGCAATGCTCCATTGACTTTCCCGATTCCGTCCACCGGCAACAATCCCAGCATCTCGGTGAACTTCGCTTTGAATAGCAGCAGTTCCTCTGATTGCCCTCTGCTTACCAGTGAATCCTCGGAGCCGGGAATGCTCGCGGCTGGGGCGACTTGCCAATTGCCTATCAGCTTTACGCCCACCGCAGCCGGTGCTTTGAGCGGCTCGCTGGTACTTGCAGACAATAGCTTGAATCCCGCAGCGCCGGGCTTCGGCCTGCAGAGCATTTCCCTGAACGGCACAGGCATGCAGGGAACTCCGACCATCACGTGGGGAACGCCGGCAGCCATTCCCTACGGGACGGCGCTCAGTGCGACGCAATTGAACGCCACTACGCTGGCGCCGGGATCTTTCACATATTCACCTGCGGCCGGTACGGTATTGAGTCTCGGCCAGCAGACCCTGACGACAACTTTCACACCCACCTCAACCACCGACTACACAACGGCCTCGGCGACAGTGACGCTCACGGTGAACCAGGCAACGCCAACCATCACGTGGGCGACACCTGCGGCCATCACCTACGGAACGCCCTTAAGCGCGACGCAGTTGAATGCAACTTCGACCGTCGCAGGAACCTTCACCTATTCGCCGGCAGCAGGAACTGTGCTCGGAGAAGGCCCGCAGAACTTGACGGCAACCTTCACACCCACCGATGCCACCGACTACACAACGGCATCCGCAATCGTCACACTGACCGTGGCCCCGCCTCCGGGCTTCGCGCCGTCGAGCGAAAACTTTGGAGCGGTGAACATCGGGACCCCAAGCCCCGTGCTAATGCTGACCTATACCTTCGGCTCTGCGATCACATTAGGCTCGACATCTGTGCTGACGCAGGGAGCTACCGGGTTGGACTTTACAGATGCCGGTTCGGACACCTGCGCGGCGAACACCGCGTATGCCGTCGGACAAAGTTGCACTCTGAATGTGTCGTTCACTCCTAGGTTCCCCGGAACACGCTATGGAGCAGTGGTGCTGAATGACAACAACGGAAACGTGATTGCCACCGCCTACCTCCAGGGCAGCGGCATCGGGCCGCAGATCAACTTTTTGCCCGCTACCCAAAGCGCTTTGGGTAGTGGCTACTACAATCCAATGGGTGTCGCCGTAGACAGTAGCGGAGATGTTTACGTCGCCGACGAAACCCACGGCGAAATCAAGGAGGTTCTCGCGGTAAATGGCAGAATCCCCTCGTCGCCTACCATAAACATTCTGGCCAGCGGGCTCAGCTTTCCGCAGGGAGTCGCTGTGGATGGTGCCGGGAACGTCTATGTAACCGACACCGAAAACAACGCCGTGAAAGAGATTCTCGCAGTCAATGGCAGCATTCCGGCATCCCCGACGATCCTCACCTTGGGAAGCGGGTTTAGCTATCCATGGGGAATTGCGGTTGGCGGCAATGGCAATGTTTATGTCGCTGAACCCTACAGCAACACCGTTGAGGAGATCCTCGCTGTCCAAGGCAGCATTCCGCCATCGCCTGTCATTGTTTCCATTGGAAGCGGCTTCGACTTTCCCATCGGAGTGGCAGTCGACGGCAACGGGAACGTCTACATCGGTGACGCGTATAACAGCGCAGTCAAGGAGATCGTCGCCGTTAATGGGAGCATCCCTCCCTCCCCCACCACCAAGACACTCAGCAGCAGCTTCTACTATCCCGCGGGCGTTGCTGTGGATGGAACCGGGAACGTCTATCTGTCCGATTATGGCAACAACACTGTAAAGAAGATTCTGGCAGTCAATGGGGTCATCCCCGCGTCACCGACTATTGAAACGCTGACGAGCGGAGTCAATGCGCCTTATGGATTAGCTGTGGACAGCGGCGCCAATGTCTACATTGCCGACACGCAGAACAATCGCGTGCTGGAACTGGATTCTGTCGACCCTCCCAGCCTCTCCTTCAACAGCACCAACGTCCCCCAGACGGTTACCGTGGAAAACGTCGGAAATGCCGCGTTGACCTTCCCAATTCCTTCCGCCGGGAACAACCCGAACATGATCGGAAATTTTAGTCTCGATAGCAGCGTAACCGCCGCTTGCCCACTGCTCAGCAGCACTTCGTCTGCGAATGGATCGCTGCCGGCAGGAGCATCCTGCCAGTTGCCCATCAGCTTCACATCTACCGCTGCGGGAACACTCAGCGGCGCCCTGGTCCTTACAGATACCAATCTGAACGCGGCTGCGCCCGGCTACACTTCCCAAAGCATCACGCTAAGCGGCACGGGCGTTCAGGCCACTCCAACCATCACCTGGGCAGCGCCAACCGCTATCACCTACGGGACACCACTGAGCACAACGCAGTTGAATGCCAGTTCCACAGTCACAGGGACTTTCACCTATTCCCCCGCCGCCGGAACGGTATTGACTGCGGGCACACATACACTCACAGCAACCTTCACCCCAACGGATACTACCGACTACACAACGGCCACGGCGACCGTCACCTTCACCGTGAATCAGGCCACACCGTCCTTAACTTGGCCCACACCAACTCCAATCACATACGGCACTTCCCTGAGCGCAACTCAGCTCAACGCGACCTCGACGGTCGCTGGATTCTTCACCTATTCGCCCGCGATTGGGACGTTGCTCACAGCCGGAGCTCAGACTCTGACGGCAACCTTCATCCCGACCGATACCACCGACTACAAAACATCAACGGCAAGCGTAACGATCACAGTCAACAAAGCGACACCGACAATCGCATGGGCCGCACCAGCCGCCATCACCTACGGCACGCCATTGACTGCATCTCAACTGAATGCCACTTCCACCGTAGCCGGAACCTTCAACTATTCCCCGGCAGCCGGATCCATCCTCAACGCCGGTACACAATCACTGTCGGTAACCTTCACCCCGACAGACACAACCGACTACACCACTGCGGTCCGCAGCGTCTCGCTCACCGTGAACAAAGCCGCACTCATCGTCACATGGGCCACGCCCGCGGCCATCCCCTACGGAACAGCCCTGAGCGCAACGCAACTGGATGCCACCTCCAATGCGGCTGGAACCTACAGCTATTCACCCGCAGCCGGCACAGTGCTGTCAGTTGGCAACCATACGCTCTCGGTCACCTTCACTCCGTCCAACCCTGCTAACTACACCACCACAACCGCTGCCCGCACGGTCACACTCACAGTGAATAAGGCAGCTCCCACCATCACGTGGGCTACGCCTGCGGCCATATCGTACGGAACCAAGTTGAGCGGAACGCAGCTGGATGCAAGTGCATCGGTCGCTGGAACCTTCGCCTACTCTCCCGCATCCGGAACCGTGTTGGCAGTTGGAAACAACACGTTGAAGGTGACCTTCACACCGTCCAATACGACGGACTACACAACCGCAACGGCATCCGTAACGCTGACAGTTGACAAGGCCACCCCGGTCATCACCTGGGCCAAGCCAAGCGCCATCACATACGGCACAGCACTCAGCTCAACTCAACTCAATGCAAGTTCCGCCGTCGCAGGAACCTTCAAGTATTCACCTGCATCGGGAACTGTGTTGGGCGCCGGATCGCAAACCCTGTCCGTGACTTTCACTCCATCCAACACAACGGATTACACAACGGCCACCGCATCCGTAACGCTCACGGTGAACAAAGCCACACCGGCCATCACCTGGGCCACACCAAAAGCCATCACGCACGGCACACCGCTGAGCGCAACACAGCTCAATGCCACTTCGAAAGTCGCCGGCACGTTCACCTATTCGCCCGCGGCCGGAACAGTACTTGCCGTCGGGAACCAAAAGCTGACGGTGACCTTCACACCAACCAATGCGACGGATTACACAACGGCAACAGCGTCCGTCACTTTAACCGTAAATAAGTAAGCAAGAAGGCTCTTCCATCGCCGCTTCGACAACAATAGAATCAGGCTCGCCAAAAGTGCCGGGCCTGATTCTATTGTTTCTTGCCACCCATCAACCCCGGTGCGGGCAGCTCTTTGTATTCAGGCATTCCTCTGACAGCCTCAACCGCTCCACCGGCCGGCCGGCCACCAGGTGTTCTTCCACAATCTCGGCCGCATCCCCAGGCTGCACATTCCCATACCAGACCCCCTCCGGATAAACCACCACCGTCGGTCCGTGCTCGCACTGATCCAGGCACCCTGCCTTGTTGATTCGCACCTTCGACCCCAGCCCAGCGGCCTTGGCCAATTGATTCAACTGCGTGTGCAATTCGCTTTTCCCATCGGCACTGCACGACGGTCGCGGCGCACCCTCCGGCCGCACATTATGACAAACAAACACGTGGCGCTCAAAACCTGGCAAGCGGTATTCCTCCAAATTCAGATAAATCCAGACTAAAGCACTGCGCTCCCCTCCTGCTCTCTCAGTCCTGAGTCCCTGATCCCTGTTCCCTATTCCCTGTTTTTCACCGCCCCCACCCACCCGCGTCTGCGAGAATAGATGCTTGAACACTATGAGCACGGAAAATTTACTCTCCCTCAAAGACGACATGGTGGCCTTCATTGAAGGTCATGGTATGCACCGCCTCCCCGGCTACATAACCGAGGACATCCCTTCCATCGTGTGGGAAGGCAACGGCAACCCCGACGCCTGGAAAGATTTCGTCGAGATGGCCAAGCACGTCGGCGCACCCTTCGTTACCTTCAGCGAGATGTCGCTCGAGCGCGAAGAGCTTGACGCCCTCGCCGAAGAAGCCGGCGAAATGAATTTCCCTGATGAAGAGTCCACGGAGCTAGTTGAAGCACAATGGCTGCGCAAGTATTCCGGCATGCTCGGCTACATCCAGCTTGGCTTCGTTTATCAGGGCCTTGTCTTCCTGCATGAAACCACCACCGAGTGGTACGAGCGTTACCAGACCCTGCTCGAAGACATTGAAAGCTTCCAGGACATCGTCATCGACGACGCCCACAGGGACGAAGAGGACGAATAGGCGCCCGTGGCCAGTCCACCCACTTCGGCGGGCGATCCGCGACATCTTTCCGCTTCGCCCTCCTCAGTCCCTCTGCCCATAGCCCTCCCGCCGCACGCACCCAAACGCCCAGGTCAGCGCTGGCTCTTAGCCGAGTCTCGCGCTGAAGAGGCCGCGGCTCTCGCTAAAGCGGGTCACCTCCCGCAAGTCCTCGCTGAGCTTCTTCTCGCTCGCGGCATCTCCACCGCCGCCGACGCCAACGCCTTCCTCAATCCAGACTCCAGCCAACTGAACGATCCCTTTCTCATGCTCGGCATGTCCGCCGCCGTCGACCGCCTTGAATCCGCTATCGCCAACCACCAGCCCATCCTTCTGTATGGCGACTACGACGTCGATGGAACCACTGCCGTTGTCCTGCTAAAAACCACCATCGAGATGCTCGGCGGTGAAGCCCGTTTCCACGTCCCCCATCGCCTCCGCGAGGGCTACGGCCTGCAATCCAGCGTCCTTGAAACCGCCTATGCTGAAGGCGTCCGACTGGTCATCACCGTCGACACCGGGATGCGCGCATTCACTGAAGCGGAAACCTGTCGCCGCATCGGCCTCGACCTCATCATCACCGACCACCATCTCTGTTCGGCAGACGACTCAATCCCCGACGCCTTCGCCATCCTCAATCCCAACCAGCCCAACTGCGCCTATCCTGAAAAATCCCTTTGCGGCGCAGCCATCGCCCTCAAGCTTGCCCAGGCCATCCTCTCTCGGCGCGATCCCGTCCGCCTGCGCGAAAAGATCCTTCCCAGCTTCCTGAAAATGGCCGCCATCGCCACCATCGCTGACGCCGTTCCCCTCAAAGGCGAAAACCGTGTCATCGCCGCCCTCGGCCTTCGCGAACTTCGTTCCCCCGTCGGCGCCGGCCTGCGCGCCCTCTTCGCCGTCGCCGCCCTCGACCCCGCCGCCAAGCAGCTCACCGGCTTCGATGTCGCCTTCCGCATCGCGCCCCGCATCAACGCCGCCGGCCGCATGGACATTGCCTCGGAAGTCATCGAGCTCTTCACCACCCGCGATCCAGCCCGCGCCACCGTCCTCGCCTCCAAGCTTGAGCGCCTCAACCGCGAACGCCGCGATGCCGAGGCCGCCGCCCTCGCCGCCATCGAAATCCGCCTCGCCACTTCCGCCGAGCTCGCCGCCAGTCCCTTGCTCGTCATTGACGGCGAAGGCTGGCATCGCGGCGTCATCGGCATCCTCGCCTCGCGCGTCGTCGAGCGCACCGCCAAGCCCTCCATCGTGGTCAGCGTGGAAGACGGCCCGGACGGCCAAATCGCCCACGGCTCCGGCCGCTCCATCGATGGCTTTCAGCTCCTCAACGCCCTCGAATCCTGCGCCGATCTCTTCACCCGCTTCGGCGGCCACGCCTTCGCCGTCGGCTTCGCCATGCCCGCCGCCGCCCTGCCCGAGCTCCGCCGCCGCCTCTGCCTCTATGCCGAGCAGCACATTGCGCGCCAGCCCGAGCACGTGCTCAAAATCCACGCCGAACTGCCGTTGGACCGCATCACGTCTGTTCTTGCCGGCTGGCTGCGCCGTCTTGAGCCCCTCGGCCACGGAAACTCCGAACCCGTCTTCCTCGCCCGCCACGTCCGGCTTCTCGCCCGCCCGCGTGTCATGAAGGAACGCCACATCCGCCTCGAGCTCGCGCAAACAAGCGCAATCAGCGCCGCCCCCGACCAATCGGTACCAAGCTCCAGCGCCGCCATCCGCGCCGTCGCATGGAACCTCGCCGCCCGCGCCGCAGAGCTGGCCCTCAATCAGGGATCGCTGATCGACATCGCCTACCGCATCCGCGAGAATGATCACCCGGAATTCGGCGGCCTCGAAGTGGAAATCGCCGGCATCGAACTCTCTGCCCCTTAAACGCATCATGGCCCACGGTTTCCCGTGGGCCATGATGTTGTGGTCGATTACCGCAGGCGTTGCCTTTACTTATGATGTCCGCTCGGGCTCGGATGCGGTTGCGGAGCCGATCCGCCCCCACCGCCGCCCCTGGGCGCCGACACCGCAGCATGCGGAGCAGCCACCGGCCGCGCCGAAGACACAGAATGCGATGCCGGCGCAGTAGGGGCCGGGCGCGCAGCCATCGTGTGCGTCGGAGCAGCCGCATTCGTGTGGGTCGGAGCTATCGCGCTCGTATGCCCGGGAGTCATGGTATTCGTATGCGTTGGAGCCACCGTGTTCGCATGCGTTCCACCAGCCGTATTCGTATGCGTCGAAGCCACCGTCGAGTTGTGTGTGGTCGCAGTCGTCGTCCGCGTCGTCTGCGAAGTCCGGGTTTCCGCCGTGTGCGACGTAGTCAGCGGCCGCGATACCGCCGCATTCGCCGGATGGCCGCCGTTATTCTTCACATAGTTCGTCTTGTCGACCCGCGCAGCCTCCACGTGGTGCTGCTGGATCTCGCTCGGCCCGCGGTGTTGGTCGTGTTCGGCAACGCGCTCCTCGCGGCTTGGCTCGTGATGAATGCCGCCCGGTCCACCGGCAAACGCAACATGACTGTCGCGGGCCACATAGCCGTGCTCCACAACCACGCGATCCTCATAGACATGGCCGCCCCATCCACCGCCTCTGCCCACATGCATCACTACGGTGTTATAGGAGAAGAACCCGCCACGCCACATGCCGCCCGCAAATCCAATGCCGCCGTAGCCGAAGCCGTAATTCACGCCGCCATAGTATCCAATGTGCGGTCCCCAGTATCCGTCATGGAAGAGGTAATGGCCGCCTTCAAATCCCCAGTAGCCCGGGGTCCACAGCGCTCCGGTATAAGGAGCAGGCACCCATGCGCCTGGAACCCAGTAGTAGCCATCCGCGCCGTACGCCCAGTAACCGGGCGTCCACATCATCCCCGGCTCGGGGCAAATTGGCTGTTCATATACCGGCAGCACGGGCGGTGCAAAGCCAACACTGATAAACACCCCTGCGAACGAAGTCGCGGGTACAACAGAGAGAAGAAGCGCCAGCAGAAACCAGCGCGCAGTTCGGGCAAGTCGCATGGGAAAAGTACCTCCTGAAAATCTTTTGCAGATGGGGCTTTCAATTGTCAGCGGCCAGTCTACGATACTGGGAACCCACCCCGCCACAAGAAGTTGCAGCATCTGCACTCGAATCGTCAACATCTCGCCCCGTCCCCGCCTCTCCAAACACGCCAAAGCCCACGGCTGACCGTGGGCTTTGGCGCAATAAAATCCAGCTGCAACTCAGAAACTAAGAACTAAAAACTAAGAACTAGGAACCGAGTACTGCAGCTACTTCTCTTTTTTCTCTTCAGGTTTCGGTGCCGGTTTAGACTCCGGCCTCGCCGCGGGTCTTGCAGAAGCTACTTTAGGTTCCGGCGCAGGCTTTGGCGCTTCAGCCCTGGGTGCAGGCTCAGCCTTCGGAGCAGGGTGCGACTCAGCCCTTGGTGCTGGCTCGGCCTTCGGCGCTGGACGCGATTCGGCCTTCGGTTCCGGTGCAGGTTTAGGCTCCTCAACCCTGGGCGCTGGGCGCGACTCCGCCTTGGGCTCGGACTCGGCCCTGGGTGCAGGATGAGACTCAGCCCTCGGTTCAGGCGCTGCCTTGGGTTCTGGTGCAGCCTTCGGCTCGACTCTCGGTTCCGTCGCCGCGTGCGAAGCTGGCCGGGCTTCCTCTCGTGCGGGGGTCTTCGGTTCAGCCTCAGTGCGTGCAGCAGGCCGAGCCTCTTCGCGCACCGCTGGCGTCTCCGTTCTCGGTCTCGTCTCAGCCTTCGCAGCAGGCCGCGCTTCTTCGCGAACTGGAGCCTTCTCAGTTCTCGATTCGGTCTCCGTCCGTGCAGCAGGCTTGGTGGCCGTGTGCGACGTTGTCCTCGATTCAGTTTTCGCCTCAGTCTTCGGCGCAGTCTCACTCCGCTTGTCCGTCTCCGTCCGCGCTGCAGTGGGTCTCGTCGAGCGCGCCGGTGTCTTTGTTTCCGCCTTGGATCCAGTCTCCGTGCGCGAAGCAGGCTTTGTCGCCGTTCGCGCCGTTGTCCTCGATTCAGTTTTCGCTTCAGTCTTCGGCGTAGTCTCACTCCGCTTTTCGGTCTCCGTCCGCGCTGTAGTGGGTCTCGTCGAGCGCTCGGGAGTCTTTGTCTCAGTCTTCCGCGCCGTCTCCGTCCGAGCCGGAGTCTTCGACTCTGTCCGGGACGTAGCTCCTTCGCGAGAAGCAGGTGCCCCAGCTCTTGTCGACGCCTTCGATCCGGCCGGCGCAGCTACATTTGCGGCAGCCAGAGGCCGTGCCGCAACCAGGGTCCTCGGCTTGCCGCCGTTGGCCTTCGCGAACGATGCCTTGTTGGCGCGTGCAGTTGCCGCATGCTGTGTCTGATACCTGGTCGGCTCTACATGGTGCATGCTCGACACCCTCTGCTCGCTGGGCGTCGGATCGTGGTGAATTCCATTCGGACCGCCGTTATAGGCAAGGTGGTTCGGATTCAGCACCGTGTTGTTTTCCACAATCGTCCGGTTCACATAGGTGTTGTGGATGACCGTTTCATTCACCCGCATCACAGCGGTGTTGTAGGCAAATCCGCCGTTCCGCCACTCGCCGCCGGCAAAACCGATTCCGCCGTAGCCGAACCCATAATTCACGCCGCCATAGTAGCCGACTTCATCTCCCCAGTAGCCATCGTGGAATCCGTAGGAACCGTCGTTCCAGCCCCAGTAGGGAGGCGTCCACAACGCACCTTGGTATGGAGCCGGTACCCATGCGCCCGGCACCCAATAGTAGTCCCCCTCATCGTTTGAGTAGCTCCAGTAACCCGGCGTCCACATCAGGTTCGGTTCGGGACACACGGGCTGTTCATACACCGGCAGAACAGGCGGCGCGAAATTGACGCTGATACCTACGCCGATTTGCGCGTGCAAAATCCCCGCGCTGACCGGTACAAGCAGAGCAAGCAGAAGCAAGTGGAAAATGCGAAATCCTCGCATAAATTGATACTCCTCTCGTTGTTTTCAAACCTTCGAGACGCTTTTGCGCCTCAATGCACGAGTTGTTGGAGTCCCCTTGACCCAAGCCAGTTGTCTTGGCGGGGTATCCTCGACGGTCTGCTTGTGCTATTCAGACCGCTCTCCAGCCCTTCTTTTTTCATCGCCCCAAACGGCCCTGCTCTGTGGCGAACAAACAAGGGCCCGCGGTTTCCCATGGGCCCTCGCAAATCACCACTCATTTCGCCGCCGACCCTTTATCTGGGCTTCTCTTCCGGCTTTGGCTCAGCTTTCGGAGCGGGTGCAGCCTTTGGTGCGGGAGCCGGCCGGGCCGCAGGAGCAGCCTTGGGAGCGGGCGCAGCGTGCGGTGCAGGCTCTGGCCTCGAAGCAACCGGAGCCTTAGGCGCGGGAGCCGGATGAGGAGCTTCAGCCGGAGTTGCAGCAGCCCTCGGCGCCGCGGCCGGAGGCGTCTTCACTACTGGCTTCGCTTCTGTCTTGGGCGCTGCCATCGGCGCGGCCGTGTGCGGCTCAGCAGCCTTTGATTGTACTTGGGTCGGAGCCCTCGGCGCTGCCGCCTTAGGAGCCGCCTCCGCCGCAGGTTTTGTCGCCACTGGTTTTTCCGCGACCTTTGGAGCGCCGGCCGCGGGAGTAGCCGTCTTCGGCTCAGCTTTTGCTGCCATCGGCGCAGCCTTCATCCCGGCTGGAGGAGTCGCTTTTTCTTCCGCCAACGGCTTGGCGACAGCAACGGTCTTCGGCTTTCCGCCATTGGCCTTCGCAAACGATGTCTTGTCCGCCTTGGCCGCCGTCGCATGCTGTGTCTGGAAACTTGTTGGCTGCGTATGCGGCTGTTTCGCTGCCACCTGTTCCTGAGCAGTTGGCGCGTGTTGAATGCCGCCCGTGCCGCCATTGAACGAAACATGGTGAGGATTCGCGACAACTCCCGCCTGCACAATTGTCGTGTTCACATAGGTCGTATGAATGACAGTCACATTCACCTGCGTCACCGCGGTGTTGTAGGCAAAATTTCCACCACGCCATTCGCCGCCCGCAAAGCCCACGCCGCCAAAACCGTATCCGTAATTCACGCCGCCGTAGTAGCCAACTGTCTGGCCCCAATAGCCGTCGTGAAATCCATATTGTCCGTTGTTCCAGCCCCAATAGGGCGGAGTCCATAACGCGCCGCTATAGGGAGCGGGAACCCACGCTCCAGGAACCCAGAAGTAGTCCCCGTCATCGTTGGAATAGCTCCAATATCCCGGTGTCCACATCAGGTTCACATCGGGGCAGGGTGGCTGTTCGTAAACCGGCAGCTCCGGTGGGGCAAAACCAACGTTGATGCTGATCCCGAACTGCGCGTGCAAATTCATCGCACTTATCGGCACAAGCAGGGCAAGCAGGACCAGAAATACAGGCCGTAACAATCGCATGAGAAGAACCTCCAGGTTCCTCCAAGCCTGCTCAGCCGAGTAGTGGAATTTTCACTCAGATCCGTCGCAGAACTTGGCGTCTACCCGGTGAGCCTAGCCCCGGCTCTGCACGCATTCTGATCAAAACAGCTCCAACCCTTTTGTTTTGGGACCTGTATTTCCGATTCCCCTAAACCTATCCGTGAGTGTAAAAGCCCCACACCCCATTAGATAGTTCGCCCGTCGCAAAGCGAACTGAATGTCCTGCATCCTCAATCTCGTAAATGTCGTATCGATGGGTCTGATTTGGATAGGATGGATGCGGGAGGTTGAGGTGAGGCTCGCCTGTTGAACGCCACTTGTGCCTCCAAACCTCCACTCCCCCGATTTTTAGGCTGTCGCCTTCAAAGCCGACATGAACATCCCGCCATACCATCGTGCGGTCCCCGACACGCCACCCTCGCCCGAAAGAATCATGGACGGATGCTCAACCCCACGCCCACCACGTGCCGCGCTTCCAGATTCACTGGAATCGAAGCGGGATACGGCGCCGGCAGCCCTGTCGGAATCGACCCAATATTTCCAGCTACCTGCCCCACACCGATATCGAATGAGAAGTGCGGATGTTCCCTTTGCGTGAAGCGCACCGCGTAGTCGAGCGTAGTCGGCAGGTCAGCCTTGCCGCCCACAAACGGTATGCCGTTTGGCGGCGCGGGACCAAGCCCCTTGGCCGTCGGCGGCTCCTGCGTGAATCCCGCCGAAGGCACCGCAACCAGCCCGGCAAAAAGCGGCAACGGAATCCCTATCCCCCCGAAAAACCGCCCGCCAAAGCGTGTCGCTTGCCCGCCAATTCCGTAGATCGCCGCGTTTGTCGCCTTCCAGCCCACATTTGCCAGGAACGGCGCCGGCTTCTTCGCCCACGTCTTCGTCAGCGATACGTAGACATCGCCATTCGTGTAGGCCTTTGCAGCCGGAACCGGTACGGGCGCGCACAACTCAGTCTGAATGCAGTACTGGTCGTAAAGCTCCACTCCCGCCGGGCCCGCTGCGCCAGTCACAAATTTGTCGTTGGTCCTCACCACGCCGCCCACTGCAACTCCCGGCGTCAGGGGCCCGAACTGGCCATCCTTGATCCCAACCACCTTGCCGTGAAACACGTTCATGCCGTCAAAGGCCCATAGGCTGCTGGTCGCTTCATTCGTCGAGGTTCCCGTCGGCGTGTTGCCGTCCTGGTGAACGCTGCGCGTGTAGCCCGCCTCCGCCCGGTTCGCGAACCCCTCCGTAATGCTGAAGGTCTCAATGTTGCCGATCACCGCCGCAGCACCGATGAAGTGGAAGCCAACTGCCGGAGGAGAAAAGAAGTGCCCTTTCGATGACTCCACTACGTAGGCGGTTGGCGTAATGAACCCGCCGGTCTGGCCTTCCAGGGTCAGGTTTTGTGCGTTGGTCCGGCCCGGGGCCAGCAGCGCGGCCGCAAAAAGGCCGCATACGAAGAGTTGGGAGAGGTTGCTAGATTTCACGGTACTTCTACTCCAGGGGAGGCTGCCCGCCGCTGCGTGCCAGCCTCCGGTCAGGTATAAAGACATCCTGTTGTAACACAACCGTAATACGCTCGTCTTCTCCTTCTTCTCCGGTGATAAACTCCTCCCATGCCGCCAGGTATCTTCATCACTCTCGAGGGTCTCGACGGTTCCGGCAAGACCACCCAAATCAAACGTTTGGCCGCCTGGCTGAAAGAGTCCGAACCTGCACTGGACGCCATCGTCACGCGCCAACCCGGCGGCACCGTGACCGGCGACCGCATCCGCTCTCTGGTTCTCGACTCCCGCTCCACCGGCCTCGCGCCCATGACAGAGATGGCCCTCATGTTTGCCGACCGCGCCCAGGCTATCGCCGAAGTCATCCGGCCCGCGCTCGACGCCGGAAAAATCGTCCTCTGCGACCGCTTTACTGACTCGACGGAGGCCTACCAGGGAGGCGGCCGTCAGCTCGGCTCCGAGCCAGTTCTCGAACTGCACCGGCTCCTCTGCGGTAATCTGCAGCCGGACCTGACCATTCTCCTTTTGCCCAGCCTCGAGTCTTCGCTCGTCCGCGCCCGCCGCCGCAACCAGCGCGTTCAATCCCAAAACGGTCAGGATGAAAATCGCTTCGAGTCGGAGCAGGACGCCTTCTACGCGCGAGTCTGGGAGAAATACCGGGAGATCGCTCTCCGCGAGGCGCACCGCGTCGTACTCATTGAAGGCGATAACTCCATCGAGGAAGTCCACGAGCAGATAGTCGCTGCCGTATCCGCCCGCCTGCAAACCGCGAGCGCTGTCGGCTGATTCGCTGGACCGATCTTCCGTGTCCCGTCGGCGTCTCCGTCTATAATTCCGCCAGTCGCAATGCCGTCAATCCACGCTCCAATCGGAACCCCATGACCATCCTCTCCAAGGCCCTCATCACCTCATGCCTCTTGCTCGCCACGCCGCTCCTCCCTGCCCAGGCGGATGAGTCCACCATCACCAATCAGATCAAAAGTCTTCGCGGCCTTTCCGTCACCCAGCGCCCCGTGCTCACCAGCAAGATCGCAACCGAGATTCAAGCGCTCCCCCCCGGCATTCCCAAGCTTCACCTCGCCGATGCGCTCGCTCACCTCGTGACCGAGGGCGATCAGGGCGCGGACACGCTTCAGACGGTGGCCGACACGCTCACCCAATCGCTCACCGAGACGCCCGTTCCGGCTAAGGCAAAAGATGACAAGCCCCCCATGCCGTATACCGATCTGGCCAACCTGGTGCGATACGAGCACGTAACCACCAACCTCACTGACCCGCTCTACCTCAAGGCCAGCGACCTGCTCGCCGCCAACGACGCCGAGATCGAGAGTGCCGACTTCACCCTCAAAGATCTGCACGGGAAAAAGGTCACTCTCTCCGATCTGCGCGGCAAAATCGTGATGATCAACTTCTGGGCCACCTGGTGCCCACCCTGCCGCGCTGAAATGCCAGTGCTCGATTCCATCTACACCCGCTTCCAGTCACAGGGACTCGTCGTCCTCTCCATCACCGACGAGGATCCCTTCAAAGCCAACTCCTTTGTTGCGCCCAACGGATACCATCCGCCGGTGCTCATCGATTCCGACAACAAGGTGCACAAGCTCTTTCACATCGAGGGCATACCCAGAACCTTCGTCATCAATCGCGACGGCAAACTGGTGGCCGAAGCCATCGATCAGCGCACCCAGCGCCAGTTCCTCAAGATGTTAGACGGCACTGGTCTCCACCCCTGATTGTTTCGAAGCACGAGGCAGGTATCGAGGAGGAAGCTCTTGGGTTGGGCAACGCACTATATACAAAAGCTCCAGGCAGGAGAGACCGTCTCGTTCCGCCCGCGTGGCGCGTCCATGAAGGGGCGCATCGAATCGGGACAGCTCTGCACTGTCGCGCCGGTCGATGTCTCTACTCTCTTGGTCGGAGATATCGTGCTCTGTAAAGTGCATGGCCACGAATATCTGCACATCGTTAAAGCAATCAATGGTCCGCGCTACCAGATCGGAAACAATCGTGGGTTGATCAACGGATGGATCAGCGCGAACGGAATCTTCGGCAAATGCATTCAGATCGAGGCGTGAGCGCTACCAGTCCCTTGGGGACAAACTCGAATAATCCCCGCGCGAGCGAGGCGCAGTCCGGTCCCGTAGGGACCAAACGAGAATAGCCCCGCGTAAGCGAAGCGCGGCCCGGGGTAAATCCACCAAAACCAGCTCGCGCCCTGGAGGGGCGCTGTGAATCTCCAGCAGCAAACTCCGTGCGAGCCTCCCGCGAGCGTCTGCTCCATGCAATGGTGCGAGCCTCCCGCGAACTACTGCCGCACCGCGGGTGCCCAAGCCCCCAGCAACCTTCTCAGCAGCACCAACTCCCCCAGGTGATACCCATTGTGGTCCGCAACCACCAGCGCCTCGCGCAGAATCGTCTGCCCATCCCCATGCGGAATCTTCGCAAACAGATCCGTCTTCTCCTCGGCAACCAGGTCGCACATCTCCTGCAGATCGCTCTCAAACTGCTTCACGCTGTCGGCCCACGCTTCCGCATGCGGCGGCGCCTGCGTCTCAGGCCAATACTCCGTAGGCCATTCGCGTTCCTTGTATTTGGGATTGCGTGAAAAATCCAGAATGTCCCACTGCGCAATCCGCAGGTGCTCCAACACTTCCCACGGAGAATGTTCCGCGCCCGCAGGCCGCTTGCCCCGCAGATCGGCCGGCATATTCTTGACCGCGGCCTCGAAAGTGGCGTGAGCGTCACCGCCCTTCAGAAGCTTCACCAGGTGCGTGCGCAGCTCAGTATCGTGTGACATGCAGACCGTCCGTTATCGGGCCTTTGATTTTCCGAAATAAAACCTGGATTGGCCCGTCCCCAAAGCAGATTCCGCATGGCGTGAAAAGATGCTCGCAAATTGTGCCTTTCATCAATTCGCCGGGTCGCTGGCCTCGAATCTGAAACCAGCGAACCAGACCATCGTCTAAACTCGAACCGTGGCTACTCAGGAGATCCCCTTAAATCCGTCGGCCGCCACCTCACCGCCCGTCCTTGTCCGCCACGGCCGTTATATCTACCCGCCCGGCCTGCGCCTCAATCTGCCCTTCTACCTCTTCCACAAGTTCTTCGAGCCCGGCAATCCCATCCGCCTCTTTGAGCACATGCGCCGCTATGGCCGCGCTGCCCACTATAAAATCCTCTTCCACCATGTCGTCCTCTTCCACGAGCCTTCCGACATCCGCGAAGTCCTCATCGACAAAGCCGCATCCTTCGGCAAAGACCGCACCCAGAAGCGCATGAAGATCCTTCTCGGCGAAGGACTCATCACCTCCGACGGCGAAACCCACAACCGCGCCCGCCGCATCGCCGCACCCGCATTTCACCGCCAGCGCATCCAGCGCTACGCCACGCAGATCGTCGACCTGGCCGCTCAGGTCAGCGCCCAATGGCAGGGCGGACAGGCCGAGCAGTGCGGGCAACCCCTCGATATCAACGCCGAGATGATGCGCCTGGCCCTCCAGATCACCGCCCGCACCCTTTTTGACACCGAGGTCACTCCGGAAATCCACGTAATCAACGACCAGGTCAACGTCGTCATGGACCTCTACAACTACCTGGTCGCCATGCCCCGCGCCGAACTGCTGCTGAATACGCCCCTTCCCGGCATGAAGCGTTTTCGCCATGCCAAGGCGCGTCTCGATCAAGTTGTGGATGGAATGATTGAATCCCGCCGCGTAGAATCCGCCGGCAATCTTGAGAAACACGGCGACCTGCTCAGCATGCTCCTCGCCGCCCGCGACGATCAGGCGGAAGGCGACGGACTCACCCTGACCACCGATCAGCTTCGTGACCAGGTCCTGACCCTTTTCCTCGCCGGGTACGAAACCGTCGCCAACGCCCTCGCGTGGACGTGGCTCCTTCTCGGCCAGAACCCCGAGGCCGAATCCCGTCTCCACGCCGAACTCGATCAGGTTCTCGCCGGCCGCCTGCCCACTCTCGAAGACATGCCCCGCCTCGAGTACACCGCCATGGTCCTTGCTGAGTCCATGCGCCTCTACCCGCCGGCGTGGGCAATGGGCCGAGAAGTGCTCGAAGACGTATCTGTCGGCCCATACCGCCTCAAAAAGGGCACAATGGTCTTCTTCAGCCAGTACATTGTCCAGCGAGATCCCCGGTGGTTCCCCGAACCGGAGAAATTCCGCCCCACCCGCCACACAGCGGAAGCCAAAGCCGGCCGCCCGCGCTTCGCCTACTTCCCCTTCGGCGGCGGCGGCCGTCAATGCATCGGCGAGTCCTTCGCATCAATGGAAGCCACCCTGGCTCTCGCCACCATCGCCCAGCGGTGGCGCCTGCAACTGGTCCCCAATCAGACCATCGAGCTCCAGCCCAAAATCACCCTCCGCCCAAAAACCGGAATAAAGGCGGTCCCCATCAAGCGGGGCGCCTAAAACGCCACCAGCGCTTGGAACCAAAATTCTGTATCTGCAACCTGCCCGCTGTTCCCTGTCAGCTGTGAGCTGTCCGCTGTAAGCTGCCCTTCAACGCCACAAATCCAGCATCTTCCGCAGCATCACCAACTGCCCCAAGTGGTAGGAGTTGTGATCCGCCACCAGCATGGCCTCGCGCAGCAACGTCTGCCCGTCCCCATTAAGCAGCTTCGCAAACAGATTCGTCTTCTCGTCCGCCACCAGCACGCACATCGCTTCGCGATCGGCCAGAAACGCCTTCACGCTCTCGTCCCACGCCTTAAAGGTCGGCGGAGCATCCGAATCCGGCCAAAACTCCCGCGGCCAATCCGGCGATTTGTGCGACGGATTCCGCGAAAACTCCAGGATGTCCAACTGCGCAATCCGCATATGCTCAAGCAGTTGCCAGGCCGAGTGATCCACACCCCGCCGCGTTCTCGATCGCAATTCCCTCGGGAAATTCTTGATGGCGCGGTCAAAATCCGCATGTGCGTCGCCGCCCTTTATCAGTTTCACCAAGTGTTCCCGCAGAGCCTTGTCGTTCTCCATTATGTTCGTTCCCTTTCGCGTCCCTGGTAAAGACGTTCATTATATGAACAAAGATGACACAGTCCGCTCTCCGATCTTAAAACCTCACCCCCTCCTACCCGTGCTCCAACGCACAACGGAAACGATTATTTCGCTGGCTCCAGAAAACGAACCACCGCAGCATGAAACGCCGCCGGCTGGTCATACATAATGAAGTGCAGCGAGTCGTCGATCTTCGTAAACTGCACGTTCGGCATTCCCTTGTAAGAGTTCGTGTAGAGCGCCGCCACCTCGGCTTGCGTGCCCTGCGCCACTACGTAGGGGTACAGCACCATCGCCGGCGTCTTGATGCCCGCAAGCCGGGGCCGCAAATCGGTGCCCAGATCCTCCAGCATCGCATTCGCAAACACCGTCCGGTCCGACGCAATCGATGCCGCACTCACCGCTTTCTGCCCCTCCGCCGACTCAACAAGCCGCGCGGAAAACGACGGCTGGCTGGCCGCAAACTGGTCAGCCGGCATGGCAATCAACGCATCGTGCATCGCCTGTGCCTGCCCATGCAGCGCATCCACCGTCGCCCCGGGGCTGAACACCAGGCCATAGAACGGTAGGGTATCCACGATCAACAGCTTGCTCGCATCGCCCGGGCGCGCATCCGCAAGCATCAGCGCCAGCAGCCCGCCCAGCGAGTGCCCAATCACCGGTGAGTGCTCCAGGTGGTTGTCCACTATGTACTTGTGCAGCTCCTCCACTACCGGCCCAAGGATAGGACCGCTGGCGTTCGGCCCGGCCGGCTGTCCCGCGAAGCCTGCAATTTGAACCAGGTGCAGCCGGTACTTCGAAGACAACAGTCCGGCCTCTGCCGCGTAAACCTCACGCGAACTAGCGAGGCCGGGAATCAAAATCACGTCCGCCGCCTTCCCCGCTGCCGGACCCTCCACCACAACCGAAAAACGCGTGGGCTGGGCAATCACCGCTGCGGCCCCAGCCTGGCCGTTCGCCGCGTCGGCCATTTCGAGCAATCCCGCCAACACAAAAATCAAAACCATCATCCTGATAACGAACCGGCATGAACTCATCGCAATTCTCCCATTTGCAGTCTAGTTGGAACCTCGTTAAATTTCGCCAAGCGCCGCAGCCGGCCGTGACCCTATTCCTCGTCCGTGAAAATCGACTCGATCGTCGTCTCAAACAGCCGGGCCAGTTTGAATGCCAGCGGAAGGCTGGGGTCGAACTTCCCCGTCTCAATTGCATTCACTGACTGGCGCGACACCTCCAGCCGTTCCGCCAGGTCCGCCTGCGACCAGTTCCGCTCAGCACGCAAAACGCGCAGCCGGTTCTTCATCTGTACCTCGCCTTCAAGACCGGCGAAAAAATACCCACGAAAAACCAGAAAAGAGGGAAGACCAGGTAAAGATCGAAGTGCACCACCTGGACAAAGTTCTCCAGAAATCCCCACACACTGGTCACAGCCAGCGTCGCTCCAATGCCCCAAAGCATGGATTGGACCAGGACCGTGCGCTGAAACTCGTCCTTCTCCTCGGCCAGGTAAAGTCCCACTACCACCAGTCCGCCGATGATCGGCAGCGAGGGCAGTACCGCCAGAAGATACGCTGGTACACCGGTTGGATTGCGATGCTTAAATTCCCAAACCGCCAGAATCAGGAACAGTGTGTAAAGCACCATAGCCCCGCTGAAACGCCAAACGTAGCGTCGGACCGCCGGATTGCTGACTTTAGCTTTCATGATTGGTCTCCTTTACTTAGTGATAAGTAAACTTGACACATTTGATCCTGGAATGTCAAGTGTTCTTGTCTTTTTCTTTCGATTTTTCACGGCCGCTCCCCGGTCACATGGGTCACGTCGGGGTCAGCACCTCCTTTTTCAGGACATCCCGATAGCTCGCAGCCCGCTTGGATTCACGTCTTCGCTTGTTCACCCACTCGCTCGTTCTCTACACTCAATGCGTGCCCTTTAGCGATTTCCTCGGCAACACCCAGACCGTGACCCATCTCCGCGAGTCCATCCGCGCCCAGCGCTTTCCCCACTCGCTCATCCTCGCCGGCCCTAAAGGCTCAGGCAAATACACCCTCGCCCTCATGCTCGCCAAGGCCTTCAACTGCCTCAATCCAACAGAATCAGAAGGGCTTCCCGACTTCTGTGGCGAGTGCTCCAACTGCCTGCGCATTGCCGACTCCGCTAACCTCGAAGCCCTCGTCGCTGAAGCCGTCGAGGCCCGCGAGGGCCTGCGCGAGACCGACAAGAAAGAAACCCGCATCCTCATCCAGACCCACCCTGACCTGCTCATCGTTCCACCTGACCCGCCCCAGCTCCTCATCAAGCTCGGCCAGGTTCGCCAGGTCATCCATGTCGCCTTCTACCGTCCACCGGTCGAGTCCCGCCGAACCTTCACCATCTTCACCTCCTCGGCCTTCATGAAAGAGGCCGCCAACAGCCTCCTGAAAGTCCTTGAGGAGCCGCCGGAGCACACCTCGCTCATTCTCCTCACTGAGAATCCCCAGGAACTGCTTCCCACCATCCGCTCCCGCGCCATGGTGCATCGCCTCGGCGCGCTCGCCTCCTCCGACCTTGAATCCCTCCTCGCCCTGCGCCGCCCAGAGCTCAAGTCCCAGGACCGCGCGCTCGCCGCCCGCCTTGCGGAAGGCGCCGTCGGCCGGGCGCTTACCCTCGACCTGCCTGCCTACCTAACCAGCCGCCAGGACGCGCTCCTCCTGCTGCGCACAGCACTCCGGGAGCCGGATTACTCAACGCTCTTCCAGGCCACCGAGAAGTACCGCGCCGGCGCCGAGGGCGCGGAGAAGACCCTCAGCCTCCTCCGCGCCCTCGGCAGCCTGGTTGAAGACCTGCTCCTCATCGTGGCCGGAACTCCGCGCCTCATTCGCAACCTCGACCTCGAAGCCGAACTCGCCCGCATGTCACAGGGCGTAACTGTTGACTGGATCGACAACGCCGCACGCGCCCTCGTTCAGGCGGAGTCCGGCATGCGCCGCAATCTGCTGCGCTCCCTCTCGCTCGACTCCATGGCTGCAGCCCTCGATCACCAGTAGGCGCTGCCCTACAACTCGCTGAAGATAAAAGCAACCTACCCCGAAACCGGGGCATCTCTTTCGGTACCGGTTATTTCATACCTCAAAAGAACGCAGCCGTTTCGTTGGGTCATCAAAGTCCCGCGTAGCCCCTGCATTCGCCGTTCGTGATCGCTGTCAGGGAGTTTTGGGGCTTTTTTGCGGACACCATCGTCAACACAAATCGTGCGGCATTCTTCATTTTTTCTTGCTCGCCGACACGATTTCCGGGAGTTTGTCACGGAAAGGATTCCTACTTCATGATAAGTTCGTCCCATATGCCCAGTTTTTCCAGTTCACCCGGCTCGCCCGTCTCCGTGCGTATTGCCCAGGCGCCGCACAGGGGGTCCGCAACCGCGAACCAGGCCGCGCTCGCAGCCGGTCGTGAACAGGCTATGCCCGCGCCCATCGTGCGCAAACAGCGCAAACCCATGCCGGCCCCCCTGCCGTTTCATTTCACCGCGCACGCAGCCGAGGATGAGTTGCGGCAGCATCACGCCGAACTCTTCTACCTGCAAAAGCAGATTCAGTCGCAGACCCCGATGGTGATCGTTCTCGAAGACGGGGAGAAGATCGAAGGACGCATTGAATGGTACGACCGCAACTCCATTAAAGTGCGCGGCCGCACCAAGTCGCTGATCTACAAGCCCGCCATCAAGTACATGTACAAAGTCGCCGAAAACGGGCTGTAAGTCCGCACCTGGGGAAATAGTGCCCGTTCTAGCTTTTGATCCCTGATCCCTGATCCCTGTTCCCTGCCTTCCCCAGCCGATCCCGAATCGCCGCGCCAATCCCCTCCGCCGGCGGCAAAGGGCACAGAATCACCGTGCAACCCGCCGCATCGAGCGCCCGCAAGCCTGCATATAGTTCTCGCGCAAGCTCTTCCGGTGCATCCCATGGTCCCCACGGGAAAAGCACCGTCCAGGCGGGCGCCGCAATCTCCGCCGGCAACATGACCCCCACCCGCTCGTCCGCGAATAGCAACGTCAATTCCGACAGCCGCGTCTCCAGTTCCTCGAACGGCGCATCCACCAGCACCAGCCGCGCTCGCGGCGCATAATGCCGTATTCCCACCCCCGGCGACGGCATCGCGTCCCGCGGCGTCTCCTCCAGTTTCCCGCCCTCAAACACCACCACCGCTCCGCCCACCGCGCGAATCTGCTCCAGCGTTATCGCCCCCGGCCGGTAGATCACCATCGGGCTCTGGCAGCAATCCAGCACGGTTGACTCGACGCCCAGCCCCGTAGCCCCCGCGTCCACCACCGCATCAACCCGCCCGTCCAGATCCTCCAGCACATGCTCCGCCGTCGTCGGGCTCGTGTGCCCAAACAGATTCGCGCTGGGCGCAGCCACGGGAATCCCCGCCCGCCGAATCAGCTCCAGCGCCACAGGATGCGCCGGCATCCGCACTCCCACCAGCACCCGCCCCGCCGTCACCGCATCCGGAACCGCAGCCGTGCGCTTCAACAGCAGCGTCAGCGGCCCCGGCCAGAACGCCTCCATCAGCCGTCGCGCTGCATCCGGAACTTCAACCACCAACCCCTCCAGCATCGCCAGGTCCGCAATGTGCACAATCACCGGATCCCACGCCGGTCTTTGCTTCGCCTCGAAGATGCGCCTCACCGCCGCCGCATCCAGCGCATGTGCCCCCAGCCCGTACACCGTCTCTGTCGGCAGCGCCACCAGCCCCCCCGCGCGCAAAATTGCCGCGGCGCGCTCCAACGCGTCCCGTGCCTCGGCCGTCTCCAAGTGCTCCGCATCCACCGTCAATCGCAGCGTTTTCACTTCTTCATTGTCACCCGGCAAGTCACTCAGAGCACCTATCTCTCAACAATGGGCAGCTCGATCAAACTCGCCTCGCCCGGCGCATGGTAAATCCGCTGCGTCGCCTTCTTGTAATCACCCGGCTGCGCCCAGAAGATGCTTTGCACAAACGTCTGCGGGTTGCGATCGTACAGCGGAAACCAGCTTGACTGCACCTGCACCATAATCTTGTGCCCCGGCAGAAAAACATGGTCCGCCGGCGGAAGCGCAAACCGGTAGGTCAGCGGCTTTCCAGCCTCAATCGCCTCGGGCGTCGCAAAGCTCTCGCGATACCGCCCGCGGAAGATATCCATCGCCACCGCCAGCTCATATCCGCCCATCTCCGGATGGTCGGCCACCTCATCGGGATACACGTCAATCAGCTTCACCACCCAGTCAGAATCGGTCCCGCTTGTCGAAGCCACCAGGTTCGCAATCGGCTGACCACCGATATGCACGGGAGCCGTCAGCACATCGCTCGTATACGTCAGCACATCCGTCCGTCCCGACGCCTCCCGCTGATCGTCCACCAGCCACTGCGGCCAGGTCAGCGGCATATCATAGCCCACCGGCTGGCTGGGCCGCGCGCGGTAGGGCACCGGCTTGGCGGGATCGGAAACATACTCGTCAAACTCCGCGCCTCCCTGCTCCGGCGCAGCAAACCCAAGCTTCATGCCTGGCTCTAGATACAACGCCTTCGTCCCCGTCGCTTCCGGCCACGCCTTCAGCTTCTCCCACCGGTTCGCCCCCGTCTCGTATGCCGTCACCGGCGCCACATCCGCCTGCGGTGCGTCGTCCTTCAGGTAGCGATCGAGAAACGGCCTCAGCACATTCTGCCTGAACCAGGTCCCCGTATCGCTGCCAAACCGGATCGACCCCAGCGACGCCGCATCCTCAATCTCCTGCCCGTGATGCCACGGCCCCAGCACCAGGAACACTTTGTCGTTATTCGTATCCAGTGGCTTGATGGCCCGATAAACAGCGGTCGCCCCATAAATGTCTTCCTGGTCCCAAAGACTGTGCACCAGCAGGATCGGCACCTTGATTCCTTCCGCCTTGAAGTCCGCTGCCAGAACCTTATCCACCGCCTGATCGCTCCAAAACGCGTCATAGGCGGGATGATCCAGCACCTTCTTCCAGAAACCAACCTGCTCAAGTCCATGTTGCTTGCCCAGCTCGCCCGCCGATCCCGCGGCCATGAACTCGTCGTAGTCGTCAAAATGCGAAACCGTCCACTTCGAGTCGTTCGACCGCGTGGCCTCCTGCTCCCACATGTAGGGCATATTCTGTTCGCGAAAGGCGCCATTGTGGAACCAGTCGTCGCCCATCCACCCATCCACCATGGGATTCATGGGTACACTCACCTTCAGCGCGGGGTGCGGATGAACAAGCGCCATCAGCGGAAGAAATCCGTCATAGCTGATTCCCAGGATTCCCACCTTGCCGTTGGTCTCGGGAATGTTCTTGATCAGCCAGTCGATGCTGTCGTAAGTGTCCGTCGCTTCATCCACCGGCGTCGGATTTTGCGGCCCATGAATCGGCCGATTCATGATGTTGTCCCCCTGGGAGCCATACTTGCCGCGAATGTCCTGGATCACCCGGATGTATCCACCCTCCACAATCACATCGGTGGCATTGTCGTATCCATAGAGCGTCCGCCCCAGGTGAGCGCTGGCCGCGTTCCGTGTCAGCGCACTGGCGCTATAAGGCGTGCGCGTCAGCAGAATCGGCGCATGGCTCGCACCCTTGGGCACCAGGATCACCGTATGCAGCTTCACCCCGTCGCGCATGGGGATCATCGCCTCGCGCCGCTCGTAGTCGAAGTTCGGCGTCGGAGCCACCAGCGTGGCCGGCGTCTCGCTGGGATAGTCAGGATATTGTGGCTTGGCCTGCGCGGAGGGAGCGGCCTGTCCCCAGGCACCCACGGTCAGTACAGAGACGGCCAAAGCAGCCAATGCGGGCAAAACGGAGGAGCGGCTCATGCAAATCACGGAGCGGGCCTTTCAGTTGCAGAAGAGGATCGGGAACACCTTGAGAGTAATGGAGTAAACCGCATGCTGGGAAGCGGTTGACCCGTTGTCACTTGACCGCAAACCCTAACCTGCCCGCCGCAGGCACTGGAGGGTGCCGTATACTCACCGTCATGGCCTTGGCCTAAGAACTAGGACCTGTGAACTAAGAACTCTGAACTAAGAACTGCCTTTCACCATGCCCGTCGAAACTGAAATCAAATTCCGCGTCGACGACCTGCCCGGCCTCTCCGGCCGCCTTGTGCCCGCCGGCTTTAAGCTGCAAACCCCGCGCAGTTTTGAAGCCAACGTCCTTTATGACACCCCCACCCGGCAGATGCGTGCCCGCACTGAAATTCTCCGCATCCGCAACTACGCGGGCCGTTGCATCCTCACCCACAAGCGCCTGCCTGACGTTGGCCCCGGTGAAGACGCGCACAAGCATCGCATTGAAACGGAGACCGAGGTCTCGGACGGCGTCGCCCTGGCCCAGGTCTTTCAATCCATCGGCCTTACCCCCGCTTTCCGTTACGAGAAATGGCGCACCGAATGGTCTGACGGCGAAGGCCATTGCGTGGTCGATGAAACCCCTATCGGCAACTTCGCCGAGCTCGAAGGCGCACCAGCCTGGATCGACCGCATCGCCGTTCTCCTCGGCGTCGACCCTGGACAATACATCACCCTGAGCTACGGCCGCCTCTTCGAAGCCTGGCGCGACCAGCATGGCTCCTCCGCCCAGGACCTCACCTTCGCCGCGTGTGCCGAGTCCAGCATCCCTCGTTAAGCCTCCGCTATTCCTTTCGTAATCAGAGCCTCCGAATTCCCCTAAGAAGCCATCCCTCGCCGCCGATGAGCCAAGCATGCGCACCTTGCGCCAGGGGAAAAACCAATGCTCATCAGCCCACTTCGTTCCGCTGTCCGTCGCGTCCAACGCGCGACACCTCGCCTTCTCCGGGTCGCTGCCTTTGCCCTCTTCGCCGCCCTCGCCCTGCACGCGAATGCCGCAGGCGTCCGCGCCGTCAAGTCCCGCGTAGCGCCCCTTTACCCTGACCTCGCCAGGCATTTGAAGATCGAAGGCACCGTCGTCATCGAGGCCGTCGTCGACCCTGCAGGGAAAGTCACTGACGCCAAGGCCGTGTCCGGAAGCAAGGTTCTCTCTTACGCCGCGGAGGAAGCTGTTCGCAAATGGACGTTTGTGCCGGCGCCTGACCAATCCACTGAAAATGTGGAGATTAAGTTCGCTCTCACGCAATAACTTCAGGGCGGCCGAGTGGAACAAAGAAGGGAGGACGGCTGCGAGTTCGATAGGCGATTTGCCCGTGTGCGCTAAGATCGGTTTTAATCCATTGACCCATCTCAGTTAAACTTGGGCTAGCGATAGGCAACTGGATGTTGCACATGTACCATGTGGGACGATCCGCGCAATTCCGATCCGTCTGAGACAGATGTTTTATCCATCGTCCTCATCGGCCCCGATGCATCCCGCCGCCGGGAGATCGCCAAGGCGCTCGCGAACGTACGAGGCGTCGATGTCAGGGAGATTCCCGCCTATCCGGCCGGGCTTGAAGAACTTCCCAACATGCTGCTTCCTCAGCCGGATGTAGTCATCGTCGACCTTGACGCCGATCCCGAGTACACGCTCGAAATCCTCGAGTCCATCTCTTCCATTGCCTCTTCCACCGTCATGGTCTTCTCGCAGCGCTCCGACCTGAAGATGGCGGTTCGCTGCATGCGTGCCGGCGCACGCGAATTCCTCAACCTGCCCGTCGTTCAAAGCGACATCGCAGGTGCACTCGCCCGTGTCGCCGTGCGCCGTCCCGGAGCCATCCGCGCCCGACGCGCTTCTGGCAAAGTCCTTGCCTTTCTGGGAGCTAAGGGCGGTTGCGGCGTCACTACCATCGCCGCCAACTTCGCCGTCGCCCTCGCCCAGGAATCAGGCCGTAAAACCCTTCTCATCGACTTCGGCCTGCCCCTTGGCGATGCCGCTCTCAACCTCGGCGTCGCCGCAGAATACTCCACCGCAAACGCCTTTAATGACACCGCCCGCCTCGACGCCCGCTTCCTCGCCTCACTCCTCACCACCCATAGTTCGGACCTCTCCGTCCTCGCCGCCCCAAATGACTTTACTGATACCGAGCCGCCCCTTGCGGCCATCGATAAACTCATCTCCATCGCCCGCCAGAGCTTCGACTTCATCGTCGTCGATTGCGGCGCTCGGCTCGACCTCAAGGGATCCGCCATATTCGATGCCGCCTCCACCATTTATCTCGTCTCCCAGGTCGGCGTTTCCGAATTGCGCAACGCGAATCGCATGATCACCAAGTTCTTCGCCAGCCACGGCCGCAAACTCCAGGTCATCCTCAACCGCTACACCCCCCAATCCCTCCTCTACGACGAGACCCGCATCACAAAAGCCCTTACCCGTGAAGCCCAGTGGCGAATTCCCGACGACTACGCCACGGCCCGCCGTACCCAGAGCATGGCCACCCCCATAGTCCTTCAGGATGTGCCCATCGCCGCCGCCATCCGCCAGATGGCCCGCCATGCGGCCGGTCTCCCCGAGCCCGAAGAAAAGAAAAAAGGCTTCAGCTTTTTTTCGAAGTTCCGTTCCGCCCCCAAGACCTTCAACGACACCGTCGAGCCCGAAGAAATCTAAGGATTCTCCACAACTCGCCATGTAACACTCGCCTCCGGCAAAGCCGAACCGCGAGAGACGAAACTGTGCCCCATTCATCGAGCGTACCGGGTGGGCGCCCTATGGGCACGGCGACACGTCTTCGTCGTTGGGGGGTGGTCGATGAGTGGGAGTTGACGATGCCGCTCATGGCTGGGGCGCGGTCGCCTGGCCCGGTGGAGGTGGAGCAGGCTCGGATGCCTTTGGCGCTGGCGCGGCATTCTGAGAAGCGGGTGCAGCATTAGGTGCCAATGATGGACCCTCGGCATTCGGACCAGGCACGGGCTTCTGGACCGGTATGGGCAAAGTTATGGCCGCCACCGCGTCGGGGTCGTCGCGTAGCTTGAGGTAGAGGGTTGTTCCGTCGGCCGGCGTCGGCACTGTGAAGGCGCTCTCGGCAAAGCCGGTGGGCACCTCGGTCGGCTTTGCAAAATCTTTTCCCGCGCTGAATGACCGCACCAGGAACAGACCACTGCCGTCAATGGTGCAGGTTGGAGCATCCGCAGTGGTGCAATGGATCGCTGTGATCTGCGGTGTGCGCACGAGGGTGCCGAGCGGCGTCCAGTCGCCGGGTGTGCCATCTTCCGCCACTGGACGCATCTGCAGCTTGCCGAAGGCAGACTGACCAAAGGCCTTCGACGGCTCGATCGTAGCGATGGCCGTGTGTTCGTCCTGCAGCACCAGATTGTCGTCCGCAAGCGAGACACTTGTGTGGACTGAGCCGCGGACAGTGGCCACTTCGATCGTCTGCTTCCGTGGAAAAACATCCTTGGTCTGCACCACGAAGGTCAGTTTGCCATTCAGGGGAGCATCGTCCTTCGCGCCCAGTGTGACCGGAAGAGCGCCGTTCAGCAGTACCGGTTTGTCGTTGAATGAGAGCAGCGTAAGACTCGGACGCGCGTCCTGAAGTGAAATCTTCACCGTCATCGTGCGTCCGTCCTTCAGCTTTACCGTTGCATCTTTGCCATCGCCCGGGGAAACGCCGGACTTAGCATTCAGATGTACGGTCCTGTCGTCGTTCCCGCTATCGGCGGGCGTGAAAGTTTGATTCTCGATCTGTGCGGAGACCACTTCCTTCAGGCCCTCGCCGGTAAGAATGGCTGTGTTGTCCCCCTGGTGAATCTTCAGGCCGCTCACGTGGATCTCGCCGGTGTATGCGGTGAGAGAAACACTCTCTGTATGAGCGTCGCCATACTGCTGAATGGCGAGAGAGTAGCCGCCGGGCTGCACCTTCTTGAGCGGGACTTCCAGGTCAAGCGTGTCTTTGACATCCTTGCCTGGGTCGGGCTTGAAGGTCACGTCTACATCCTTGTTCTCCTTGCTTGTGAACGCGATGTGCTGGACGCAGGCGGTCCCATTGCCTTTGAGGGTCAGGTGATTGTCCTGCCCGGCAAAGAGCGGGGTATCGCCGACGATCTTCCAGTCTTTGCCATCCACCTGCTGCAGGGTGAGCGTCGGACCTTCGAATGCGTCAAAACCCCAGTAACCGCGCACCGTGCCCGTAATGGTCAGGTCGCTGTTGGTGCCAATCTTCACGTCCGCTTTCGCCGTCTGTGCACTGCCGCCAACATGCAGCACCTTGCGCTCCTGTTCGCCCGTGACAGCAAGGCCGCCTTCGTAGGCTTCGGGGGCCAGCGGGAGCTCATCCACGGCACCCGTTCGGTTGAGGTGCAAAATCAAATCGTGCGCAAAATTTGTGGAATATACAAGCGGAGCGCCTTCGAGCAACAGCGTCATCTTCGGCTGTAACAGGCACGCCACCTGGTTGGGATCGTGGGGATGCAACGGCGGCGGCATCGCCTTCTGGATCGCGGGTAGGCCGATGACGATAACAGACTTGGGCTTGTTGAACGAGGGCGGAGCGTTGAGCTTCAGGTTGAGCGTGGAGTCCTGCGGGAAGCTGATCGCGGGAATGTACTGGTACACCGCCGTGCGCATCAGGCTCACAAGATGCACAAGATCCACAACAGCCCCGACATAGGCTGAGTAGAGTCCGCCGCCGGCCGGCGATGTATAGGAGGCAGTGTTAATGAAATCAGACGATGGGCCGGTCGAGACGGCTTCAGCGATACTCTGGCCGTGCCCGTCGTCGAGAAGGACGGGGGCACTGGTCAGGGTAAGGCAGTTCACCTGTTGATCGACAGGTTTCTTGAAGCAGTCAACGTTCGGTTTCAGTGCGAGGGCTGAAGCCAGCTTCGCGGAGCGCTCCGTGATGGCTTTCTCGTCGGTCATTGGGACGGTCTTCATCGCGGTCAGATATCGCTCAATGCGCTGCTGTTCAAACGAGGCTTCATTCAGGTCGACATCGGCGCGAATAAAGAGGCCCGGCCTGCCTTTAACAGCGGACCGAAGCGTATTGAAGTCCCCCCCAGTCTCTGGCGCCACAAAGAGGATGGCCTGCTCCGCCTCGGCGGGGACCGTAATATTGGTGCCTTCTACAGTCTTTTTGTCCCAGGTCTCGATCTTGGTGAACCAACTGTCCGGCGGCTCGTTTGTCGTGCCGCGCAGAAACGCGACAATGAGCAGCAAATGGTTGGACTGGCTTGCAGGAAGGTCGGCCTTGACCCATATTCTGTCGCCTGGCTGCAGATTTGGCACTTCAGCAATCGGTAGCGTAGCGTTTCCGCGCGTGACGCGAATATCGATCTTTGGACCTTCAAGATCGAAACGTGCATTGTCGGCACGCAGCACTGTCGTCATGCAAACGGCAAAAAAGCAGGCAGCAACCAGGCGGAATCTCATTCGTTATTGGATGCGCGCGATGCGCTGCAGGTAGTCGCAGAACTCCACCGTGAGACCGAAGCGCAGACAGCCATTCGCCGGAATCACACTTTAAATCTAAGGATTTAGCTATACCAGCAACAGAAGTCCCGTGCCCCGTTCTCGCGCCTTACCGGGGTCCCCGCGGACAGGTCTTGGTCCGTGGGGTGGTCGGGCGCGAGGGCGGGAAGCATGAAACCTTGCGAGCCTCCCGCGAGCGATTGGCCGCACCGCAGGTGCCAGGTGCTTACTTCTCCCCGTGGCACTTCTTATACTTCTTGCCGCTCCCGCATGGGCATGGATCGTTGCGTCCCACCTTCTCGCCTGTGCGCCGCTGCGCAGCCTCGCTCGAATCCCCGCCGCCTGAACGGCTTGCCGCCTCCAGCTCGCGCGCTTTCTTGCGTTGGAACTCCTTCTCCAGCGCATCAATCGTCGTCGAAGCCTGCCGCGTACGAATTGCGACGTCCGGGGCCTGCGGTGGCGGTGGCGGCAAAGCCGGCACATCCTGTTCCCCGCGAGGCACGGCGCTCGCCACTGGCGGTGCTGCGGGAACCTCCCGTCGCGGCTGCGGAGCCGCATTCACCGGCGTTCCATCGGGTCCAAGAATCTGCATCCGGAAAAGGAACCGGACGGTGTCCTCCTGGAACTTCAGCATCATCGCTTCGAACATGTCGAACGACTCGCGCTTATAGGCCACCAGCGGATCCTGCTGCGCATATCCACGCAGCCCGATCCCTTCCTTCAACTGGTCCATCGCCAGCAGGTGGTCCTTCCACAGCCCGTCAATCACAGACAGCATCACCATCCGCTCGTGATAGCGCATGGTTTCCCCACCAAGAATCTTTTCCTTGGCCTCGTAATCCGCCTTCAGCTTGTCGAAGATCGCATCGCCCAGTTCGTGCCGCGCCAGTTCCTCCGGCTTGATTCCCGCAGCCGCCAAACTCACACCGAATTGTCCCACAAGGCGCTCATCCAGACCCTTCACGTTCCACTGTTCGGGCCGTACATTCTCCGCGGCAAACTCGTCCAGCATGGTGCTCAGAATCCCGCCCACATAATCCTCGAGAATCAGTTCCCGCTGCTCCATCCCTTCCAGCAAACGCCGCCGCACGCCATACACGGCCTCGCGCTGCTTGTTCATCACATCGTCGTACTCCAGCAAATGTTTCCGGCTCTCAAAGTTCTGCGCTTCCACCGCCTTCTGCGCATTCTGAATCTGCTTTGAGATCATCTTCGATTCAATCGCTTCGTCTTCATTCATCGTCCGCTGAATCATCGTGTTCGCGATGCCCCGCGCGAAAATGCGCATCAGGTCATCTTCCAGCGAAAGATAAAAACGCGACTCGCCGGGATCGCCCTGGCGTCCCGCGCGTCCTCGAAGCTGATTGTCAATGCGCCGCGATTCGTGCCGCTCCGTCCCAAGAATGAACAGCCCGCCCGCCGCAATCACCTGCTCGTGATCCTGGCGCGCTGTCTCCGCGTGTACCTGGAAAACCTCAGCCCACTCCGCCTCGCCAACTTCGAACTCCTGCCCGTTGTAATAGAACCGCAGGAATCCCGCCGGCGCCATCGGATTGATGGCTCCCTCGGCCACGCTGATCGCCCGCGCCCGGCCCTTCTTTACCAGCTCCTGGCGTGCCATAAACTCCGGATTGCCGCCCAGCAGAATATCCGTTCCGCGTCCAGCCATGTTCGTCGAGATGGTCACCATCCCCAACCGCCCGGCCTGCGCCACAATCTCCGCTTCGCGCTCATGATGCTTCGCGTTCAACACCACGTGCTTCACGCCCTTGCGCTGCAATGTCCCGGAAAGCCGTTCGCTCTTTTCGATGGATGTCGTACCCACAAGCACCGGCTGCTTGTTCTCATGCAGCAACGCAATCTCTTCCGCAAGGGCCTTGTATTTTTCTTTTTCCGACCGGTAAACCACGTCCGGATTCTCTTTGCGCAGCATCGGCTTGTTGGTCGGAATCACCACAATCTCAAGCTTGTAAATCTTCTCGAACTCCGCCGCTTCCGTATCCGCCGTGCCCGTCATCCCGCTCAGCTTCTTATAAAGGCGGAAGTAGTTCTGAAACGTGATCGTCGCCAGCGTCTGGTCTTCCTTGCGGATGTTCACGCCCTCTTTCGCTTCAATCGACTGGTGCAGCCCATCGCTCCACCGCCGCCCCGGCATCAGGCGTCCGGTAAAGGTGTCGACGATGATCACCTCACCGTCCTTCACCACATACTCAACATCGCGCTTGTAAAGCGCGTGCGCCTTGATCCCCGTCTCCACGTAGTGCTTCAGTTCCCAGTTTTCGGCATCGGCAATGTTGCCAATTCCCAGCAACTTTTCAATCGTCTCCCAGCCCGTATCAGTGACTCCAATGGTCCGCTGCTTCTCGTCCACAATGTAGTCGCCCGTCAGGTACTTCTCGCCCTCGCGCAACTCCAGGCCCAACTCCTGCTGCCGCTTGTGGTCGCTGTATTCAATCTCCTCGCCCAGCTCCAGTTCCGGAATAATCTTCCGCACCCGTGCGTACTTGTCCGTCGTCTGTTCCGTAGGTCCGGAGATAATCAGCGGCGTCCGCGCTTCGTCAATCAGAATCGAATCAACTTCGTCGACGATGGCGTAATAGTGTCCGCGCTGCACGCAATCTTTTATCTCGAACTTCATGTTGTCGCGCAGGTAGTCGAAGCCAAACTCGTTATTGGTCCCATAAGTAATATCGGAAGCATAAGCCGCGCGCCGCTCTTCGTCGCTCAAGTCGTGGACAATCACGCCCACGCTCAGCCCCAGGAACTCGTAGATCTTGCCCATCCACTCCGCGTCGCGCTTGGCCAGGTAGTCGTTCACCGTCACCACGTGAACCCCGTGCCCCGCCAGCGCGTTCAGATAGCAGCTCAGCGTCGCCACCAGCGTTTTGCCTTCGCCGGTTTTCATTTCGGAAATCTTGCCCTGGTGCAGAACCATGCCGCCAATCAGCTGCACATCGAAGTGCCGCATTTGCACCGCGCGCCATCCCGCCTCGCGCACCACCGCAAAGGCCTCCGGAAGAATCTCATCCAGCGTCGCCTTTTCCGCAGCAATCTGCGCGGTCTCGCGCTCTTCCTTGTCTTCGATTCCCTTCGTAGCCTGCTCTGCAGCAGCCGCAACCCGCGTCTGAAACTCAACCGTCTTCGCCCGCAACTCGTCGTCCGACAACTGCTTAATCGCCGGCTCGAAATCGTTAATCGTAGCCACCACGGGCCACAGCTTTTTGATGATCCGCTCGTTCGAAGTCCCAAATACCTTTGTTAATACCTTATCGATCAAGACAAAACTCTCCGTCTACCAGTGTAAATGGCGCGGCCAAATCCAGCGCTCTCTCCCACCGTCGCAATAACTCCGGGTGCCCCCGGTCCGGGGTCCCCAGCGATAGGTCTTCGTCGATGGGGTGGAGCTCCCTAGCACTTGGGGACCGGGGAATCGATGATGCTCAACCCCACAAATCCATTCCATATCCCCTAAACCCGCAAAACCAGCCTCTCCACTCGTTCCCCTCTCCGAATACGTTTGAGCTGCCTGCTCAGTTGCATCGTTCCCGTCTCCGGATCACCCTCATCGTCTTCCTCCACCACTTCCTCCTGTTTCGTCTCCAGCACGTAGTCCACGCTAGGCCGGTAAAACACCTCTACGAATTGCAACACCATCCCCAGCGCAAAAGCTGATGGATAATACCCCAACCGCTTCCTGCCGAGCCGCTTCCCGCGTCTCCAGGCAGCCCGCCGCCAAACATAGTGCAAAAGAATCACGACAACTGCTATATACGGAACATTCAAAAGCAATATCCCGCAGGGATAAAGCGCATCGAAGAGCATAGACACCCCTCCCATTCCAGGCAAAAATACGCAACCATCGGTCTAAAGGCGCATGGGCACAAAACCGCCCTGCACTCTAAAACCGCAATCTGATTTTTTGGAGAATTAAGCGCGCGGGAAGGGAGGCGGCCGCTGGAACCGTGAAGGAAGAGCGGGCGCGTCAGGCGTGCGGCCAACGTAGGCAAAAGCCCTGCGCGGCATCAGGCTCAGCGGCGAAATGATTCCGACGAACAGAAGCGGCAAAATCGCCAGCCAGTCCGCCGAGCTCCCCGCATGACCCTGCGGAATCATCAGGCAAACCAGCGCAATACCAATTGCGATTGCCGCAATCAGCAAAAATCCCCGCCGCTTCCGATCCTGAATCATCCCAAACCGTCCGTTGATTTGAATATACCAGCCCCGTGAATCTACATACGCGGATTCAGCCAAGCCAGTTCCATTCACCTGCTCGCGCCCGGCACCCCATGCCCCTCAAACCACCCAATCACCCGTCGCTCATACTCCTCCGGCTCAGCGCCCGCCGCGCCCGTATGTCCCGCCTCGGCCGGCTCCCACAACACAACCGCATCCCCGCGCGCTTTATTCCTGGCCAAAATCAACTCCGAGTTGTAAGCAGGTAGATTATCGTCCCTCTTTCCATGAATCAGAAGCACGGGAACCCTACTCAAAGCCACAGCCTCCTCCGGCGAATCCTGCCCCAGATCCGCCCCATACCTCAACCGCGCATACAGTATCCCCGTCTCCACCGCAGGCCGCAGCACGGTAGCACCAAACCATGGTCCGGTCCCCGTCCACTGCCCCATTCGGTCATACGAGGCTTCCCGGAAATCCGCAAAAGGCGACTCCGCAACCACCGCACAGAACCCCGGCGTGGTCCTCAGCGACTCCAGCAAAACCGCCGCGCCCATCGAGTTTCCCAGCCCATCCACGCACCGCGGACGGTCCGCCTGCTCAACCCAGTCAAACCAGCGCCGCACGTCCCCAGCCTCCTTCGCTCCATACGTCACCGCGTCCCCGCCGCTTTCGCCATGTGCCCGGGCATCCGGCAACAGAACCGCAAACCCGCGCCGCAGTAGCAGGTCCGCATAGCCCAGCATGCCCATTCGGTTATCCGCCACACCATGCAGCAGAATCACCACATCGCCATTGCCGTTCGCAGGCCGCAAGCTCCACGCACGCAGCGTCACTCCTTCCTCCGCGGTAACTGCAACGTCGGCCAATTCAGCATGTTCCCGCAACGCCATTGATCGCGCGAGCGCCTCGTCTGACGGTCGCAGAGCGCGACTTCCCGGATGCAGCGACCATTCCCCCGCCACAACCCCAATCACCACGCAAAGCACAAGCCAGACCGCAGTAGACACCAGGCCAATCCGAAGAACAACGCGCGCATATCTCACGAAAGGAAAGTACGGCGCGCGTGGCCGCAGCGTTCCATCATCGAGATCAGCGAATCAAACTCCGGCCCAAAACCCGCTATGCTACGATTTCAGCCAGCGATCGCAAAACCCTCTTCCCTCAAGGCAACCCAATCGAATTCCGCCCGACGGTCGCCCAATCATCCGAACTTTGCACAAGAAAATCCACACCGGGGTACCCATGAACCGAGAGAAACTCGCCGCATCCTGCTCCCATCGCGCTCCGATCCGCACCGCAGCACAGCGCACGCCTTCCCTTCTCCTCCTCGCCGCAGCGGCATTTCTCTCCACATCATCGCCCGCGCAAGCCCAGGTCCCCGCCGATCAAATCGCCCAGCTCGCCAAGCCTCCCGCCAACGCGCAGGCCTTCACGGTCCTATCCACTTCCGGCACCAACGGAAAGTCCTTCATCTGGACCGCGCCCGACGGCAGCCGTATGTCCCGCGAAAGCATTCTCCTCCGCGGTCAGGTCTGGGAAGTCGACCAGAAAGTCGTCCTCGGCCCTGACGCCATGCCCTCGTCGCTGATCGTTCGCGGCGTGACCCCAACGGGAGACGCCGCCGAAACCTTTAACATCGCCTCCGGCAAAGCCTCCTGGAAGAGCCCCGTCGACGCCGGTAGCAGCCCCTACACCTCGCCCGCCTTCTATAACTCCCAGGGCGGAACCGCGGGCGGAGGCACGCAGCTCTTGCTTGAAGCGCTGCTCGCTGCACCCGATAAGTCCCTCGCACTCCTGCCCGGCGGCCGCGCCCACCTCGAGCATCTAACTGAGCTGACCATCGGCCAGGGCACCCTCAAAAAGACCGTCACCGCCTGGGCCATCCTCGGCCTCTCGCCCTCGCCCCAGCCCGTCTGGGCCACGGCCGACGGAAAATTCTTTGGTTTCGTCGGCGGCCTCGCCGTCCTCCCCGTCGGCTATGAGGACCAGCTCATCGCCCTCGACAAAACGCAGGACGACGCCCTCGCCGCCCGCAGCCCCGCCCTCGTCAAATCGCTGCTCAAATCCCCCTCCGGTCCCGTCGCCTTCACCCACGTCCGCGCCTTCCTTGAAGGCACCCACTTCGCCGCCGACCAAACCGTCATCGTCGACAAAGGCCTCATCGTTGCCGCTGGCCCCGCCGCCACCACGCCCGCCCCGGCCAACGCGCAAATCTTCGACGGCGCCGGTAAAACCCTTGTCCCCGGCCTCTGGGATTCCCACCAGCACTTCGGCGACGACTCCACCGGCCCCTTCCTGCTCGCCCTCGGCATCACCTCCGTCCGCGACCCCGGCAACGACAACCAATTGACCATCGCGCGCGCGGCCCGCCGTGCGAAGGGCGACCTGCTTTCCCCCAATGTCTATCCCTCCGTCCTCATCGACGGCAAAGGCCCCAACACCGCCCAGCTCGGCACCGTCGTCACCTCCCTTCCCGAGGCCATCGCCGCCGTTGACAAGGCCAAAGCCGAAGGCTTTACCGGCATCAAGTTCTACGGCACCTACAATCCGGTTTGGGTCGCCCCCGCCGCGGCTGAAGCCCACAAGCTCGGCCTCCACGTCCACGGACACGTCCCCGCCGGAATGCGTCCTTCTCGAGCTATTGCGGACGGCTACGACGAAATCACCCACATCTACTTCGTTATGATGGAGGCCATGCCGGACGATGTCGTTGCCACTTCCAATGGGATTAACCGCTTCAACGGCACCGGCCGCTACGCCAAGGACGTGGACCTCACCAAGCCGCCCATCAGCACCCTCGTCGCCACCATGGCCGCGCGCAAAATCGCCTCCGACCCTACGCTGGTCGTCGCCGAATCGCTCTTCGTCCCTGAGAACGGCGACCTCTCACCCGCCTACGCCCCCTTCACCGGCACGCTTCCGCCCGCAACCGAACGCGGCTTCCGGCAGGGTGGCTTTGCCGTCCCCAAAGACCTCACCCGCGACGACTTCCGCAAGAGCTTCGCGAAACTCTCTGCGCTGGTTACCCTCATGCACCAATCCGGCGTCCCCATCGTCGCCGGAACCGACGGCTCAGGCCTCGAATTGGTCCGCGAACTCGAGCTCTACGTCAACGCCGGATTCACCCCGGAAGAAGCCCTCGCCGCCGCCACCATCGCCCCCGCCCGCCTCCTCAAGGTCGACAGCAAAACGGGCTCCATCACCGTAGGCAAGACCGCCGACCTGGTCCTGGTAGAAGGCGACCCCAGCACCAAAATCGGCGACCTGAGAAACACCCGCACAGTAATGATGGGCGGCAACCTAATGGACGCCGACGCCCTTAGATCAGCCAGCGGCTTCTCCGGTCGGCCGCACCCCGCCGACTGAAATCAGGTACCTGCGGTTCAAGGGAATCTCTGCGCCGCTTGCCTTGAAACGGGCACGGCTTCAGCCGTGCCGATCAGGCCGATGAAATCAGCGGGGCTTTAGCCCCTGCCGGGTGTCCCGTTCCTGCGTCTTTTTTTTTGGCGCGGGAAAGGGAACGTGCAACCCTCAACATTCCGATTCATCCATAGTCAATTCGCGATTCTAAGTCGCTCCGAAGGAGTTGGGTGAAAAACACTCCAAGCCTCCGACGCAGCTGCGAGCAGCCAGACAATTGCAACAATCCCATCGAAAACCCGATGCCCTGGATTGGCTATTGCGGAACGCCCAAACCAGAATGCTTCAAATCCAAAAATGGCAATCTTTGTGACACTCAGCCACAGTGGACGTGGTTTCTTGCGGCGGGTGCGCCATGCCTCCAACTCCTCCCCTAAACGATAGATGCTTCCCGTCCTCTTCTTGCGCTGAGCCATCTTGAAGAAAAACAGGATCGCAAGAAGAACGAACATAAATGAAAACAGCACTAGGATGCTCAAGAAATACCGCGTGGAAACCTGGGCGTCAGGCCGAACAGCATGGCCTGAATGGGCTGCGAGGATCAGCGCCATAACCGCAGTCGAAATCGCCATAACAACCGGGAGCAGAAGCACGCCCCAAACCACAACCTTCTCCTCCTGAGTCGCGATTGCACCTTGCTCATCTCGACCCGAATTCTGATGAGGTCCCTGCTCCGTCGATTCGATCATCGCGTCTACCTTTCTGCTTGCTATAGACCTCCAAGCACAACCCGAATCGCCCGATCCCCGACTACGACCCCTGTATCGCCGGTGGCGCCTTTTGCTCGGCTGGATGAGCGGGAACCGACTGCTTCCGCCGGAAAAGACCAAATTCGGCTGCGGCGATGAGCATTGCACAAAGCCAGATGAAGACTGCCACACCCCAATAGAGTCCACGGTGATGTTGGCTGCTCATTGCGCTGAAGGTAATGTCGCAGGCCAAAAGGAAATAAATGGCGGAGCCGGCAATTCTCTTCCACTTGGGTTTTGGCTGTAGATCCCGCGCAACCCTCTCCTTCAACTCTGCCCTTGAAAGAAGAAACTGACCAGTCTTGCCCCGGCGCCTTAACAGCATGTATGAGCTCACAGCGAAGATCACCGCAAAGAATGCGGGTATCAAGAGAGAAAGAATCACCAGCTCCCTGCCCCATACAGGTTCCAATTTTCCTAGCCGCACGCGACTTGTTATGCGGAACAGCAAGCGAACGACCGGCACGCACATGCCGAGCATAAGGATGCTGAAGGACAGCATGAGCATCGGCTTGTCCCAAAGGACCGCCTTAAGCGCAAAGGGAATCTTCACTCCCTGCTCGTCCTTCGCCAATTTTCGCGCAGCTTCCCGCCCATCAGACTCGTTCATTGTGCTCCTGAAAAGAATTCATTGGACCTCCAAGAATACCCCCACAGTTGGGTCCCGCAATAAAAAAGCCGGATTGCTCCCAGAAGGAAACAACCCGGCTCGTGCAATTCTCCCCGCCGCACGGGGCTCCGTGCCCCGTTTTCGCGACTTGCTTCTGTCACGAAGGCGGGAAGCATTAGGCCGGTGCGAGCCTCCCGCGAGCGTCTGCCCCACCGCAGGTGGCCAACTGCCTAAGCACATACTGCAAGATCCCGCCGTGCTCGAAGTACTCAATCTCCTGCGGCGTATCAATACGCACCTTGGCGTCGAACTCCTTCACAGCCCCATCCGCGCCAACCGCCTTAACCTTCAGCACACGCCCTCCCGCAAACTTGCTCTCGAGCATCGCCTTCATGCCGGAGAAATCATAAACTTCCTCCCCCGTCAGCCCCAGCGACTCCACATTCTGCCCCTCCGCAAACTGCAGCGGCAAAATCCCCATCCCCACCAGATTGCTCCGGTGAATGCGCTCAAAGCTCTCCGCAATCACCGCCCTTACACCCAGCAGATTCGGCCCCTTCGCCGCCCAGTCTCGCGACGACCCTGACCCGTATTCCTTCCCGGCCAGAATCACCAGCGGCACCCCGCGCTCCGCATACGCAACGCTCGCGTCGAAGATCGACATTCCCTCGCCCTCGGGAAGCAGCCGAGTCACGCCGCCCTCCGTACCCGGCGCAAGCTTGTTGCGCAGACGCACGTTGGCAAACGTTCCGCGCACCATCACTTCATGATTCCCGCGCCGCGACCCATACGAGTTAAAGTCCGCCGGCTTCACGCCATGCTCCGCCAGATACTTCCCCGCCGGCCCATTCGCCTTGATGTTACCCGCCGGAGAAATATGGTCCGTAGTCACCGAGTCGCCCAGCACCGCAAGCACCCGCGCGCCCACAATGTCCTTTAATGCCGCAGGCGTCTTAGTAATCCCGTCGAAATAAGGCGCCTTGCGAATGTAAGTCGAGTCCGGCTCCCACTGGTACACATCGCCGGTCGGGAACTTCAGCCCCTGCCAGTTCGCGTCGCCATCGCTAACCGTCGCGTACTCCTTGCGGAAGCTCTCGCTTGACAAGCCCTTCTCAATCGCCGCAGCCACCTCAGCCTGCGTCGGCCAAATGTCCTTCAGATACACCGGCTCGCCCGCCCCATCCACACCCAGCGCATCCGTATCGAAGTTATGCCCAATCCTCCCCGCCAGCGCATAAGCCACCACCAGCGGCGGCGACATCAAATAATTCGCCCGCACATCCACATTCACGCGCCCCTCGAAGTTACGATTTCCACTTAGCACACTTACCGCGACTAACCCATGCTCATCAATGCTCTTTGAAACATCCGTAGGCAGCGGCCCCGAGTTACCAATGCACGTCGTGCACCCATAACCCACCACGTTAAACCGCAGCTTTTCGAGATAAGGCAACAACCCAGCCTTGGTGTAATAATCCGTCACCACGCGCGACCCCGGCGCCAGCGAAGTCTTCACCCACGGCGGCACAGTCAGCCCTTTCTCGACAGCCTTCTTCGCCAAAATTCCCGCCGCCACCATCACCGATGGATTCGAAGTATTCGTGCAGCTCGTAATCGCCGCAATCACCACCGACCCATGATCCAGATACGTATCAGGATCAACGCCGAACCGCTCCTTCACCGTGGTCGTCAAATGCCCGCTCTGGAAGGTATGTGCGGTCTCGGAAGAAGACGAAGGCCCTTCATTCTCCTCCGCCACCGCCGCATCCGTAACGCTCACGCGGTGCCATACCTCCGCCGTCCGTGTCCCCAGCGGCTTCGCAGTTGGCGACAACAACCCCGGCAACTGCTTTTCAAAGCTCGCCCCCGCATCCTTCAACAGCACGCGATCCTGCGGCCGCTTCGGTCCCGCCACGCTCGGCTCCACAGTAGCCAAGTCCAGTTCCAGCGTCTGCGTGTACTCAGCCTCCGGCGAATCCGCTCCGTGAAACAGCCCTTGCTCCTTGTAATACGCCTCAACTAAGTTAATTTGGTCTTCGGTACGCCCTGTCAGCCGCAGGTACCGCAGCGTCTCCGCATCCACCGGGAAAATCCCGCAAGTCGCCCCATACTCGGGAGCCATATTGCTGATCGTTGCCCGATCAGCCAGCGGCAGCTCAGCTATCCCCGGCCCATAAAACTCCACAAACTTGCCCACCACTCCCAGCTTGCGCAGCGCCTGCGTAATCGTCAGCACCAGGTCGGTAGCCGTCGTGCCCTCCTTCAATTTGCCGGTCAGCTTGAACCCCACAACCTGAGGCACCAGCATGCTCACAGCCTGTCCCAGCATGGCCGCCTCGGCCTCAATGCCGCCCACGCCCCAGCCCAGCACGCCCAGCCCATTGATCATCGTTGTGTGCGAATCGGTCCCCACCAGCGTGTCAGGATAAGCAACCGTCGCGCCATCAATCTCGGTTGTAAACACCACCCGCGCCAGGTATTCCAGATTCACCTGGTGGCAAATCCCCATCCCAGGTGGCACGGCGCTGAAGTTCCTGAACGCCGTCTGTCCCCACTTCAAAAACGCATACCGCTCGCGATTCCTCTGAAACTCCAACAGCGTATTCGCCGCCAGCGCTCCGCCCGCACCAAACTCGTCCACCTGGACAGAGTGATCAATCACCAGCTCCGCCGGAATCAGGGGATTGACGCGGTTCGGATCGCCGCCCAGTGTCTTGATCGCATCGCGCATCGCGCCCAAGTCCACCACCGCGGGCACGCCGGTAAAATCCTGCATCAGCACCCGCGCCGGCATGTAAGCAATCTCGCGGCTCGGCTCAGCCTTCGCATTCCACGTAGCCAGAAAGCAGATGTCCCCGGCCGTCACATTCACGCCATCCTCGCGGCGCAGCAGGTTTTCGAGCAGAATCTTCAAGCTGAACGGCAACCGGCTCAGGTTGAATCCCTTGGCCGCAAGCGCCGGAAGCCGGTAAATCGTATACGAGCGCCCGCCGGAGGCCAGGGTCGCCTTACTGTCAAAGCTGTTCATAAGAAGGAAGCCTTTCTATCCGCATCGGCGGATCGAGCACAACAGAATGGGTGCCCCCGGTCCCTCGCACTTGGGGACCGGGGAAAGCAGAGGCACCAAGGCCGCAATCCACGACCAGGGAACCAAGCATCATCGGGAATAAGATTACTCAGCGGGAGGCGCTGCGTCCACGGTCAGGCCGACCGCGGCGAAACCGCTTCAAAACAGGCGTCGAGGAAATGCGACTTGCGGCACGGTTAAACATAGCGCTCATCAAGATTCTAGCGCGCCGCAGCGATGCACGGAAACCGCATTTTGCAAGCCACAATGCTTGTCGGGGACACGACCAGATCGACTCGTTGGAAATCACCTATGTCCTATACTGCGCTGTATGAGCGAATCAGCGAATATTCGGGCAGAAGGCTCTGGTTACGCCATCCTCTTCGAGTGGCTCGATTTCGACGGGGACGATTGCTTTAGGGATTTCCACATTGAGATCGTGAATGGAACCGCGATCGAGCGGTTCGATTTTGGTGATTGTTCCATCGGGATACTTCAGAGATCGGTCAGGTTCTTTCGGGGCCAGTTCGACAAAGCAGACTTTGGATTCAAATTCCCAGACATTCGGACCTATGACCTTACTCGTACCGAAGACGGATTCTCACTCGAGATAAGCCTGGAAGCGGCGAATCGATTCGAACAATTCTGGATTCGGAAGCCTACGCTAACATTCGCCGATGAACTCTTGAGAGAATACGATGCGGACAAAACTTGATCGCTGATCGCCGGTTCTAAAACTCTCTACTCCGGCCGGAAATCGACCCTGCCTTCCTGCTTCAACTTCTCTTTGCCCGCGTCATCGGTCATGTTCGCCCATCCAACCCAAAGACCGTTGCGCTCCGTAACGCAAAAGAAAGTATTGATGTGGGTGTCGGTTGCTTCACCGAGCGCACCCGCCAAATAGCCAGAGCCTGTCAAAGTCACAATCATGCCGTGACGCTTTGCTTCCGGCGAGCTGGCATCGATGTCAACGCCATTCGGTGGGACAAATTGCGAGAACTTAAAAGTATCGATAAGCAGTTGGCCAAACCGCGTCACCTCATTCTTATCCTTGACGGATTTGGGAAAGCGGCCCAGTGCGAGGCATTTCGGATCAATTACGAAGAAAATACCCCAGGAGGGAGAGCCCCCCGCAACCTGCGGAGCGGCCTGCCGCAAAAGGATCCGAGCGCAGCGGTTCGCTAATCCATCGACCCGGCTATCAAGGGGAGGGATGCTGCTGACGTCGGTGGAAAGAATCCAACCCTGCGGCGCATGGAGTCTGACTCCCAGCGTTTCGTTGCTATAACCATCGGACGAAACCTGACCAGGTGGAAGGCTAACGAGTTCCTGGCTCATTTGAGCCGATGAGCGTGCGAGGCCAGAGACCAACAAGAGGGGCAACAAAATCGTACAGATGCGCATAAGGAATTGAATCTAGATAAACTTTACTCTACTTGGCCGCATTTAAGAATGCGACTTTGGAGGCATTTAAAATGCACGACGCACGATCTGAATCATTCTCAATCATTCAATAAATAGGTGTGATCTGGGATACAAGGAATAGCGATAAGGATCACCCAGAGAGACGATTGCGCGAGCCGCATTGCGATCATGCTCCCGCTGTCCACTCACGTCCCAATCCAACGTCCATCCAGTCGAGCAAGCCCGTCACGCGCCCCAGCCAACGCGGTCACCGAGTCGGGAATAAGATCACTGAGCGGGAGGCGCTGCGTCCACGACCAGGCCGACTGCGGCAAAACCGCTTCAACACAGACGTCGAGGAAATGCGTACTGCCGCACGGCTAAACAGAGCGCACACCAAAATTCTACCGCGCCCCAGCGGTTCCGGGAAACCGACAACTCGGTATCGCATTTCGGGAAATTAGCGCCGTAGGCGCAGCGGTCGTTAGCCCCGCGCTTCAGCGTGGGGAACAGGGCACCCATATCCAGTCAGTCCCGTAGGGACGGCGGAAACGGAAATTTGCTGTCAATCCATGCTGCTTCGGCCCGTGGCGCAAAATTGAGCTCATTCAATCATGAAGGAACTGTGCGGCATCGTGGCTCGCAATCGTATTCGCAAGTTTCTCGGGCGACACGCCGTGCTTATTCTCCAGCTTCTTATCGGCCCCTGCCGCTAGAAGCAGCGCAATCATCTCGCCGCGGTCCTTCGAATAGAATACGGCGCGCCAGAGTGGAGTATTCCCGTGTTCGTCCTGTGCGCCCGCGATGGCTCCATGCGCAAGCAAGAGCTTCGCTTCTTCTGTCCGATACTCACGGGCAGCAAAGTGCAGCGGGGTTTCTCCATTGACGTCACGAATATTGGGATCAGCCCCATTTTCGATCAATTCGGAAACGAGTCCGAGTTCCCCGTGCATAACAGCGTAAAAAAGCGGCGATCTCATAGACCTTTCTAGAGCGTTCACCGAGCCTTCCGCAATTGCTTGCCGCGCGGCGCGGGCTTCTGACTGCCTCATCAAGGTCCGTATCGGGCTTTCACTGTTCTTGGTCATGCCGACGGCTCCAGTTTGGCTTGGTAGCGTGACTGAAATATATATCAATCTGCTCGAGTCCCTTCCGATCAGTGGAATGCAGACGGGAGGCGAGTTCCGATTTTAGGGTTCCAATCCGCAGGCCGCTCGCTTTCCCGGCCTATCTTTCTGTTTCTAGATTTCGAATCGGCAAGCTATCCTCAATGCTCAAGCTCCGGAGCCCCAAATGCCCGCACGCCTCGCCCAAATCTCCATAGCCGCCACCCTCCTTGTAGCCGCCGCAGCCCACAGCCAGACCATGTCCATGCCCGCCACAACGCCACCCGCCGCGCCACCCCACGCCGTAACCTGGCCCACAACCGACGGCTCAGTCACCCTCCCCAACTTCCGCTTCGGTACCGGCGAAACCCTGCCCGCCCTAAAGCTCCACTACCTCACCCTGGGCACGCCCCACCGCAACGCCGAAGGTCACGTTGACAACGCGATCCTCCTGCTCCACGGCACCGGCGGCGACGCCCACTCGCTCCTCAATCCCGTCTTTTCCGACGTGCTCTTCGGCCCCGGCCAACCCTTCGACATCACCAAATACCTCCTCATCCTCCCCGACGACATCGGCCACGGCGATAGCTCCAAGCCCTCCGACGGCCTCCACGCCCACTTCCCCGCATATGACTACGACGACATGGTCCGCAGCCAGCGCCTCATGCTCGACAACATGAAAATCGACCATCTCCGCCTCATCCTCGGCACCTCCATGGGCTGCATGCAGTCCTTCGTCTGGGGCGAAACCTATCCCGGCTTCATGGACGCGCTCGCACCCTTCGCCTGCCTTCCCATACAGATCGCCGGCCGCAACCGCATGATGCGCTACATGGCCATCCAGGCCATCAAGCAAGACCCCGCGTGGCTCGACGGCGAGTACAAAACCGAGCCCATCCAGGGCCTCCGCACCGCCAATGAATTGCTTCTCGTCATGGGCTCCAGCCCCCTCCAGATGCAGAAGCAGGCACCCACACGCGAGTCCGCCGAAGCCTATGTCGACAAGTACCTCGCCCGCACCATGGCCGCAACCGACGCCAACAACCTCATCTTCTACACCAACGCAAGCCGCAACTACGATCCCAGCCCGCACCTCGACCAGATCAAGAGCCCGGTCCTCTGGATCAACTCCGCCGACGACTACATCAACCCGCCCGAGCTAGGCATCGCCGAACGCGAAGTCAAGCGCATGCCGAACGCCCGCTTCATCATGATCCCAATCTCGGATGCAACGCGCGGACACGGCACTCACACCGTCGCAGCAGTCTGGAAGGACTACCTCATCGAGTTTCTTAAAAACACCGAGCCCAAACCGTAGCCCACGCGTCACGCTTCTATACTGGATATGTGACAGATTCGACTCCCGCAGCTTCCCCAAAACCAAACTATTGGATTGGTCTCCAGGGGCTCTTCTCCCGCTTCCTCGCCTGGCTCATCCGTCGCGTGCCTAACGAGCGCCAGCGCCTGCTCGGTTTCACCATCCTCGCCGGCGTCTTCTGCGGCCTTGCTGCCGTGGCCTTCCACCTCACCATCGAGCACTTCGAAGCTCTCTTCATCGATCGCGCTAACGCCGCTCCCGGCTACGGCTTTATCTTCTGGACCATCGTCACTCCCTGCCTTGGTGGACTCTTTGCCGGCATCGGCCTCACGTACTTCGTGCCCGCCGCCGCCGGTAGCGGCATTCCCCAGGTCGAAGTGGCCTACGCCGTCCGCAACGGCTACATTACCTTCCGCGAGACCATCGGCAAATTCATCCTCTGCGCCGTCCAAATCGGCTCCGGCGCTTCGCTCGGCCTTGAAGGTCCCACCGTGCAAATCTGCGCGGGAGTCAGCAGCATGCTCGCGCGCGCCGCCCGTCTCAGCCCCCAAAACTGCCGTCGCATGACCTCGGTCGGCATGGCCGCCGGCATCGCCGCCGCCTTCAACGCGCCCATCGCCGCAATCACCTTCACCATTGAAGAGTTGGTCGGCGAACTCGATCAGACCATGCTCACCGGCGTCATCGTCGCCGCGGCCGTCTCCGCCGTGGTCGAGCGCTCCATCCTCGGCCGCAATCCCGTCTTCCAGATTCAGCGAACCTACACCTTCCTCAGCAGCCAATGGACATCGCTATTCTGGTACGCGCTCCTCGGTTTGCTCGCTGCGATCGTTTCGGTCGCATTCACTGATGCGCTGCTCAGCCTGCGCGCGCGCTTCAAGCGCCTCACGCACGTTCCTAAGTGGGTGCAGCCTTCAATCGGTGGCCTGGCCACGGGCGCAATGGCCGCCTTTGCGCTCTACTTCTTCCACCTCAACGGCATTGCGGGCGACCCCTACAAGACCCTCACCCTGGCCCTCACCGGAACCATGCCCGTGCTCTTCATGGTGGTCTACTGTGTGCTCAAGCTGGCGGCCACGGTCTGCTCGTATTCCAGCGGCGGTTCCGGCGGCATCTTTGCCCCGGCGCTCTTCATGGGTGCCATGCTTGGCGGCTCGGTCGGATACCTTGACGTAACCATCTTCCACCACTCCACCGACGCCATCGGCGCATTCGCCCTCGTCGGCATGGGCGCCGTCTTTGCCGGAATCATCCGCGCTCCCATGACCTCGGTCCTCATTGTCTTTGAAATGACCGGCGGCTACGGCCTGGTGCTCCCGCTCATGATCGCCAACATGACCGCTTTCGCCCTAGCCCGCTACTGGCGCGAAACCTCAATCTACACAGCGCTGCTAGCCCAGGACGGCATCCATCTGCCCCACGGAAACGACCACCACGAACCACCCCCGCCCGAACCGCTGGACACAACGGCATCACCCGTCGACGCCAGTTCGTAAACCGAACCGGCTTGGCTGACCAACGGGGATCAAACTGTGCCCCATTCATTGAGCGTACCCGGGGTCCCCGGCGACAGGTCTTCGTCGCTGGGGTGGTGGACAATGAGTGGGAGTCCGTAGAACTCCGCGGTAAATTCTTGTTTTATTGAATCTGGAAGTTTGTTTCTTCCCAGCTACCGCGGCCGTCCAAAAAACAACACATACCCATCCGGATCGGAAATCTCAAATCCCCGCAACCCGTCATGCGTATCCTCAAGCGGCTTGCTGAATGTCGCCCCGAGTTCCGCAAACTCCGCCGCCAGCGCATCCGGGTCCGATGCATACACAAACGCATCCCACCGCAAGTGAGGATGCCGCGTACAGTTCGGCACCGGCGTCACTCCGCCTTCCGCTTTAATGAATATCTGCGCCCCGTCCCGCCCAATAATCGCGAAAAACGGATCCTGCTCCGGCGCGATGAATCGTGTCTCAAAGCCAAGCTTCCCGCCATAGAACGCAATCGCCCTCTCCACGTCGCTCACAATAAGGCAAGGGGAAATCGCTTCCGTCTTCGCATGAATCATAGCCATTCGGGCGCTCCTGCTCTGGGACAATCGCAGAGTATCACCATCTGATCCCCGGTCTGCCAGCAGCATCATGCCACCGCATCAGGCACCCGGGATCCATGAAGACGGCCTACGCGAGTATGAAGCAGTCATACTCGTGGTAACCTTGTCCGCAGGAGTAATGTCCTATGGCTTCCGCCCATTGTGAAAAAAGGACAATAAGCCTGCCAAGCGAGCAGAGCCGTTACATTGACAACCTTGTCGACTCGGGAGCCTACGCCTCTGTGAGTGAGGTTGTTCGCGCCGGACTGCGCGCTCTCGAAGAACGAGATGCGGCCGTGGAACGCTGGCTGCGGACGGAAGTTGTTCAGGCGTGCGATGAACTCGATGCGGACCCCGCCAGCGCCGTTCCGGCGGAAGAAGTCTTCGCGGGGCTTCGAAAGCACATTGCCAACCGAATTGCCGACCGGCAGTGACCTACCGCGTCGACTTCACGCGCGGTGCTCAATCCGATCTGCTTGGACTCTTCGACTATCTCGCGGACCGTTTCGGTATTCCAAATGCTCAGCGTTATGTGGAGCAGATTGAAAAGACCTGCCTCAGTCTGGGAACCATGCCGAACCGTGGAACTGAGCGCTCGGATTTGAGACCGGGAATGCGGACCATGGGATTCCGGCGCAGAGTCACGATCGCTTTCCGCGTTAAAGAAGACTCAGTGACGATCCTGCGTATTCTATATGGCGGCCGCAGTACCGAGGTCGTGTTCCCACCTGTCAAAACTTGATGCAAACCCGCGGGTGCCCCCGGTCCCTCGCACGTGGGGACCGGGGATCTAACCCCGCCAATTCGCCAACCCACGCGCAGCGCAAACTAACTCCGCCAACTCCGCTCGTCACTGCGTCTGCATGTTGTACATAAACAGCGCCCGCAACTCCAAATACGGCCCGTGAAAATCCTTAGGCAGCGGCGGATAATTGGACCCCTGTAGCGCACCCCAGGCCGCGCGATCCAGCCCCACATCGCCCGACCGCCCTTCCAGCATCATGCTTCCGTCCATAATGCGCCCATCCGGCAGCACCTTGAAGTGGATCAGCACCTGCCCCTTCTTCAAAATCGGCGGGTTCACCTCGTCTGGAATCAGCGGGTCCCAGGTCTTCTGCGTCTCAAAATGCCAGCGCCGCAGCCACGGACCAAAGTCCACGCCCTGCGTATCGCTCAAAACCTCCACACCGCCCGTACCCGCCCCCGGATGCATCGCCAGTCCGCCCCGGCCCCCCTGGTTGCTCGAGCTGCCTGAATTGGGGTTGCGCGACGCACCGTGCATCGCCTGCTGCAACTGGTCCAGCGGATTCTGCGGGCCCATCGCGAAACTCGGTCGCGCGGGCACAGCAGCCGGCCGCGGTGCCTCCACCTGCGACTGTTGCTGCTGCGGCGGCGGAGGAGGTGTCGGCTGCGGCTGAACCGGTGCGGGCGTAGCCTGTTGCGGCGTGGGCTGCGGCTGCGGCGGCAGCGCAGGCTTGTTCATCGCCTCCAGCGTCTTCTTGTCAATCTGCGGCCTCACCGGAGTCGTCACGGTCGCCTTTTGCGCAGGCAGCTTCGGCCGCACCACTGGCGAATCCAGATAGGTCCAATCGTCGTGCGATTTCTTCGTGCTGGGCTCGATCACACGCGGCTGAAATATGTATTTGGGAAGCAAAAACAAGGCCAGGATAATCGACGCGTGCACAATCACTGCCCACAGCGCACCTTCCCGCAGCCGCGCCCAGCGCCGCTCATCTTCGAGCTCGCTGATCATCTCCAGCAGTTCGTGCGTGTCGTAGTCCACCCAGCGCGAACCACGAACTACCGGCGCCGCCGGCGCTGGCTCCAAACCCGGATCGCGAACCTGCCCGGTCGTCTCCGCCGTCCCCGGCGACAAGTCCGCATTGCCGGGGTGATTCGCGGGAGGGTCGGCCTCGTTCACATCATTTGGCGCTTTTATGGAGAGCATGGGTTGTGCGGCAGCCTCGGGGAGGGCACACGCGCCCGCCGGCTCCGCTCGAGTCCTTTCCTTCTATTCTCTCATTCCTGCTATAACCGGGCACAAAGCTCCGGCCCGTACAATGGTTCCTATAGGTAAGACGGCTTACCGGGTGGAAGGGGACCCCGTTTGAAGCAGTTTTTCGTTCACTGGATGGCAAAGCTGAATCTCGTGCTGCTGCCTTTCCTTGCCAAATTCGGCTTCTGGGGCATGGGCGCCCTTGCACTGCTCGATTCTTCCACCATCCCCATCCCCATGGATGCACTCCTGGCCTTTTCCGTTTGGAATGACAAACCAAATTTCTGGCTCTACTGCCTGCTGGCCGCCATCGGCTCGGCCATCGGCGGCTTGCTCCCCTACGGCCTTGGCCGCGCCGGAGGCGAACTCTTCCTGCTCAAGCGCGTCAACCGCGCGCGATTCGACCGCATGCGCATCCGATTCGAGCGCCAGGAATTCCTGGCCATGATGATTCCCTCCATGCTGCCCCCGCCCACTCCGTGGAAAGCTTTCGTCTTTGCCGCCGGCGTCTTTGAAATGCCCATCGTGCCCTTCCTGCTCGCCGTCTTCTGCGGCCGCATGGTCCGCTGGCTCATCCTCTCGTTGCTGGTCCTCAAACTAGGCCCCGGTGCGGTCGAAGTAGTAGCCCACCACTCCCTTGCGGTAGTTGGCATCGTCGGCGCATTAGCCATCATCGGCTTCACCTGGTGGTGGATCAAAAGAAAGCGCTCCGGCAAGTCCCTAGAAGACTAAGCCCAGAGACTAAGCTCGGCCCGAGCCCTCTCACCTACACCGACCAAGCAAAAACGCAGCTCAAACTCCCAGTCGCAGCTCCTGTTCCCGTTCTTCAATTTTTATCTTGACAAGAAAACCCTTACATCGCAAAATCCCTTTGGTTGCAATATTCCCCAGTGCTTCACTTCAGCAGTTACCACTGTCCCCAAAAATAAGCCGCACAGATATTCGCGCGTCATCGATTGTTCTTTTGTTGATCCAGATGCGCTGCGATTCATAGCCCCAGGCGCGATTGGTCCTGAACCGTCGAGGCGGAGTTGTGTCCCGCGGTCTTCGCGGCTCACCAGCCCATTCGCGGCCGGCAGTAGCAACCACACGCACCGATGTCCCGATCGTTGAGGCAATCGGGCACATGCACTGAGGGAGAATGCCATGAAGTATCGATTCGTTGCCTTTGCTGGAGTCGTCACTCTTGGTGCAGGACTCTTCGTCTGCACTCATTCCTTCAAGCGGCTGCACTCGCCGCGAATGACAACCGTCTACGCCGCGCAATCCCTTCCCATCCCCATCAGCTCGGCAGTGCCACCGGAGTTAAACCTCGCGGGCGGTGGTGCACCGGCAGCCACCATGCAACAAGCGGCAGTCTTTGCCTGGCAGGAGTTTATCGCCTTGAACTGGCCCGCGGTGCCCCAAACCGGTCAGCCAGACACACGCGACTATCCTGACAACAATTGCAACTTCGGCGATCCGAAATGCACCGAGCGTCCGCTCGTCTGGGAGACCTTCCGCCAGAAGGTTGAAATCTTCCCCGGACAGAACCCCACCAGCAAGACCACCCAGCCTCCTCCCGGCTATCCGGGCGTCGTTCCCAATGACCCCTCGCTTGGCTACGATGCACATCCCCAGTACAACTACTATCCAGCGGTTTCTGCCTGCGACGTTCCTCCCGGCAGCCAGGTAGTGCTTCCCACGCCCTGGGTCAATCTCGACGAAACCGACCAGATCACGCTCGACTCGATGTTTGCCGGCGTTGCTCCAACCTCCGTGCAGGGCAATAGCTCTCCACAGATGATTCGGTTTCTGGCCAAGGCCAACAGGAAGGAGTATGTGTATGTTGCGCAGCAACCGACGCAGTGGTGGGCGGGGGTTCCTTCCAACATACAAATGGCAACGATCAATTATCTGAATAAGTATCAAATGAGTCCGTCGTCGGGCAACACCAGTTTGGTGAGCCTGCCGGACGGCACAATCGAAGTCAAAGCGGCCTGGCGCGAGCTAACACCAGGGGAGCTTGCCAAAGGACATTACACTACCGCCACCGCGCGCTTCTATGAGATCAAGAACAGCAACACATGTTATCGTCAGCACACCTTTGGCCTGGTAGCGCTGCACATCATTCAGAAGACCCCCACCGCGCCTTACTTCATCTACGCAACCTTCGAGCAGGCGGATAACATTCTCACTCCCGGCGGCCAGCCGGTCGAGGACGCCGACGGGAACATTAATCCGCCTCTGCCGCCCTGCCGTCTTCACCAGACCGCGCCGTGCCCCACTACGCCATCTGTCACGCTTGACGATACTCCGGTGATTAATCCGAACATGAGCGGCGTTCCCCCGCAGGTCAATCTGGTGCCGCCCAGCTCGCAATACTGTACGGCATCAACCGGAACCACACCTGTAAATCGTCTCTACTACATAAATTCGCAAGGCTTGCCGGCCCTGCCCACGGGCGGATTCATCTGCGTCAACTACCGCGACGAAACAATTCCACAGCCGATCATTGAAGCAAACCTGACCGCGCACACTGCAATCACGGCTTACGATTCGGCCCACCAGATTCCCAAATCTCCCTGGCTCTTTTACAAGCTGGTCAACGTGCAATATGAGCCTATCGACAAGAACTATGCGGGCACTTATCAGGGGAACGATCCCAACAGCGGACACAACCCCAGCAGCTATCACCAGGCGAATATCGTTGTGGAAACCAACCGCACCCTGCAGTTGTTCAGCGGCGGGTTGGTTCAGTCCGGAGGAACCGGGTCGAACAGCGATTACGAGTCACAATTCAGTGGCACTGCCGGCACTACGATTCACAAGAACATGTACTACGGCGGGTCGCAGCAGAATATGGGCGGCTGCATGGGTTGCCACGGAAGCCAGGGCCAGCACCAGGCGGGCGACTTCAGTGTCATATTGGCAAAAGGCTCTGTCCAGTTTCCTGAAACTCCGGCCGCAGTGGGGAGCTTAGGTGCAAAAGCTGTCCCGCGCAATAGGAGTCTGGCTCTCCACTTGAATCAATAAACAGCTTCCAGCTCAGAAACGGGCCGCGTCGAAAACTCACTCGGCCTCTACCTCCCCAACCAGGACCTAAACCCATCAATTGCGAAAGGATCATCCCCATGGCCACATTGACGAATTATGCCGCGGTTCAGGCAGCGTTGAATAACTTCGTGACACAGGCCGGCGTTTCGCCGGGCCTCGCTCCCCACCACACCTTCTGGAACACCATGTCCTACCAACAGTTCATCACCGGCAATGTTCCCGGTGTTCCTGGCGGGCCCTGGAAAATTCTGGAAGTCGGGAGCTCAAAGAATTCCACCATCATTCAGATTCTCTCCGGGTATGGCAAAGCCTACGACAATTTTGGCCAGATGCCGCGGCCAAGCCCCCCATACGAACCCGAGCAGGGCACGCTGATTACAGAGCTCGCAGCGTGGATTGATGGGGGCTGCCAGAACAACTCCTGATCCACCTGATTCCCTTACATCAATCCACCGGCTTCGCCGATCACGATGGATGAAACTGTGCCCCATTCATCGAGCGCTCTTGGCTCGATGAGTGGGAGTCGATGAAGACCAACCATCAAAGAGCTTTCATCCTGTTTCTTATTAAAAGGAAAATAAACCGATGCGGAAACTGATTGTTCTTCTTGCGATTTCGCTGGCTGCTGTATGCCATGCGCAAGATGTCACAAATCCCTGCCCCAGTGCGCAACCCGTCCCCGCGGGACTCAAGCTGCCTGCATTCATCCCACCAGGCGAGCCGGTCGCGGTAGAAAAGCAATTGCTGAATTACCTCAGCAAGCTGGACTACCGCACCCTCGGCTGGTGCCGGGACAAGTGGGTCCGCGACACGGGCCCACTGATCCAGGGAACCGCATCCATAGTCCATCCGGCGGTGCATATCTACTACTCGCCTGAGGTGTCGAACTGGCTGGTCAACGGACGCAAAGGCGAAATTCCCGATGGCGCAGTGATCATCAAGGAGCAGTTTTCGCCCGTCCCCGCCGCCCGTTATCACGATATTGCGGCGAAAGATCTCGGCTGCTCCAACGACTGGACCATCATGATCAAGAGCCCCAAGGGCGCATTCGACGGATGGTTCTGGGCCGAGGTCTGGAACGGCAGCAAGCCATCCAACTCCATGAAGTTCGACAATCCGTTCCAATACCCCAACGCTGGCTATGGACTGGTCTGCTTGCGTTGCCATGCATCGGCGGAGACCCAGCACACGTTCGTCTCGCTCAGCAATATCGAAGGCTCCCCGGGCTGGCCGTTGCAGTTCCGTGTCGATGACAGTTGGAGAAGCCAAACCGCGCCCCCTCCTCCGCCAACCTGCGGCTTCGGCCCGGCAACGCTGATTGATCTGGTTCAGAGCGCGCAGACGCCATTGGAGAACCGCCCGCGCCTCGAGCATGAAGAAGCGATTCCCCCATCGCTGTTTCCAGAGCACGAACAGAACGCGGCGATTCAGGAAAATGTGCTGGCGCTGCATCTGGTAAGAGCATTACGTGCGCCGTCGCCCGACATACAGAAGATGCCCCCCGAGCCGCTCGATACAGTCGTTGCCGAGCCCAAGCCTCCAGTGGGCGCTCCAACCAGCAATTCACCGGGCTTTGTAACTTCATCGCAATGCACGGGCTGTCACAGCGGGCTCACGGGCGCGGGCCTTGGGCCCACCATGGTGCTCACGGCGGCCAAATCACCCACCATCAACGTGTCGCAGTACGGAGAGTGGCGCTGGACACCCATGGGACTCGCCGGCCGCGACCCCGTCTTCTATTCGCAACTCGACAGCGAACTCGCCTACCTCAATAACCAGTCAAAGCAGCAGCAAAAAGTAATCGACATCTGCACGCAATGTCACAACGCCATGGGCAAAAGAACCTTTGCTGCGGAGCATCCAACCGGGGACTACAAGGTCGACTTCGTTTATGACACCGATCCCCACAGCGATGGATTCAAATATGGCGGCCTCGCGCGCGACGGCATCAGTTGCGAAGTCTGCCACCGCATGCAGGCGCCCAAGGATCCAAGCCTCCCGTATTTTCTCGATCACCAGATCAACGGCGTCTTCAACGTCACTCCGCCGGGCGAACTGCACGGCCCCTTCAAAGACAACGAGATCACGACCTATCCCATGTTGACGGGCATCAACGTCAAGCCGAAGTACGACGCATACATTCAGTCCCCGCAAATGTGCGGCACCTGCCACACCATTCTCCTTCCGGTGGTTGACAGCCCCACGCCGGGAACCACCTCCGTCGAGCAGGCCACCTATCCCGAGTGGCTCAACAGCGATTACCGCAACGAGTATGGATCGGTGGGCCCAACACCGAAGACCTGCCAGGAATGCCACATGCCCACCGGCTACGCGAATGCGCAGACGGGCGTGAACGTTGCGGCCATCAAGGACAAAATCGCGATCGTGCAGGACGGAACCTACGCCGCCGTCGAACACCTTGCCACGCCCGACGATGTCAACGTGCGCTATCGCGAAACGGGCTTCCGCAGGCATGAGCTCCTCGGAACCAACGGATTCCTGCTGCAGATGTTCTTGAAGCCCGTCAACGAGCAGGGCAACAACGAGACGCTCGGCGTGCGCTTGTCCGACTACATGTCGGGACTCAACACCGATCTGCAGGCAGCTTCCGATAACATCGTCCAGCAGGCGCGCACCATTACCGCGACGGTTGAGATTTCCAAGTGGCAAGTCGAGGGCAACAAGCTCATCGTCGAAGTCACTGTCACCAACAAGGCCGGCCACCGCTTCCCCAGCGGCGTCGGATTCCGCAGAGCATTTCTCAACCTCGAAGCAACGGTGGATGGCAAGCCGTTCTTCACCTCCGGCACAACCAATTCTACGGGGCAGATTACGAACTTTTCGGGGCAGGTCCTACCAACGGAGTCCTTCCAGAACGGCAAATATCAGCCGCACTTCAACCAGGAGCATCCCATCAGTTCAAGCAACCAGGTGCAGATCTACGAAGAGCTGACGCAGAATGCGGATCACCAGTTCACCACCAGCTTTACGCGGCGCGATCACGAAGTGAAAGACAACCGCCTGCTGCCGCTTGGCTGGTCGCTCGATGGGCCAAAGGATCTCGTGATCCCGAAGAAGTATCTGGATGCCACACGGCCCATCGGAGGCGCGCTCCAGGATCCGGTATACCTTGCAGGCAAAGGGCAGTCCATTGTGCGGTATGAAATTCCGCTTCCTGCGGGAGCAAATGCCTCGAACGTCCACGCACAGGTCAGTCTCTATTCGCAGACACTGCCACCGTACTTCCTCGCGGACCGTTATGAGACGAAGACGCCGGCAACAGGCAGGCTCAGTTTCCTGGCCAATTCGCTGGGATCGCTGAACGGAACAGATTATTCGAACTGGAAACTGCTGATTGACTCCGCGACCAAGTGACAAGCGGAAGCAATCGCACGGTAGGCCGGGGTTTCAACCCCGGCTCAGACCCGTCCACATATATTGAAGGATCAAGCACGCGGCGAAAGCCGCGTGCTCGCCCTCGCGTCTTGCCGATTGCCAGCCCCGAAGACTGGCCGCCGTCTTCTTCGAGATTCCCGTCATCCCACTGCTGGTCGTTGACAAAAAAGCGCTCCGCCAAACCGCTGGCGGACTAACTCGGTAATTAAACGTTTTCCGAGGTCACCACTATAACTAACTTATAAATAACTATCCAACTAACATGATTGGTTACTAAAAATTAATTCCTCTTCACGGTCGCGTTTTAACTTGACATGAATCTATAACTTCGGCACACTCCAGCAATCATCAGCGCGGCCAATCCCAAGGCTTGAGGTTTACCTGTGAGACTTCCCTCGCTTCTTGTGTCCCTTCTTCTTCTGCAAGTGACTTCCGGCATTACTCCCATCTTCGAGGCCGCCTCACAGCCCATCCCGATGACCAAGCTCAGCCCCAATACCCCTCAAGGCGTAGAGGGTGGGTTCTGGAGAGTGGATAACAACTTCGACCCGGTAATCCGTCTAAAAAACGTACTTCTCAACCAGCCCTTGAGCGTCACGCCCGTTCTCTATTTTGCGGATGGCACCGAGTATCAACTTCCTCTAGTCACGCTTGAGCCTGCAGGCATATGGCAAATCAACATTAGGATCGCTCTTCAATCGGTTCCTGCCGGTCTTGCCAGCCACGTTTCCACCTACGGCATGGCAGGCATTTCTTATCAATGGTCTTGGCCGGCGGTCATAGCTACCATCCAGAACACCGATGAGATTTCCAGCCTCACTCACACAAGCTCATTCCGCGCCGAGAGTCTCCTGCGCGAAGCTTGCGACTGGTGCACAACTTGACAGGACGTACTCCGGCGATAACAGTGCAGGGACAGGTACAACCCCCACTAGCAGGACTCTCCAGGAGCTGAAAGGGAACCTCAAATGAAGATCTTGTCGATAGCAGTCTTTCTTTCAGCCAATTTCTTGTGCGCACAAGCCCCACCTCAGATGCAGATGGAGTGCGGCGACTCAGGGAAGGTGTCCGCGGATGAGCAAATCGCAATGCTCTCAAAGGACATTGACAGGCGCGACGGGCAGACCATAGAGTGCATGTTTTCCTATATGGACGGCCTGAGCAGATCGGAGGATTTGCGGGCCCTCCCGCTGATTGCACGCTACTTGGATTTACCAAACCCCAGACTCGGGAGAGATTTCGGAAAGGGCGGCAAGATCGGCCACCCTGTGTTATTTGGCGGGAAGTTCCCCGCGATAAACTACATAATTGAGTACCGACAGGATGCGGTCCCCATTCTTGTGCAAACTATTGCCAGCGAATCTGAGCTAACGTTGGAGGGGAAAAATGCCGTTCTCGCATTGATGGTTATTGAGGCACCCGATCCATCCAAGGGGGTCCGGCTTCTTGCTGAGGCGGCAAGAAAGTCCTCAGGCGCTTCAGCCAGGGTACTTTTCCAGGCTGCCCAGTTTGCTACCACGGCTTGGGAGTGCCACCTGATTCTCGCGAAATGCGAAGAAGCCCTCACGGTTGAAGCGGCACCCCAACAGCCTGAGGCGAAGCCGTAATGAGCGGGACAGGTGGCCCGCTCATCCCGGTATCTGTTCGAGTGGCGGGCGGCCTGCGACGGGTGACCCCGATCCCGGCGACCCCTTCAATCCATTATGAGGGTGCCCCCGGTCCCTCGTCCGCGGCGGCGGAGAAACCGGGGAGTGGGATGCAGCCACGGCCAGCTGCTTTGTCGGCATAAGAACCCATTCCCATGCGCATCTCCGCGGACGGCAGCGGTGGCTGGCAGTACACCGTAACGAAGAGTGGTGTCACCGCTACGGTGGACCCACTTCCTTAGGGAGATAGAAGTATGCGAATGCGTCATGGCAGAATCATTGGGGGATTTGGTGCGGGGATGATATTCCTGCTCTGTTTGCCGAGCCTTCTCTCTCAAACAGTTGAGGCAAAGGTGACTTACAGCCTGGTGCACAGTCGTATCGACGTCACCGAGCCAGTGGTCTTAAAGCTGGAGTTTGCAAACCTTACCGATGAATCTCTGGAACTGAACCTTGGCTGGGACAGCGAAGACCGGATCTACTTCACGAGACAGGGTCCATCTGGAAGGATGGAAATTCATCAACCCCCACCAACCACCTTCGATCAGATAAGCCGCTTCGGCGAAGTGGATATAGCTCCCAAAGGAACACGCACTCAAGAGATTGTCCTCTCTCAATGGGCGCCGTTCGACACGCCGGGCGATTACACCATCGAAATCCATATACGTGGCCTGTTGGGGCTTAAGGCCCCAGATTCGCTTCAGGTCCAAACAGAGGCCGTCAGTCTGACAGTCGAGTCCAACGCGGGGTCGTTGGTACAGCAACACTGCGCCGAGGAGTGGAAGCATTTGAAAGATGCGCACGACGGCGGAGAGGCGATGGAGGCAGCCCTTTTTTTGGGGAACGTGACGAGTCCTCTCGCCGTGCCCTTTATGAGCGCTGCCTTGGACACGGAACACGCTACAGCCATTGGCGGAATCTTGATCTCGGGACTGGAAAGAATTGGAAACAAAAGTGCTGTGCAGGTATTAGCTAAAGCCTTGAGCGGCAAGAACAGTCAAAATGCACAGGCTGCGCACGAGGCCCTTTCCAGGGTTGTGCTCCAAAGCCCGGTTCCAGAGGTCGCCAGAGAGGCGCGGGTCGCTTTGGATACCCCCGAGGAAATATCCAAGCCTTAGGTCTGCGACTGTGGGCTGCTTTGTCGTCCGGCGCGACAGTTCTTTGGCCGGTTGGCCCGGGTCCGACCCAGAGAGGATTCTATGAAGAGGACGATGCGGAACTTGACCGGCGCGCTGCTCGTTGGTGCGGCAGGGCTTGCAACACCCCAGCCACAAAGCGCCGCTCCGGAGTTGCACCTGAGCAATATCCGGGCCCAACAGCCCGGCCAAGCTTCGGAATGCTGCTCCGTTGTGATGAAGGCATTGGAGGCGATGAGTCGCATCCAGAAGAACATGGTGCGGGTAGACGTAGAAAAGGAGTTTGCGGCGGACGGCGGGATCGATTTTGGAAGCGAGACGATTTATGCGTACAAGCTATGTCCGTACATAATGGTCCGCGTGAAGTTCCTGCCAAATAGAACCGTGGACGCCCCCGGTGGAAGCCACGCACATGACGTCGTCCAATCGATATCAAAGCCCTACATCGAATATCCGGCCAGCGACTGAAAACTCAAAAGCCCAATGTCTCAATGGTGGATAGCAACCCAGAATTTTGAAATCTTGAGCGGGTCAACCCGGCCCCAGTGAACTTTATAACCACCCTCTGAGTGTCCCGGGTTCCTCCCTGTCAAGTGCCGGGACTCGCCGCCTAATCGTCGTCGGTCGTCTCGCTCTGCAAAACCCGCTCAATCCGGCGATCGGGCACCAACCATAAAAAGGCCACAATCACCCAGCAAACTCCGGACATCCAGGTGTGAAAGAACGCAAGCGGAATGGCCGCGAGATAAAT
>Ga0302319_10000740_pt1 | contig 73299 bp, 59 predicted proteins | sample Bog_T0_2_FD_203319 | JGI IMG/M metagenome (GOLD analysis project Ga0302319, IMG submission 203319) | Peat permafrost microbial communities from Stordalen Mire near Abisko, Sweden - Bog_T0_2 | ecosystem: Environmental > Terrestrial > Soil > Wetlands > Peat | place: Sweden: Abisko, Stordalen Mire...
ATTCGTTTCGTAAGCGCCGTGTGTCCGTGCGTTGTGTATGCGCTCGGCTTCCAGCCACAACTCGTAATTCGCCAGATTCCGCAATCTTGCGGAGCCGTCGGCTCCGGTCACGGTGACAAAGTTCCGGAGGATGCGCTCACCGTGAGTCGCCCATAGTTCATCTCCGAGGCCGGATATGTCGGCGAGTTGGACCGGGGCGGTCGGGATCGTACAGTCTGGCGATTGCCAACCGGCGGTTAATAGCTCGTGATAGCCGGAGCGAGCATCGGGGCGCATCGCTCTCACCGCCGGAGAACTCTTCCATCGGTCGATGTAGTGCGGCATGAACTTTTGCCAGGGAGCAGGGATCATAAATACCTCAGTTCCGCTCCGCAGTGGCAAGAGCGGGCCGCATCGCGCCCTGCAAAATCCTGTTGACTTCGCTCCGAGGAATAATTAATCGACCGCCGACTTTGCAGCTCGCAACGGTTCCGGCGTAGGCATACCGTCGCCAAGTTGAGCGAGACAGATTGGTAAGCCGCTCGCAACCCTCGACAGACAAATACTCGGCTTCCACCGGACTCATGATCGTCCGGCCACTAGGCTTTCGAGTTGATGTTGAGTGATTCCGGTTCCGGCCATTTTTTGCCGGTATTCGGTTTTTCGCGGTAGCCATTGGTCCTCCATGGGTCACGCCGATTTCACTTGCTAAACGGAGGGTACTCGCGCTAAAGTTTGAAGTCGAGGTGATGATGCCGCAAAATAGCGCACAATTAGGAGGACAGCATTATCGACGGAGGCGGTCCATCGGGAAGCGGCAGGCCAGTTCATTCCTGTTGACAACCGCTGAAGGACTGGAAAACCTGACCGCCATCGTAGCGATGCTCAACGATCACACCGGCAGGGAGAGAGACTGGCAGGGGAAGGGTTGGGGCCGCAATGATTGTGAACGGTTGCGCTCTTGGGTGCCCGAATGGATAGAGGTGAGACGTAAGAACGAAGATTCTCAACTCATCCTCAAAATGAAACTGTCCCGTGACGACAGAGAGAGATTGGAGAGCTACACGAAGAATTGCATGGGCGTCAGATTTCGCCCGGATGGAACTCTTGAGATCGTTGACGATTGGAGCGATCCAGCATCTTGCCGGTTTACACGTCTTTTGCGTTCTCCTGAAAGTATCAAGAAGCGCCTGGGCGGTCCCTGCCCTTGGCACCGCTGCCTCGAAAAATGGTTTGTGAGGAAAGACGGCGGGAAGAACGATTTCTGTTCGCGGACGTGTGCATGGAACTCTAGCAAGGCCAAGTCACGAGACGAGACTCTCGCCGATAAAGTTGAAAAGGTCGAGAGCACCATTCAGATTTATGAATCACTGCCACGCAACTCGCGCTACCGGCAATTCGACAAGCGTACCTATGTCATCGATGCGCTCGAAGGCAGCGGAATCAGCAAAAAGTTCATCACTCAGGTTATCGAAGGCAAAAAGAAATTGCCGCCAACGAAAGGATAGGAACACATGCCAAAAGCTCAGGAGAGAGACGGAGTTTATCAGCGCAGTGATCGACCAGGTTGGTGGGTTTCCTACATGGACGCCGATGGTGAGCGCGTCCGCCGGAAGGTGGTTGCATCGACGCGGCAACAAGCCCGTGACGCCTTGCGGCGTTTCAAGACTGGCGAAGAGCGGGTGGAATCGCTCGGTGTGCGTCCCGATAGCGACATCACCACCAAGGAACTGATGGAGCGGTTCAAGAAATACCAAAAGACGCGGGTTGCCGCCTCCACCTATGAACGGCTGGACGGAATTCTCGAAACCCTTCACGAGCATCTGCCGGAGCGGGCAAAGGACATCACCAGGGGCAAGGTGAACGAGTACGTCGATACGCGGGCGCTCACCGTCAAGGCCGGAACGGTCCAAAAGGAACTGTTCACACTCTCGAAGATTCTTCGTCTTGCCGTAGATGAATGGGGATTGCTCAATAAGAACTCGGCACACGGCATCAAACCTCCGAAGCAGCCGGAAGGCCGCACTAGATTCCTGACACCGGGAGAACTGAAAGCCGCTCTCGAAGCCGCAGAGCCGTGGATGCGTGCGCCAATGGCATTGGCGGCGTGTACGGGGTGCAGACGGGGAGAACTCCTGAAACTCCGTTGGATGGATGTGGACCTGAGCAAGCGGCTACTCACGCTGCGCGAAACGAAAAACAACACAACCCGCATCCTGCGAATCGGTGATGCCGCCGTGCAGGTGTTTGAGAGTCTGCCTCAATGCGGCGCGGGCAGTTTGGTTTTCGCCGGGTTGGACGGTCAGAAACTCAGCGTCTACTGCCGTCGGGTCTTCCACAAGCTCGGCATCATGGATGCATCCTTCCACTCGCTCAGACACACGATGGCCAGTTGGCGGGTGATGGAAGGTGAGGACCTGTATTTGGTTGGGCAAATTCTCGGCCACAAAACTCTTCGCATGACTGCCCGATATGCGCATCTTTCGCCGGAGTACATGGCGAAGGCGGCGGGGACCTTGGACGGGATCATGGGCGGGGTGTTGGGGCAAGGATCGGAGGCCAACCGGATGCTCGGAACGGGGACACCGCCGATCTCGGAGAAAGCCCCAAAAACGGCCTCAGTTAGTCACCTAGGAGTCACCAGGAAATCGCATCGGTTGGTTAGTAGAATATAAGTGATTGATTCTATTGGCGTCCCCGACGGGATTTGAACCCGTGTTATCGCCGTGAAAGGGCGGTGTCCTAGGCCGGGCTAGACGACGGGGACGCGTGAAAGGGCTAACCATCGGCCTGGATTCGCCGCATGCGCCCTTGTGAAGGCTACCAACTCAGCGGGGGCATGTCAAAGAAATGGAGCCGCTGCAAAAAAACCGGAGAGTTCCCGCATCAAACGTGAGAACCATGCAAAAACTGCAACGGCGGCATGTGGGGCAAATGTGGGCTTCAGGATGCGGAGCTCCTTGGACGGTCTGATCGTCTTAGACCCAACGGCATGCAAAGGATAGTGCCCGGGAAACCCACGAATCGGGCATGTTTGTCCCAAAAACGATTTTTTGCGTCGATGACTGGGCTCCAAGCGTCACTATACAATAGGCGACTTTGAATTGATCTTCCGCAGGCTGACGGCGCATTCTCCGGTTGGGTGCCTCCGCGGAGGCCGAAGTTGCCATCGACGATCAACTCCCGCAGCCCCACATCGCAGTTAATCCGGCACAAACCGGAGCGTCAGGGTGATCTTCGGGTTGAAGGTTGCCGAAGAAAAGATTCAGTGAGGAAGAGCGCTTTGAGACGCATTTTTGGAATAGGCTTATTGATTCTACTTGGATTGGCGGCCACCGGTTGTCAGAAGAAGCCGGTTGCGCCGGCTGCCGGCGGGATGCAGGCTATGCCGGTGCAGACGGCAACCGTAACGCTTGCGCCGGTGCCCCAGTCGAGCGAGTATGTGGCCACGATCAAGTCTCGCCGCTCGGCCACGCTGCAGCCGCAAGTGGACGGGCGTCTGACCCAGATTCGTGTCCGCTCCGGCGATCATGTCAGTGCCGGCCAGGCGCTGATGGATATCGATCCTCAGCACCAGGTGGCCACCGTCGAGTCGCAGCGCGCTACGGAACGGCAGAAGAAGGCGCTTTATGACTACAACGTTCGAGAGGTCGATCGCCAGCACAAGCTCTTTGACGCGGGCGTGACCAGCCGCGACGTCTTCGAGCAGGCACAGCAGGTCTTCGAGAACACCAAGGCGGACTACGAGTCAGCCATGGAGATGCGCAAGACGCAGGAAGAGCAACTGGCCTACTACACCATTCGCGCCCCCTTTGAGGGCGTGGTGGGCGACATCCCGGTCCATGTGGGCGACTACGTTGCCCCCGCCACCATGCTCACCACCGTTGATGAGAACAAGGATCTGGAAGCCTACATCTATGTCCCCACGGAGCGCGCCGGCCAGGTGCGCCAAGGGCTGGACGTGGAGCTGATGGACAACTCAGGCAAGCTGCTCGAGAAGACGAAGATCGACTTTCTCTCGGCCGAGGTGGATAGCGCGTTGCAGGGCATCCTTGTGAAGGCCCCGGTCCACTTCACCTCCGAAGCGCTGCGTAATGCGCAGATGGTCAAGGCGCGCGTCATCTGGAGCATCTCTCCCATGGCCGTGGTTCCGGTACTTGCGGTCACTCGTCAGGGTGGGCAGACTTTTGTCTTTGTCGCGCGGGAGCAAGGCGGCCATTTCACCGCCGCACAGACCGCGGTCACGCTGGGCGATACCGTCGGAAACACCTACGCTGTCTCCTCGGGCCTTAACGAAGGTGACAAGGTCATCGTCTCCAGCACCCAGTTCCTGATCAACGGCATGCCGGTCATGCCGCTGCCGGGAGCCTAGAAGTCACCTTCGACAAGCGCCTCCGGCAGCAAGCTGGAGGCAGGCGCCGGACGCTGCTCATCGCACGCCCATTGCAGACGAAAAGGAAGGCAACCCTTGTTTGTAGATTTCTTTATTCATCGGCCTGTATTCGCCACGGTCTGCGCGCTGCTGATCATTTTGGCCGGCGCGGTGTGCATTCCCACCCTTCCTGTTGCGTTGTATCCCACGCTGGCTCCGCCGCAGGTTTCAGTGGATTGCAACTACGTAGGCGCCAACGCCGACACGGTCGAGAAGGCCGTGACCATTCCACTTGAAGAAGCCATCAACGGCGTCGAGGGAATGCGTTACATCAGCTCGTCAAGCACCAATAGCGGAACCAGCTCGATCGGTGTGACCTTCCAGACCGGATACGACCTCGACATCGCCGCCGTGGACGTGCAGAATCGCGTAGCCAGTGCTCAGGGGCGGCTGCCGGCCGCCGTCAACGCAACCGGCATCAGCATCACCAAGTCCAACTTCAACTTCGTTCTGGGCGCCGGCTTCTTTACCCGCGACGGCCGCTACTCGCCGGAGTTCATCTCCAACTACCTCGACGTCTACGTCAAAGACGCCCTCAAGCGGGTCCCCGGCGTGGGCGATGTCATCATCTTCGGCGAGCGCAAGTACGCCATGCGCCTCTGGCTCGATCCCGTTCGCCTGGCCGCTCACAACCTCACGGCAACGGATGTCGTCAACGCCCTGGTCGAACAGAACGTCGAAATCCCCGCCGGCCAGCTCGGCCAGCCGCCCGCCGATTCCAGCCAGGCCTTCCAGATCCCGGTGCGCGTCGTGGGCCGGCTCTCTTCTGCCGCCGAGTTCGACAACATCATCGTCAAGAACTCCCCCAACGGCCTGGTGCTCCTCAAGGATGTCGGCCACTCCGTCGTTGGCGCCGAAGACTACAGCTCTACGCTCAAGTATGCCGGCCGCGAAGCCATGGGCGTCGGCGTCCTGCAGCTCTCCAACGCCAACGCCCTCGACGTGGACAAGAAGGCTATCGCCGCGCTCGCCGATCTCTCCAAGAGCTTTCCACCGGGGCTGGAATACGCAGTCGCCTTCGACACCACCACCGTCGTTCACGATTCGATCGTTGAAGTGCTGCAAACACTGGGCATCGCCGTCTTTATTGTCATCACCGTCATCTTTCTCTTCCTGCTCGACTGGCGCGCCACTATCATTCCCGCCGTTACCATCCCGGTCTCGTTGATCGGAACCTTCGCCTTCATCAAGGTCTTCGGCTTCTCCATCAATGCGCTGACGCTCTTCGGCATTACGCTGGCCACGGGATTGGTCGTCGACGACGCCATCGTGGTCATCGAAAACGTCCAGCGCCACATGCATATGGAACACTCCGACCCCTACGCAGCCACTTCGCACGCCATGAGCGAAGTGACCAGCGCCGTCATTGCGACATCTCTGGTTCTGATCGCGGTCTTTGTGCCGGTTTCGTTCTTTCCCGGCACCACCGGTATCCTCTATCGCCAGTTCTCGTTAACGATCGCCTTCGCTATCGCCATCTCGGCCTTCAACGCGCTTACTCTCTCGCCGGCTCTCTCGGCCATGTTCTTGCGCGGCGAAGAGGATCGTCCCAAGCAGCTCGACTTCCTTCACATCGATGGTGTTTCCCGTGTCTTTTCCAGCTTCATTCACGCCACAGATAGGCAGATCAGTTGGCTGTCGTCCAACTACGCCAAGGCGATTCATGGTGCGCTCAGGCTGCGCTACGTATTGCTCATCCTCTTCTTTGCCGGCCTGGGCGCCACGGTTTGGACCTACCAGCGCGTCCCCACCGGCTTCATTCCCCAGGAAGATCAGAGCTTCCTCATGGTTATTGTGGAAGCGCCGCCGGGCTCTTCATTGGCCTACACTGGCGCTTTGGCCGACCGCGCCCAAGCCATCATTTCCACCAACAAAGACATCGCCGGAGCATTCTCCGTCATGGGATTCAGCTTCAACGGCAACGCCTCCAACGCCGGCATGATGTTCATCTCCACCACGCCCTCCGATCAGCGCCGTGGCAAGGGCCACTCCGCCGCCGACATTGTTGCCGACTTGAACCCCAAGCTGCAAATGCTGCTGTTCGCTCCCAATGGCGGCCTGGTAGCCATGTTCGAGCCCCCCGCGGTCAGCGGAGTGGGCAGCTTCGGCGGCTTTCAGTTCATGCTCCAGGATGAGGGAGCCAACACACTCACCGACCTGGACCGCGTGGCCCACCAGATTGTGGGCGCTGGCAATGCGGGCAAGGACCTGACCGGCCTGCTGACCACCTTCTCGGCCAACGATCCCCAGATGCTGGTCACCATCGACCGCGAGAAGGCCAAGGCGATGAATGTTCCGCTCTCGCAGATCACCACTACGCTCAGCGTCTTCATGGGCTCGGAGTACATCAACGACTTCGACTTCAACAACCGCACCTATCGCGTCTTCGTCCAGGCCGACCAGGCCTTCCGCATGTCGGCCCGCGATCTGCACAGCTACTACGTCCGCTCCGACTCTGGCCAGATGGTGCCGCTGGACAACCTGGTCAAAGTGACCGAGAGCTCCGGGCCGCCGGTCATCAGCCACTACAACCTCTTCCGCGCAGTCGAGATCGACGGCTCGGCCGCTCCAGGTCATAGCTCTGGCGAGGGACTCGTCGCCATGGAGCAGCTTGCCAACAAGATGAAAATGCCGGGCATGAGGTTCGAGTGGACCGGATTGACGCTCGACGAAATCGAGTCCAGCGGCAGGGCGCTGCTCATCTTCGGCCTCGGCCTGCTGGTCGTCTATCTCACGCTCTCCGCGCAGTATGAGAGCTTCGCGCTGCCCTTCATTATTCTTCTGGCCGTGCCCATGGCGGTGCTCGGCGCTTTGGGCCTGGTCTGGTGGCGTGGCCTCGCCAACGATGTCTACTGCCAGATTGGACTGGTCATGCTGATCGGCCTCTCGGCCAAGAACTCGATTCTGATCGTCGAGTTCGCCGAGCAGTTGCGCAAGAAAGGATTGTCCATCGCCGATGCGGCCGCCGAAGCCGGCGCGTTGCGTCTGCGCCCGATTCTGATGACCTCGTTCGCCTTCATCCTCGGCGTCCTGCCGCTGGTTTTCGCCACCGGCGCAGGTGCACTTGGCCGCCGATCTGTCGGCACAACAGTCGTCGGCGGCATGTTGCTTTCCACCGTCCTCAACCTGTTCTTTATCCCCGTTCTCTACGTGATTCTGAGCCGTCTGCTCAAGCGCGGAGACACACCGGCACCGGAGCCGGCCAAGGCATAAGGACTTGGGTGCCCCACCCTCGCCGCGTCCTTGTTTTTGCGGTTAGGGTGGGATCGTTGTCTCTCACTGCGCCTCCCGATGCGCGATCACATAATCTTTGATTCGGTCATACACCTGGCTTGTCACCACGCCGTGCTCCACCAGTTCGATCTTGGTCCGGTAAGGCCGAAAGCGAACAATGCGCCCGGCCCAACTGCGCGTCATGCCGGGCGCCTTCAGCAGCTCATCCACGCTGGCGTGATTGATGTCGATCCGCATCCCGGGCGGTGGTGCCGTAGCGGAGGTCTTGGGCAGGCCGCGGGTATCCCGATCCTGGTTCTGCGCCATCCCAAAGAGGCAAACCCCCAGCATCGCCACCGCCAAAGCCGTCAATCGCGTCCCTGCCCGCACGGAACCATTCTCCGCTCCGCCGCCACCAACCGCAAGCCACCTGCCAGAAATGAAACCCCAATTGCCATTTTCAAGCTCGAATATGTCGTCGACCTGCAACAATTGATATATGGCAATGCTCCCCGTCGCCCCCACTTCTGGCGGAGGCACCCGCAAGCGCGTCTTCGGCAGGGTCAGTCTCATCTTTCTTCTCGCAATGGTTGCTCTGCTGTTTTTGTGCCTGGCCTTTTCCTGGACCACGCGCGACTCTTTGGAGCATCTGTCTTTTCTCTCGGGGCGGGGTAACGTTCACAGCCTTGGGAACAGCCAGAAGACCCTCGTCGATCTGCGTCCCTGGCAAACGGCCGAGGCTCTGGCGCCGCTGGCCGTGACCGCCGAGGAGACCGAGTACGCGCACGAGGCCGAACGTCTGGCCGATCACGAGGTAGACCAGGCCTTTGCCTCGGCGTTGCGCCTGGCAAGCGCGCAGGCGCAGCATCGCAATCTCACGGGCGAGGCGCTTGCGCTCTCGCAAAAGGTCGAACAGCTTCACCAACTCATCAAAGAAGACCAGGCGCAGGTCAATAACCTGACAGCCGCATCCAGCCCCAGTGCCACTGCGGCGAAAAGTGCCGCGACGCCCGCTGGCGACAGCGACGATCTCGAGGTTGCCAAGGCCCAGCTCGGGCTGGATACAGATGAGTTGGAGGATGCGCAGCAGGAGCTTGATCGCGCTTCGGGCGATGACCGCGCTCAGATTCAAGGCGAACTCTCAGCGCATGAAGCGTTGATGAGCAAGTACGACAGCCAGTCACACAGCCCTGGAGAGATAGCAGTCCTTTCCGCCAGGCAGCACGGCACGCTGGCAAGCCGGTTGAAGGCATGGAGGAGCCAGCTCGACCGCTACGCATTGATCCAACAGGCCATGCAGCAGGCACAGGCCGACATAGCCAGTTTGACAGCCGAACACAGGGCCCTTGAGGCCAAGAGCAATGCAAGCACGGCCGCGCCCGGCAGCGTTACTGCGGACCGCGCGTTGAGACTGGCCGGCATCATCGAGCGTACCGAGGACCGCCAGCTTCTCACCATTTGCAATGACCGCATTCAAACACAGCAGCAGCTTGCCGCCGTTTATGGAAAATGGTCTGCCCAGGTGCTCCTGCAACACCGCACTCTGCTGCATCTGATTCTGCAGTCGTTGGCGCTGATCGCTTTTATCCTCATTTGCGTCGTCCTCTGCGACGGTCTTGTACGGTGGCTTATGGCCAATCCGACGCTCGACCGGAGGCAGACACAGACCCTGCGTTCCGTCCTGCAGTTGGGTATACAAATCGCCGGCGGCTTGCTCGTCCTGCTTGTTGTCTTCGGCTGGCCGCAGCAGATGTCCACCGTACTTGGCCTGACCACCGCCGGGCTCACCATCGCAATGCAGGATTACATTCTCGCGTTCTTCGGCTGGTTCGCCCTCATGGGCAAGAACGGCATTCGCGTCGGCGATTGGGTTGAGATTAACGGCGTGGGCGGCGAGGTGATCGAGATCAGCCTGATGAGCACCACCCTGCTTGAAACGGGAGATCTGGCTGACAGAGGTCATCCAACCGGCCGCCGCATCACCTTCCTCAACAACTTCGCGATTCGCGGAAAGTACTTCAACTTCTCCACCGCCGGACAGTGGATGTGGGATGAGATCACCGTCAGCATCCCGGAATCCGACGACACGCAGAAGATAGTGGAAGAGATTCGCAAGGCTGTGGAGAAAGAAACGGAAGAGAGTGCCGGCGTAGCGGAACAAGAGTGGAAACGCGGCGCGCGCGGCGATGGCCTGAGCCGGTTCAGCGCGGCTCCGGTCGTGAACCTGCGTCCCTCCGGCTCGGGAATCGAGCTGTTGGTCCGTTATGTGACTCGCGCGTCCGAACGCTTCGGAGTGCGCAACCGCATCTATCAACACGTGATCGAATTGCTGCATGAGGAGAGCGCCCCAACGCCGGCAGATGAGACTCACGGGACTGGGGAGGCGGAGCGGCCATGATAGACAGTACGGGCCCTGTTTCGCGTCTTCGAAGAAAGCAATGGTTGACACCGCACCGCCGTTTCCTTTATGGTTTGAATCAGATGCAGAGCAACCGCCATTACGGCCACCACCATCATGGAACCTCCATGCCGGCGGACTGCCATGGCCTGAACTAAAACGGCCAGAGAGATCTCAAGAGATACCAAGCCCGCCGGCGACAAAAACCGGCGGGCTTTTTCGCGTCCCGACAAAAACCCCAACCATGAACAAGGAAAAACAATGAGCAATACGAATCCCACAATCGACTTCGGCAAAATGGACGGGCTCGTCCCCGGCATCGTCCAGGATGCAAGCACCGGCGAGATGCTGATGCTGGGCTTTCTCAACCCCACCAGCTACGCAAAAACGCTCGAATCCGGCTTTGTCACCTTCTGGAGCCGCACCCGCCAAAAGCTGTGGATGAAGGGCGAAACCAGCGGCAACCGCCTGCGCGTGGTCTCGGCCGCAACTGACTGCGACAACGATACGCTGCTCTTTCGCGTCGTCGTCGAGGGCGACGGACTGGTCTGCCACGAAGGCACAGTCAGTTGCTTCACCAAGCCGGTGAGCATCCTCAACGCCAACCAGCAATCCGACACAACGAAAGAGGTAACTCGTGGCTAACAAGCTGAGACTCGGCATTCCCAAGGGCAGTTTGCAGGATGCCACCATTGCGCTCTTCAAGCGCGCTGGCTGGAATATCTACGCCGACGGCCGCTCCTACTTCCCATCGATCGACGACCCGGAGATCGAATGCATGTTGATTCGCGCCCAGGAGATGGCCCGCTACGTCGATCACGGCGTCCTCGACGCCGGCCTCACCGGAATCGACTGGGTCGTCGAGAGCGGCCTCGACCTCACCAGCGTTACTTCGCTGACCTACTCCAAGCAGAGCCGGCGCAAGGTGCGCTGGGTGCTCGCGGTTCCCGAAGGCAGCGGCTTCGAAAAAGCCGAAGACCTGGAAGGCAAGATCGTCGCCACTGAGTTAGTTGAGGTCAGCAAGCGCTACTTCGCCGCCAAGGGCGTCAACGTCAAGGTTGAATTCAGTTGGGGCGCAACGGAAGTCAAGCCGCCCACCCTCGCCGACGCTATCGTTGAAGTCACTGAGACCGGCAGTTCCCTCAAGGCCAACCGCCTCAAGATCATCGACACCATCATGGAGAGCGAAACGCACCTCATTGCCGGCAAGAAAGCCATCGCCGACCCGTGGAAGCGCGAAAAAATCGATCAGATCGCCCTCATGCTGCGCGGCGCCATCGACGCGCAATCGCAGGTTGGCCTCATGCTCAACGTGTTGCGCGGCGATCTGGATGCCGTACTCGCCGTGCTTCCAGCGCTCAACTCGCCCACCATCTCCCAGCTCTCGAACTCCGACTGGGTCGCTGTCAACACCATCGTCGAAGAGCGCGTAGCCCGCGATGTGATTCCCAAGCTCAAGGCAGCCAGGGCCACAGGCATCGTCGAGTATCCGCTCAACAAAGTCGTGCTTTAGGATTTTTGATGTTATTGGAACCTGGGTGCCCCATCCTTCGCGCTCTTTGCGAAGGGTGGGAAACCACGAACCTTGGCCATCTAGGTCTTGAAAGGACGAAGACTTATAACCTGCGCCATAACTCGATTCTGGTTCCAGAACGTGTCAGGGCACGACTTTAGTCGTGCCGAAAACGCGACAGAATGAAAGCAGGGCTTTAGCCCCTGAGGGAAAGTCAATCGCAACCAGACGGCAGGAAGAGACTCCCTCAATTGTCGGAGAAAGTAAATGAAAGTCATCCGGACCAAAGGTCGCGGCGCACAACAATCAGCCGAGACGCTCGCCGCTCTCGAACAGCGCGGCGGCACGGCGCTCGATGCTGTGCTGCCCGCCGTCAAGCGCATCGTGTCTGACGTGCGCAAGCGAGGCGACCGCGCGTTGCTGCGCTACGCAGCCCAATTCGACGGCCTTACAGACGCAGCCAACCTCCGCATCACACCCGACGAGATGGCCGCCGCTTGGCAGGCCATCCCTCCCGCAATGCGCGAAGCTCTCACCACTGCCGCGGATCAGATTCGCGCCTTCGCTGTCTCGCAGCTACCCGCATCATTCAGCGAATCTCCCATCCCCGGACTCACTACCGGCCAGCTTGTTCGTCCCCTCGGCGCGGTCGGCTGCTATGTGCCCAGCGGCCGTCACCCGCTTCCCTCCACATTGCTGATGACCGCCATTCCCGCGCAGGTAGCGGGAATCGAACGCATCGCGGTTGTCTCTCCCAAACCAGTTCCGGAGACTCTCGCCGCCGCGCACCTCCTTGGCATCAAAGAGTTCTATCGCCTCGGCGGCGCGCACGCCATAGCCGCGCTGGCCTACGGGACCGCGACCCTCCCCCGCGTAGACAAGATCGTCGGCCCAGGAAACTTGTATGTCACCGCCGCCAAGCGGCTCGTGGCCTTCGACTGCGCCATCGACATGCTCGCCGGTCCTACGGAGATCATCGTCACCAGCGAGCGAGGATATGCAGCCGACATCGCCTCCGACCTGGTCGCGCAGGCTGAGCACGATCCCGGGGCGCTTGCCATCTTCATCACCACCCGCGCCGATCTCGCCAAAGAGGTCGTCGCGGAAGCAGAGTTCCGCAGCCGCCAGAACCCCGTCGCGCGCCAGGCCCTCAATCGCAACGGCCTGGTCATCCTCGCGTCGACTCTCGACGAAGCGCGCGAGATCACCAATCGCCTTGCACCCGAGCACCTCACCGTCGATGCGGCCAGCGATCTCGATTGGGTGCAAAACGCCGGCTCCGTCTTCGTGGGCCGCTGGTCCGCGCAGCCCATGGGCGACTATGTCTCCGGGCCCAATCACACGCTTCCTACCGGCGGCATGGCACGCGTGCGCGGCGGCCTCAGCGTCAACGACTTCGTCAAGCTCATCACCGTGCAGCAGTACAACGCGCAAGCCCTGCGCGTGCTCGGTCCGTCTGCCGTTCTGCTGGCCAAAGCTGAAGGCCTCACCGGCCATGCAGAAGCTATTCGTTCGCGCTTACAAAAGAGGAGGCCCCGTGACAAAGCTGACAACTGAAACTCCCCCTCTTGGCTCACAGCCGTGTCAGGGCACGACTTCAGTCGTGCCGCAAACGCCCCAGAAAGAAAGCGGGGCTTTAGCCCCTGAGGCATGCTTCTCGCAAACTCCGAAACCCCGTGCCCGTGTACAAGCCATGAAGGAGTACCACCCTCCACTCGGCTGCCGCGACATGTTGCGTCTCGACTTCAACGAGAACACGGTAGCCTGCTCGCCCAAAGTCAGCGAGGTGCTCGGCCGCATCTCCGCCGGCAGTCTCACACGCTATCCCGAGCGCGAGCCCGTCGAGGCCATCGTCGCCGCGCATCTCGGTCTTGCACCTGCGCAGGTCGCACTGACAAATGGAGTAGACGAGGCCATTCACGTACTCTTTGAAGCTTTCCTCGAAGAGGGCGACGAACTCCTGCTGCCCGTGCCCACCTACACGATGTATGAGATCTACGCGTCATCCACCGATGCGCGCGCGGTCGCCGTGCAAGCCGCGGACGACTTGAAGTTTCCCTTTGAGCGCCTGCTAGTAGCCATCACGACGCGCACCAAGATTATCGCCATCGCCAATCCCAACAGCCCCTCCGGCTCCGCGGCCACGCGCGCTCAGTTGCTTGAGATCGCTGCGCGCGCCCCGCAAGCGGTGCTGTTAGTCGATGAAGCCTACTTCCACTTCCACGGCGAGACAGTCATCGATCTGATCGGGAAGATTCCAAATCTGATCGTCGCGCGCACCTTCTCCAAAGCCTACGGTCTGGCCGGACTGCGCCTCGGCCTGCTTGCCGGTCCGGTGGAACTGATGCGCTGGGTTCGGCGTGTGCTTTCGCCCTACAGCGTGAACTCGCTCGCGCTTGCCTGTCTGCCGCCCGCACTCGAAGACGCTGCATATCTCGACTGGTATGTTGCCGAGGTACTTGCTGCGCGAGCGGAGTTTGAAGCCGCACTCGACAAGGCCGGAGTCCGCCGCTGGCCCAGCCATGCAAATTTCGTACTGATCCAGATCGGCGCGCAGCACAAGGAGTTCACCCACATGATGAGCGCCGCGGGAGTGCTGGTGCGCGACCGCTCCAGCGATCCCGGCTGCGATGGCCTGGTGCGCATCACCATCGGAACAAGAGAACAAATGCGCCAAGCCAGTGCAGCCCTCAACAAAACTCTCTCCAAGCTGAAACTGCACGCGTGTCAACCGACTCCATAGGTGTGGCGAGAGATTACCCTGTGAAACAACAGGCGCTTTAAAACGCCCCGTAGGGGCGGCAGGAAAATAGCCCAGGATGAAATCCTGGGTTGCAGTATCAAATTAGCAATCGCACCTCGTAAGGGCAACACGAGAATAGCCGATGGTGACGCCCGCGCCTCACACGCCCTGTAGGGGCGACACGAGAATAGCCCAGGATGAAATCCTGGGTTGCAGTATGAGATTGGCAATCGCACCCTGTAGGGGTGCTGCGAAGACCCTTATTAAACGCTGGATTTCGAAAGGCCATGTTGAAATCAGGAGAAGACAAATGACACAGAACGCCAGCGCTCCGCACACGGCCAGCCCGCGCCGGTCCGAGTTGGTCCGCAACACCACCGAGACGCGCATCGCCATCAAGCTGACGATCGAAGGCAGCGGCCAATACAAGATCGCCACAGGCATCCGTTTCTTCGATCACATGCTGGAGCTCTTCACCCGCCACGGCGCCTTCGATCTTGAACTCAAGTGCGACGGCGACCTCGACGTCGATCAACACCACACCGTTGAAGACGTAGGCATCGCGCTCGGCGAAGTCTTCGACCGCGCACTCGGCGACAAACGCGGCATTCTGCGCGCCGGCTACTTCCTCATGCCCATGGACGAGACGCTGGCCGTTGTGGCCATCGACCTCAGTGGCCGCGCCGCCTTCGCCGTCGATACCAAGGTGCGCACGCGCCTAGTCGGCGACCTGCAAACTGAATTAGTCACAGATTTCTTCGAAGGCTTCGCGCGCGGCGCACGCGCCAACGTCCACGTGAAGACGATGTATGGCCGCTCAAATCATCACAAGATCGAGGCCATCTTCAAGGCCTTTGCGCGCGCTCTCCGCGTGGCCTGCTCCAAAGACAAGCAACTCGGCGAGATGCTGCCCAGCACAAAGGGTTTGCTCTAGGAAATCCCTGATGAAGTTGATGTTTTGAAAGGGCATGACTTCACAACCTGCGGAAAGCTCTTTCGGGTCTGCAAGAAGTGTCAGGGCACGGCTTTAGCCGTGCCGCAAATACTGCAAAATGAGTCCGGGCTTTAGCCCCTGAGAGAATGTGAGATTGAACCGATAGACGAAAATGGAGGCGAATGAATGCGCGTAACAGTGATCGACTACAAAGCGGGCAATCTGACCTCGGTGCTGAAAACGTTGCGTCATCTGGGCGCGGAGCCGGTCGTCACTGACGGCGACCTTGCGCTTGTTGAAGCCGCCGAACGCATCGTGCTGCCCGGTGTCGGCCACTTTGCAGCCACCGAGCGCCTCGACACGACTGGCCTCACGACCGCGATCCGAGCTGCCATCGCACGCGGCGTTCCCTTCCTGGGAATTTGCGTTGGAATGCAATGGCTCTACGCCGGATCGAGCGAAGCCCCCGAACAGCCCGGCCTCGGACACTTCGCCGAATCCTGTGCGCGCTTCTCCGAAAGCACCGAGAAAGTCCCGCACGTCGGCTGGAACTCGCTTGAAATCCGCGCTGGTTCCCGTCTTCTCGCCGGAGTCGAGCCGGGTGAGCACGTCTACTTCACGCACTCATACAAGGCGCCTGTCACAGCAGACACCGCGGCTGTCACGCACTACATCGAACCCTTCGCCGCTGCTGTCGAGCGCGGCAATGTAATGGGAGTGCAGTTTCACCCCGAAAAGTCCAGCTCAACCGGCCTCAAGATCCTCGGCAACTTTCTCCGTTGGGAAGGAAACGAATGATCACCAAGCGCATCATCGCCTGCCTGGATTGCCATGACGGGCGCGTCGTCAAGGGAGTGCAATTCGTCGATCTTGTCGACGCCGGCGACCCGGCTACGCAAGCCGCACGCCATGCCCGCGAAGGCGCCGACGAAATCGTGCTGCTCGACATCACTGCAACCCACGAGGGCCGCGCCACGCTGCTCGACACCGTTCGTCGCACCGCTCTTGAGTTATTCGTTCCCTTCTGCGTAGGCGGTGGCATTCGCTCCGCCGACGATGCCGCGCAGGTCTTCGAAGCAGGCGCGGACAAGGTCAGCGTGAACTCCGCCGCACTCGCCAACCCCATGTTGATCGACGCTATCGGCCGCAGCTTCGGCGCACAGGCCGTTGTCGTCGCTATCGACGCCCGTCGCGATCCCGAGGCAACCGACCCGGTCCGCGATGCTCAAGTCTTTGTGCAAGGCGGGCGCAAGCTCGCAGGTCGCCGCGTAGTCGAATGGGCACGCGAGGCCGAGCAGCGCGGCGCAGGCGAGATCCTGCTCACCTCGATGAACTCCGATGGCATGAGGACCGGCTTCGATTGCGAGTTGACCGCTGCGGTCAGCGAGGCTGTCGGCATTCCCGTCATCGCCTCCGGCGGCGCGGGCACTGTGGAGCATTTTGTTGATGTCTTCGGGCGCGGCAAGGCCGACGCCGCGCTGGCGGCCAGCATCTTTCACTTCGGCGTATCGAGCGCGCGCGCGCTCAAACAGGAGCTGGCCAAGGCCGGCGTCTCCGTGAGGCTTCCATGCTGATTCCTTCCATCGATTTGCTGGGCGGCCAGATCGTTCAGCTTGTGCAGGGCGAAAAGCTGCGCCTGGCCTTTGACGATTTCGAATACTGGATTGAAAAGTTTTCAAAATTCCCGTTAGTCCAGCTCATCGATCTCGACGCTGCCATGCGTCAGGGCGACAACTCAAAACTCGTCGCCCAGATTGCCAAGCGGCTACCCGTTCAGGCCGGCGGCGGCATTCACTCCATCGAGCGCGCGCAGCAAGTCCTCGGCGCAGGCGCAAAGCGCATCATTATCGGCTCGGCTCTGTTTTCCGCGGAGGGCACTGTCAACACCGAGTTTGCAGCCGCGCTCGCGGCTAGTGTCAGCGCGGAAAAAGTGGTCGCCGGTATCGACACCAAGAACGGAAAGATCGCCGTGAAGGGTTGGAAGGCGCAGGTCGCGCTCACGCCCGATGAAGCGATTCCTCAACTCGATCCTTATGCCGCAGCATTTCTCTATACGCACGTAGACGGCGAAGGCCTGATGCAGGGCTTCCCCATCGAGGCGGCCGCGCGACTGCGCAAACTCACCCAGCGCCAGCTCATCGTCGCCGGCGGCATTCGTAGCCAGCAGGAGGTGGATGCGCTGGACGCACTCGGCGCCGATGCAGTGGTCGGTATGGCGGTCTACACCGAGTTGCTCGCGGTGTGAATTACTTCTGCGCCTCGCCGACAGCGCGACTGGTTTCAACGCGCGAGGCGCGCAGCACACGGGCAATCTGCTTGAGATGGAGTTGCACAGCATAGGCGCGCAGAATCTCAGCCTGCGTAAACTGGAAGCCCGTGTGCCGCACTTCAGCCATGCGCGCTTCCAGTTGCGCGATGTCCTCTTCCAGACTCATCCCCGGAGGAGGAATATCAAAGTGCCATTCGTGAATGCACTCGGCCACGTGGTGAAAGCCCGTGCGAATGTCCACAGCCAAGCGACCCAGCGCCGGCTCCAATTGCTGCGCGTAACCGTCTTCGCGGCTGTCTTTGACCGAGAACTCCAGCGCCACCAGTGCATCGAAGAGCGAACGGCCAAACTGCGCCAGCATTTCCAGGCCCTCCCGCCATCCTGGACCACCGGAGGGTTCGTTGCGTGCGGCTTCCAGCAGTTGGGTGTTACTGCGCAGCGCGGCAAGCACATCCTCGCGCAGCGCGGGCAGGTTCTCATGCGGCGTGCCGCGAAAGCCTTTCAGAATTGCCTCGAAGAACGCTCCCAGCACCAGAAACTCCTGCGCCAGCCCGTCGCGCAACCGCAGCCGCGCGCGGTCTGGAAAAACCAGAGTTGAAACAGCGATCGCCATACCGATTCCGATAAAGACCTCCATCACGCGGTCCAGCGCAAGCGACCAATGAGAGCCCGCCTTCACCAGCATGACAATGCAGATGGTCACCCCGGCAAGCCTCGAACTGCTGCGCAGTCCTAGCAACCCGCAGACGATCACCGCCGTGAGCACGGCCAGAATGAAATTCCACGGCAGCGCGCCGATCTGCGCAAAAGCGAAGCCGAGTAGCGCGCCGATCAGCGTTCCGAGAATGCGATCGCGCGAAGCGGAGATGGTGGCACCAAAGTTCGATTGCAGCACGATGATGGCGCTGATTGCGCCCCAGTAGCCGTCATTCAGCCCAAAGAGCCTCGCAATCCACCAGCAGAGCCCGGCCGCTGCCGCGGTCTTTGCGCCATGAATCAGAAGCCGCCGGCGCTCCCAGGTGAATAACCCTTGCTCCGCCTCCTGTTCCACCCGCAGCTTGATCGCAAGCTCCTGCTGAGATCTCGTCTTGTTCGCTCTTAAACGCATTGTTGCAGACTGTGCCGCATAAGCCTCTATCTACAGAATGCCCTATTTAGACGGGTCTGCGCGGTGCCCCCTCGCATTTTCAGTTAAAGGCCCTCCAATTTCATTCATGCGCCGAAGTGGCCCTCTCCGGTTAGGATAGGAATGAGGCGCCCGAACTCTCAGGGCCCGAGAACCCCATGCTGCGAGTCGGATACCCAGCCACCCTGGCCGCTGAGTTGTTGCGCGATTTCCCCCCAGAGGTCGAACTCATTCCCCTGCCCGACGAGCTCGACCAAGAGCTCGACATCGACGTCTGGATTCCCGACCCCTATCCTACTCGGGCCATGCGCATCTGGCCGCATCTGCGTGGCGTGCGGCTGATCCTGTCGTTGATGGCCGGTACCGAGTGGATTCCCGCCCTCGCTGGTCCGCACGTCACCATCTCAAAGGCCCGGGGCTCGCACAACATCTCTACCGCCGAGTGGACGATCGGCGCCATTCTGGCCACGCTGAAGTACTTTCCGTTTTATTTCGATGTGCAGCGCTCAGGTCAGTGGAAACGGCGCTTCGAAGCACCCGCCCGCTACGCGCAGATCACCGGTGATGCGCGACCGATTTATCCACCCGTGATGCTGGAAGAACTCACCGGCAAGCGCGTGCTGCTGGTAGGTCATGGTGAGATCGGCAAGGAGATCGAACGGATGCTCGCGCCCTTTGACGTAGAGCTGGTTCGCATCGCCCGCACCGCGCGCTCCGAGCCTCCGGTACATGCCGTCAGCGAACTCGACAGCCTGCTGCCGCAAGCCGAGATCGTAATTCTGATCCTGCCCTCGACTGCCGAGTCGCATCATCTGATCGGCAGCCGCCAGTTCGCACTGATGCGTCAGGGCACGCTGCTGGTGAACGCCGCGCGCGGACCGATCGTCGATACAGAAGCATTGGTCGAAGCGCTCAACTCCGGCCGCATTCGCGCCGCTCTCGACGTCACCGATCCCGAACCCCTGCCCGAGGGCCACCCGCTGTGGACTTGCCCCAACCTCCTGCTTACGCCCCACCTGGCCGGATCGAGCCCGCAATTCGCCCCTCGCGCGCTCAAAACCGCCGCCGACGAACTGCGCCGCTACATCAACGGCGAACCGCTCAAGAACGTTGTTCAGGCCGCGGTCTGAACAACCTCAGCCTTTTGCGCCGCACTCCGCCATAGCATCAACCCCATCACCGCTAACGCCACAAGACCCGCATAAAGAAGAGCTGTCGGCCAAAGATCCTTGTAAACATACTCGCCAATGTATGCCAGGTCCACTGCGATCCACAGCCACCAGTTGGCGATGTGCTTGCGTGCCGCCCACCAACTGGCCACCAGGCTGTAGCTGGCCAGCGTTGCGTCCAGATACGGAAGCGCGGCATGAACTTGCTTGGCTAACTCGCCCAACACGAAACTCCCCACCGCTCCAGCGGCCAGCCCCCCGAGCATGATGGGAAATTCCAGCCGCACGACACGCACTTCGCCTTCCGCGCGCATGCCGCGCCACCAATACCACCAGCCATAAAGTGTGAAAGCCAGAAAGAAAATCTGCAAAAGCGCATCGGAGTATAACTGGGCACGATAAAAGACAACAAGGTAAATCAGGTCTGAAACCAGCACCACCGGCCAACAGGACATCTTGCGCCATGTTGTCAGCGCAATGCCCAGGACGGTTGTAATAACGCCCGCGATTTCTAACCAATGCTCAACAAGATAATTGCTCACTGCCACCCAAATCATCGTCTTCCAACTCCCGTCCGCGTTCCGGTCCATCTCCCAATTGCATCCAGCAGTTTCCTTCCGCCCGCACCGCGAAACCAGCGCGCGTGACCCACAAGATAGCCATCCAAGCACACACGCGCATTCTCTGCGGAATGCAACACACCAAGAAAGTAATCCGCCTCTGTCAAAGCAAACTCCGCGTGGCAAAGCGCCGTCATCGGTGCCAACGCTGCGGCCTCTTCTTCGCTCAGCGGCCGCACCGATTCATAGCCGTCGAGCAACGCGACCAACTGATCGATGTGCAGAGGCAATTCCTGCGTATCTTCCAATCCTTCGTGCAATGCGAGCCACTCCACGATGTTGCGTTCAATGGCCTGCGCCAGATCATGCGCGGCATTGGTCCGGTCGGCCAGCCCAAAGTCGATCACCGCCGTGGCCCGCGCTTCGTCGCTCGCATCGCTCCAAAGCAGATTGGACGCGTGCAGATCGTTGTGAGTCCACAGCTGCTCGAGCGCCGGCAACAACGGCTGAAGTCCAGCATGGAATGGAGCCAGCAATTCGAGCGCCTCATCGCAGGACACGCGCGTAACCGCGTCTGAGGCCAGCGCGGACCGGGCACTCAAGTAGCTTTCCATCGCAATCCGTGGGTCGTCGGCCGCAAAGATCGTGAAGCTCGCAACAAGAGGCTGTGTCTTGCGGTGCGGCGCGTCGAATCCCCGCGAAGCCAGATGCAATCGCGCCAGCATCTCGCCTGCTGAGCGCGCATGCGCCTTCGACCGAAAAGGCGTCCACGAAAGCGCTTCCTCGTAAAGATCAAGGCCCGCTGGCGCTTCATGCACCTCATAGGTCCACTCGCCACGTTCAATCGCCGTTTCGCCTGAAGAGCCCGCAAAGACACGCGGCACCGGCAATCCGTGCACTTGCAGATGACTCATGAACCGATGTTCTTGGCGCAGACCTTCCCCATCACGCACCGTTCTGTGATGGCGCTTGATGAAGACACGGCCGGAACGCGTCGACACAACACTGGCCGCGGAAAACGGCCGTGGACTTACCGAGAGAATCTCGATTGGCTCAGAGCATTCAGGAAACTCAGCCAGCAACGCGCGCACCTCGTACAGAGTGAGCGGCGGCCAATCAGCCTCGACCAGCGTGCCGTCCATCCCATGCGCCTTTGCCGTCATGCTCATCGCTTCTGCATCCTTTGCATCTGCCCGCAAACCTGGAGTGTGCTTCAAGAACGGTCTTTGTGTCAGTCGTCCACCGGCGTTGCCGATCCACGGGAGGATAAAACCGCCTACGCTTTTCTCCCGGAGGGAGTATTGATACTAGCCCAGGACAAGCGCAGCGCAGTCCTGGGTAAGCGTCAATATAAGAGTCACAGTCCCGTAGGGACGGCGCGAAATCGCTACCCGGAGAATGTTTCAACAAAACCAACAACTTGCAACCCGCAGGGAAAAGAGTCGGAGAATAAAGGGCTTTAGCCCCTGCGAGACGATAGCCCAAATCCGCAGAACCGTGCTTGAAACGCAAACCTAGAAAGTGTAGTGCGCCGAGAGCCGCACCGTCGTTGGCGCGCCCAGGTGGATGAAGGTGTCGCCGTAGTTTGCGCCGGTGTCCTTCCAGTAGCGCTTGTCCAGAATGTTATCCGCATAGAGCCGCAGAGTTACACGCCCCTCTTCTCCGCCCGGCGTATAGCGCGCGCCTAAGTTGAAAAGGTTATAGCCGGGAACGTTGACCGCATCGTCACGCGTAGCCTCCTTGCGCCCCGTGTAACTCCAGCCCGGCATCAGATGCAATCCGCGCGCGTGCGGCACCAATATATCGGCAAACAGCGCCGTCCGCAGATGAGGCACGTTCAGCACTTGCTTGTTATCGAAGGCCGGTGTACCCGTGTTATCGGAGATCGCGCGAATGCCCGCCGCCGAAGCCGTCAGTCTCAGCCAGTTCGCAGCCTTGCCCTCCGCATTCAATTCAATACCGTCATGCGTCTCGCGGCCTTGCGAAACAAAGCACAAATGATTGTCCAAAGTTGTTTTATTTCCGAAGCAGTCGGCGCCTATTCCCAGATCTTTCGGATAGAAAAAGGGCGCGCGCATATGAAATAGCGCCGTAGTCAATAGAATGCGCCGCCCTGGCTCATACTTGGCGCCAATCTCAGCCTGGCGCGTGTAAAACGGAGAAAGAAAATATCCACCTGCCCAGAACGGCGCCTGCGGCCCTAGCGAGATCATCACTGCGTAGTTGCCATAGAGTGCAAGCTTGTCCACGGGGTTGTAAGTGACCGCGTACTGCGGAAGCCAGATCGGCTTATCTGTGAGTTTGGGTAATGTGGGAACAAAATAAGTCGGCGAATTCGAAGCGTCATAGGTTGTCGGGCAAGGGTCGTTCGCCGGTCCAGGTGCATTCTTAGGTGTAGGACTGCAGGGGCTTGTGGCGGCCATTGAGTAATTATGATCGTGCAGCGAATCTCCTCGTCCGCCAATGAAAAGTTGAATCCGGCCTGGAAGATGAATCCGGTCCTGCAATATAGCCGATGCTTGATGATCGTCCAAGTCGAGCCTGCGCGGGCCTGCGGATTGATGCGGACTCTCGACGGAACCAAGATCGAAAGGCGTGGTGGGCTGGTAGACGTTATCCGAACCAATGTCAAAATACACTGCGCCATCCTGCACGATGCCATCCGGCGAATATGGGTTTGCGAACGTGAAGTAGCCAGGCTGCTGTACGCTGCGCAAAAACACTTCGCCTCCGGCGGCGAGATCGTGTGTAATGGCCCCTGTCCTCACGTGCCCAGTAATCAGCGCCTCAGCCACGGCATCGATACGTAGTTCGCCCGGATCGCGGTAATCGTAGATGTCATACGTCCCGTCGGGAGCGAAAAACCAGGGATAAGGAGTCGAGCCCGAATTGCATTCCGTCTCGTTGTAGCAGCCATACGCATAGACCACGTTGTCGTCGATCAGTGAATGGCTGAAACTGCCTTCAGCGAAGGCCCGCCACCCGTGGGAGAGATCGTAGTCCAGCCGCGCGCCGGTGTTGAAGGTATCAAATGTGTTCGGCTTGGCCCACGACTGCTCGCCTAGCATTGTCGAAGGATCAACCTGCTCGTCATCCAAAGCTGTCTTGTGCAGGTTGGGCACGGTCGTTCCACCCAGCAGTTGATAACCGCAGACCGAGCGCTCCACTTTGTGCTGGTATTCGAAGTCGCCCTTCAGAATTGTGTTCGGGCTGATCTTCCAGTCGGCTGAGCCTGCGCCCATCGCGCGCCAGCCGTCGGCATCGTTCACATAACTCGCGATTCTCTCGCCAGCCAGATTCACCCGCGCGCCCACTTGCTTTTGCCTGCCGAAGAGCTGGCCCAGATCGACGGCCCCGTAGGCAGTGCCGCGGTGGTCGGTCGCCAGATCGACGGCTTCGATCGTCGCCGGCCGCTTCGTCACGTAGTCGACGAGCCCGCCCGCCGAGGCCACGCCGCTCTCCACTCCAGCGATGCCTTTCAAGAATTCAACCCGCTCCTTGTTTTCCAAAGGCACGTCCTGCTCGCCCGCGATGGTCATGCCGTTGATCTCAAGGCCAGTGGCAAGGTCGATGTTGAAGCCGCGAATCTCAAAGTCGCCGTAGTAGCCCACGGGCGCATAGTCCTCGCCGATGGAGGCGTCGTTCTTTACCACGTCTGAGAGCAGGCGCGCCCCCTGGTCCGAGAGCAGTTCGCGAGTGACAACCGTTGCTGAGAGCGGAGTCTCTGCGAGCGAGGCGCCATCCAGAGTGCCCACCGTCACGGCCGCAGGATGATAATCGTCGACAATTTCGCCATGCACCACCACCGTAGTGGTCACCGGCGGAATCAGCTGCGCAGACGCGGCTGGCTTCGATGCACTGGTTGGTGCGGAGGGGGCGGCTTTTGAGGGTGCCGCACTCTGCGCGATTGATCCTAGAGGCGCGGCCAGGCAGCAAAACAGCAATCCTGCCGCCAACGGTGCATGGCTTGCACGGACGGAGCGGCAAACAGGCAACAGGCAGAAAAACGGGCCTGAAATCTTCAGTGCAAAAGACGAAAATGTGATGCGGGCCGGACCGCCGGCGGTGAAACTGAGCATGAGTTCCCCTTGTCTCTGAATTCATGAAACAAGAGAACTCACGCTGCGATTCGAGGAAGAAGGCCGCCTGGCTTCGAAAGCTTCCCACGCCGGTATTATCCGGATCGGGTTCGAGGGTATCTCTCAGCCCCACTCCGTGGAGCACCCCTGTTTCAGTAACTCGATTGAAACACTCCCCGCCCGGTTTTGCAAACCCTCCTTCGCCCGATTAACCCGGCCCCGCTCATCCAACCTTGAATGCGCCCACCAGGCCGGTCAGCTCATTTGCCAGCGAGGCCAGTTGCTGGCAAGCCTCCACCGAGTGCTGCGAACTGGCCGCCGTATGCTCGATGATCGTGGCAATTTCGTTCACGTTGGCGCTCACCGATTGTGTCGAATACGACTGCTCTGTTGCGGCGGCGGCGATCTGCGTCACCATCTTCTGCACCGACTCCGAGCCGTGAATAATGCTGCTGAGCGCCTCGCCCGCCGAGCGCGCCGAGTCCACGCCGCTTTGCACATGGCCCATGCTGGAACGCATCGCTTCGACAGCCTCCGCCGTGCCCGACTGAATGGCCCGCACCGTCTGGTCGATCTCTTTGGTGGCTTCGCTGGTTCGTTCGGCCAATCGGCGAACCTCGCCCGCAACCACTGCGAAGCCGCGTCCATGCTCGCCGGCCCGCGCCGCTTCGATCGAGGCGTTCAGCGCCAGCAGATTTGTCTGGCCCGCAATCTCGTTGATCACGTTGACGATCTTGCCGATGGCGTCGCTCGACCGGCCCAATCCCTCGATCTTGGACGAGGTCTCCTGGTTCGATTTGAGGAGTTCCCCAATGGTCTGAACAGTAGTCTGAACCGTCTGGCCGCCAGTGTGCGCGCTCTCTTCGGCCTTGCGGGCATCGAGCGCCGCGTTCTGGGTGGTCTGGCTGATTTCCAGAACGGATGTGGATATCTCGCTCATCGTTGCGCTGATCCTCGCGGCCTGCTCCTGCTGCTGGCTGGCCTGCGTAGCTGTTTCGCGCGCGGATGCAGCTAACTCCGTAGCCGCCGAGCCCAGAGTGCCCGCGTGTTCTGCAACACGCCGCACGATCTCCTCAATGCGTCCGATGAAAACGTTGAACCAGATGCCCACTTCGTCGATCTCGTTGTGTCCTTGCACGTCGATGCGCCGCGTCAGGTCCCCCTCTCCCTCCGCGATATCCTGCAAGCGCAGTGCCAGAGCACCCAGCGGAAGCACAACCTTGGACTGAACGATCCACCACGCCGCACCGCAAACGAGTATGGCGAAGGCCAGCATGATGAGCCCCGTTACGCGGCTGCGCACGGACCACGCATCCACCGCGTCCAGTTGCGTCTGGAAGCTGGCGGAGATGGCCTTATCGAAAACGACCATATCGTCTGTGAGCGTCTTGTTGTCCTTGCCCAGCGCGCCCACTTGCGCCATCAATGTGTCGCTGGGACCATCCTTGGCCGCCAGAATCGCCGCGTAAGTGTCGTGATCGCGCGACCGAATGGAGGCGAATTGAGCCAGCAGATTGTCTGCCTGCTTGCCCAGCTCCGGCGACGAGGCCAGCACGGTCTTCACCTGCTCAAGCGCCGCCGCCACTGCCTCGGCATCCTTCGCGCCGCCGTCCAGCGACTTGGTATCCTGCAGCACCACGGCGTCTCCGTAGTGCTTCTTCATCCGTTCGAAGGCCGCCTCAGCCTCCTGCATCTTCAGCGCAGCGGGAAACAAAGAGGTGAAGATCTGCGACATCCGGCTGTGCGTAGACGTCGCCGAAAGCTGCACCATCGCCAGCAACAGCAGATAGCCGCCTGCCAGAACGGCCAGGATGCCAAGGATTCTCGTCTTGATCTTCATCTGTCCAAACATAGTTCACCCTGCAGTCATCGTATTTACGTTGGGCGTCCCAGATCTCGCATCTGAGACCTGGGAGACAACACGCCGTTCACTTCACGGTCAGCACTTTCACACCATCATGGGCGGTTGCTTTGCTGATATAGCCGATTGCGCCGGCGTTGTGGGCGACAAACTCGACCACCGCCGCATCGGTATCCAGGCTCTTGGGCATGGAGGCCTGCCCGGAGAAGACCAGGCTGCGCCAGCCGGCGCGGTAGGCAGTGTCGTTTTTGCCGATATAGGCCTGCAGAAACTCCTCATGTACCGTGCCGGCTTTGAGCAGGATCGGCACTGCGTTGCCTCCGCCTGGAAGAGCTATTGACGCGCCGGTAAAAACATCGCGCACATCGTTCTTGCTGATCTCCATCGCCTTCACGCCGGGGTTGGCGATCACAATGACCTGTGCTTGTGCGTGGACAGCAAAGATCGACGCCGCGGCCAGAAGCAGAATTACAATCCGTAACTTTTTCATTTCAATGTTCTCCTTTCGTCCGCGTTAGAAGCTGAATCCAGTCCGGACTACGAGTGCGTTGGTGTTCGGACCAATTCCCTGGGGGTTCACTTGCGGATAAAACCCGTCGGGGTAGTAGACGCCGCCATAGCCATCCATGAAGTGGCCCTCAACCTTGAAGTACAAGTTGCGCGGCAAATCGAATCGCGCCGCAACCACTTTGTCGTAAAGGTGACGGGATGGATCGCTCACACTTGCCGCGAAGGACTGCCCCGGCGCATTGATGTTCCCGCTAATGGTGAAGTGAGAGTAGTAGGAGCCTAGTTCCAGCCGCTTGTTGATTCGGTAAGAGCCGGAGAAATACCAGGGCCTGATGTCAGTCTGGATCTCGAAAGCTCCGCTAAAGATAGCCTGATCCCTGTAATAGCGCCGGTACTCGCCGTCGAGGCGCAAGTTACCTTTGCTATAAGTTCCGAAATACTGATTGAGAAAGTCGTCTTTCGACCACTCGGAGGAAGGCACCACGACGTTTGGTCCACCAAGCGCGACGGACGGGTTCAGCAGTTCTGTCACCGAGATCATCTCGTACAGGTATGAGGTGCCGACCAGCAGCCCCTTAACCGGCGTGTTCCAGCGCAGATCGCCCCCTACAATCGGTCCACCGTATTTCTGAACATAGAGGCCATGTAACAGAAGGTTGTACGGGTATCCCCCGTGGAGGCTGTCGCGACGATCGCCTCCGTACACGGTGAAAAAGAATTTGCCAAAGTTCTGTGCCTTGATCGTTCCATAGATGTCTCCACCGATATGGGCAAGAGTAGCATCCCGCATATCAGTCGAATAGATGCCCTGGGGGAGAAGAGCGAATGTGTGCGCAGAGTCCACATCCTGTGAGTCGTTATACAAGCCCAACACGGTCTTCACTTTGCCGCCGCGAAAGCCCAGCCAGGGCCTGACGCGATAGTCGACCGTGGCCCAGTCCAATAGCGGATGCCAACCTCCCAATTGACCGAGCTTGCGGTCGTAAGCCTGGCCGCCGATACGCAGGTTGGACCTGATCTGCATGGTCATGTTCACGCCTGCGTCAGTGAATTCGCCACTCCCAAATTTCGAAGTATTCATGGTCAGCCAGTTGTTGTCGTCGGTGTGGATGAAGCCTTGTGTCCCAAAGCCATGTACCTGCACCGTCTCTGATCCGACCTTGAACTCCTGCGCGTGCAGGCTGATCGGAACTGTAAGAGCCGCGAGTATCCCTGCTGCAATGCATCGCAGAAACATATGCTTCATTGCGTTTCTCCTTCTCTGGTTTGCCGAGTCCATCGCACGAGTCCCACCCAAAGGCATCCGATCGTTCAGAATTCGCGCGAACAGATCGCAACTCCGGACAAGGTGGAATCGGAGGCCAGGATTTCTCGGGTCTTGAATTCTCTCCTGCTTTATCGGCGGCGACCCTTGCGACATTAGCGTGTGCTTTGATGGAAGGCGCCGGAGCCCCCAGCACATGTTTCTAAGCACTCGCAAATTGGTGGCTTCGATTCTCTAAAGACAAAACGGCCCGAAGTAATTTTCAACAGTAGAATCCCGATCGGTTCGCCATCCCGATTTGGTAGATCGAAGCGCGGAGTCGGATGATTTATTTCGCAACGTCTTCGACCGGGAAGGGCGAAGGTTTACTATCGTTCCGTGGTGGGTTGCGGCATTGAAACTGCGCCCTATCTATGTTTTGTGACTGCCATCACATACGGCATTTTGGACAGTGATAGTCTAAAAAGCGGCCATGGGGGTCAAGAAAGCGCACGATGCCATCATTTCCCGCTGTCGATCCAATTCCCTTGCCGGCTCCGATCTGGCTCCTGAAACTCCTCCACATCGTCACGCTGGCGCTGCACTTTGTCGCCGTCGAGATGCTGCTGGGTGGATTGCTGCTGGCGGTTCTGCTCAGCCTATTCGGCCGCTCGCCCGAGGCCTTGGTCGCCACACGAGCGATTGCGCGCCGACTCACCACCGTCATGACCTTTGTGATTAACTTGGCCGTGCCGCCGCTGCTCTTCGCTCAAGTCCTCTATGGCCGAGCGCTCTACACCTCCAGCGTACTGATCGGCGTCTATTGGATCTCGGTCGTCGGCCTGGTCTCGCTGACCTACTGGCTGCTCTATCGATTCGCCGCGCGCCTTGAGGCCGGCAAATCGGCCTGGTGGGTGGGCCTGACAGCGTGGCTGCTGGCCGGATCCATTGCGCGGCTGCTCTCGACCAACATGACATTGATGCTGCGCCCCGAGGTCTGGCGATCGATGTACTCCGCCTCTGCGATGGGCGCCTATCTACCGCCCCGCGATCCGACGCTTGAGCCGCGCTGGCTGCTGATGCTGGCCGGCGGCCTCTTCGTCGGCGGCTTGTGGCTTGTCTATCTCGCGGGCCGCTCAACCTTCACCGCTGAGGAGAAGAGCTATCTCGCCGGTCTCGGCGGCAAGGTCGCCGCGGGCTTCGGCCTCGTCTATCTGGCCGCTGGAGTATGGGCCGCCAATGTGCAGCCCGATGCCGTCAAGGCCGGGTTAGCCGGAAACGCCGTCTATCCCTTCTACAAGTTCTTCGGCATGGCCGGATACGGCTGGCTGGCTCTGGTCGTGGTCGCCGTGCTGCTAGGCGCATACGCCGGATTCGCCAAGGTCGCTGCCAATTGGCTAGGCTGGGCGGCCGCGCTGGTTGTCCTGCTGACGGAGATCATGTTCACCGTCTACCGCGACGGCGTTCGCGATGTCACGCTGTTAACCAAGGGCTACGACGTATGGGCTCGCGCCGTCGAAACCAACTGGTGGGTCGTTGGCCTGTTCCTGGTGCTCTTTGTCGCCGGCCTGGGCGTCGTCGGCTGGCTCATCTCCGTGGTTGCACGCGCCAGAAAAGTAATGGAGGGCGCGGCCTGACCTCCGCGAAGAAATTGCCATGAGCGAAACTACAAATCTTCCAGCAAACATTGTCGAAGAGCCCGGCGAAACCAACACTCGCCGCGCCTTTCTGGTTGCCGCCGGAGCCGCCGGCCTGGCCTATACCGCCGCCTTGGCCTATCCCATCTATCGCTATTTGGCCTCGCCGCAAGAGATGGCCATGGAAGCCACCGCTGTCACTGAAGTCACTCTCAAAGACGCGCAGAAGCTCCCCCTCGGATCTGTTCTGATGTACAAATTCGGCGCGTCGCCCGCCCTTCTCATCCACCATCAGGATGGCCGCTGGATCTCGATGACTGCGGTCTGCACGCATCTGGGCTGCACGGTGCAGTATGAGCCGCAGGCCGACCGCATCCATTGCGCCTGCCACGGCGGCGTCTACAACCCCTACACCGGCGCCAACGTCAGCGGCCCTCCGCCCAAGCCGCTCAAGCTCTTCAAAGTGGCCGTCAACGAAACCGGCGTGGATGTCTCGCGCGCATGACTTAGATTCACACTTTCACTCATTCACTTTTTCACTCGTTCACTTTTTCACTCGTTCACTTCTTCACTCGTTCACTTCTTCACTCTTTCACTTGTTCACAGTTTTCGAGGATTCGGCGCATGACCACCAAAACCGCTGCAGTCTATCACTGGATCGATGAGCGGCTGGGCCTCACTGAACTGGCCGCCTTTGCGCGCCACAAGACCGTCCCCGTCCACTCTCAATCTTTCTGGTACTACTGGGGCGGCATCTCGCTCTTCCTCTTTCTCGTCCAGTGCTTCACCGGCGTCCTGCTGCTGGTCTACTTCCGCCCCGGCGCCGAGGCCTACGAATCGGTTCGCCAGATCACCTTCGTCATGCACTTCGGCTGGCTGATTCGCTCGGCGCACGCATGGTCCGCCAGTCTGATGATCTTCTCCATCCTGGTGCACATGTTCTCGGTCTACTTCATGAAGGCTTACCGCAAGCCGCGCGAATTCGGCTGGCTCAGCGGCATGGCCCTTTTGGGGATAGCTTCGGTCTTCGGCTTCTCAGGCTATCTGCTGCCCATGGACGAGTTGAGCTACTTCGCCACCAAGGTCGGCCTGCAGATTCCCTCGGCCATTCCATTTGTCGGCGAAGCCATCGCCAACATGCTGCGCGGCGGCCCGGATGTCAGCGAATTCACCGTGCAGCGCTTCTTTGCACTTCACGTTGTGGTGCTCCCTGCCATCTTTCTTCCGCTCCTCGGCTTTCATTTGTGGTTAGTTCAGCGCCACGGCAACGCCGCACCGCCCAGCGTCGAGGCCCTGCCGCCAGAACAACGCAAATCGATGCCCTTCATGCCCAACTTCCTGCGCAAGGATCTGGCCATGTGGCTCATCTCGCTCAACATTCTCGCCCTGCTGGCCTCGGTCTTTCCCTGGTCACTCGGCAAGGCATTTGACCCGCTCGCTCCCGCTCCCGTTGGCATTCATCCCGAGTGGTACTTCATGAGCCCCTTCGAGATGCTCAAGCTGTTAGGCAGCGTGCTTCCCGGCGAGGCCGGAGAGATTGCGGGCATTCTCCTCTTCACGCTCGGCATCGCGCTCTGGGTCTTGATTCCCTTCTACGACAACACAAAGGAATCCGGCCACCGCGCCCGCGCCGCGCATTACTTCGGCCTGCTGGCGGTCTTCGCCCTGCTCGCCACCACCGTCATCGGTTACTGGACGATTCGGTAAGACAGCTTCCAGCTGTTAGCTTTTAGCTTTCAGCTTTTCTGCTAGGTTGATCGCGCAGGCCTCAGCATAACTGAGTTGGAAACAAGAGCTAACAGCTAAAAGCTAAGAGCTAGGAGCTAGGAGCTAAAAAGTGAACTATCCATTCTGGGACATTCCAATTCTCGGCTCGGGCTGGGTGATCGGCATCATCGCCATCTTCCATGTCATGATCTCGCAGTTCGCCGTGGGCGGTGGCCTCTATCTGCCGATGGCCGAGCGCAAGGCGTTGCTCATGCCCGAGGGCCAGCTCCGGACAGACTGGCTGAATCAACTTGCCAGTCACTCCAAGTTTTTCCTCGTCCTCACCGCCGTCTTCGGCACAGTCTCGGGCGTCGGCATCTGGTTCGCCATCGGACTCACTCATCCTGAGGCCACCAGCACGCTGATTCACAACTTCGTCTTCGGCTGGGCCATGGAGTGGGTCTTCTTCCTCGTTGAACTGACCACCATCGCCGTCTACTACTCCACATGGGGCCGCATCGACGACAAGCTGCACCTCAAGGTGGGCTGGGTCTATGCCGTCGCCTCCGCCTTCACGCTCATCATCATCAACGGCATTCTCACCTTCATGCTCACGCCCGGCGACACCTGGCTCGCCGTCGCAGGAACCGGCCAGGAGGCCAGCAAATTCTGGTACGCCTTTTTCAATCCCACCTACTGGCCCAGCCTCTTCCTGCGCACCTGCGTCTGCTGCTCGCTGGCCGGCATCTGGGCACTCATCACCGCCAGCCGCATCGACGGCGACAAGCAACCCGAGCTCAAATCCACCATGGTCAAGTGGAGCGTCCGCTGGCTGGTGCCCTCTTTCGTTGCAATGCCCTTCCTGATGATCTGGTACTACATGATGGTTCCGGCCTCGCAGCAGGCGTTGCTTCAGTTAGGCATCGACACCATCAATGCCGGCACATTCTCCGCCGTCACGCGCATGGCTCTGGTCATTATCGTGACTTCTGCGACAATTATCGGCGTCGCCTACTTCCTCGCCTATCGCAATCCCATCGACTTCAATCTCTCGCACGCGATGGCCGTGCTGTTGCTGGCGCTGATCGCCACCGGAGCAGGCGAGTACTCCCGCGAGATGCTGCGCAAGCCCTACGTCATCGGCCACTGGATGTACTCGAACGGCGTCCGCGTTCCGTATGTGGCGCGGATTAACCAGGAAGGTTATCTGGCGCATTCGATGTGGGTCTGGAATAACCGCATTTGTGCGCCAGGATTGGACGGCGACCTTCAGTTCCTCACAGCAGAAAGCTATATGGCCTACTACAAGTGCACCTTTGACGACAAGCCTACGACAAGCTACTCCCGCGGCGAAGCCATCTTCCGCGGCGAGTGCGGCTCCTGTCACACGCTGGGCGGCTACCGTCCGCTGAAGTCGCTCCTCGCCGGTCGCGACCGCGCCAACATCGGCAACTTCATCACCATGCTCCACGACTACAAGGCCGACTCGCCCTACACCCGCTTCATGCCACCCATGGTGGGCACCAAGCAGGACATCGACGACCTGGCCAACTATCTCAACGCCAAGGTCAACCCACCCGCGCCCGCCGCACAGAAGCCCGTGCAGACTGCGCAGAAGTAGCTTCCCTCATCTCTCCGCAACTGTAGCCCGTTCCAGTGGGAGCAGTAAGCATGCTACAGTGATTGCATTCGCCGATCGATGCGGGGAGTTCGAATGCGAAAAAATGGATTGCTGCTGGTGCTGCTTGTGCTGGCCTCTGGTGCGGCATTTGCGCAACAAGAGTTGCCGCCCTCCACCGACGATGGTCCTTTGAACATCACGCCTCTCTCGCTCCAGCCCGACAAAGATGGCGTCTATCAGGTCGGCTCCGGAGTCATATCGCCCGAATTGGTGAAGCCCGTGCCCGCCACATACCCTCCTGACGCCGCCGAGACCGACGTTCCTCACGCTGTGATCCTCTCAGCAGTCATCGGCGTTGACGGAGCCGCAAAGAACATTCAGGTGCGCAACCCCAGAACCAGCGTATACGACGACTACGCAATCGCGGCGGTGAAGCAATCCCAGTTTCAGCCGGGAACCCTGAACGGCAATCCGGTTCCGGTCTGGGTCTGGGTGCGAGTGCGTTTCATTCATCTCAGCCCGGCGATCCCGATGATTCGAACAGCCCCCAGAGCCAGCGGCTTTGGTTCTTTCGGGCAGGATGCTCCTGACCGCCAGGACGACCCACTCAAGCTGCGGCCAGGGGACACGCCGCCCAAGGCAATCAACAATGTAAACGCCGAGTTTTCCGACGAGGCCCGGCGCGGAAAGTTTGAAGGCGTCGTCCTTGTTTCGCTGATTGTCAACCAAGAAGGCATGCCGACCGATCTGCGCGTCGAGAGAGCGGCTGGTCACGGTCTTGACGAGAAGGCTCTCGAATCGGTTCGCCAATACCGGTTCAATCCGGCGATGCGCGATGGCAAACCCGTTGCGGTCCGGATCAATGTTGAAATCAGTTTCCGCCTCGGTCGAGGTGGCGCCGGGCCATCTCGCTGACGCCTCTCCGGGAAAGAGGCCGCCCAACTCGAAACATGCGATCCTGTAGAAGCTATGAAGATCCTCCTCGGCATCCTTGCCATCATCGCGATCGCCGCCTCCTTCTTCGCCGACTACAAATGGCGCCAATGGATCGCCGCCCGCCGCCGACACCGCCAATAGTTCGCAACTTTCCTGAAATTCTTTCGATACAATCAGTCACAGGGAGCCGTCCAACCGTTATGTCTCGTTCTTTCGCTCTTGCCCGTCGCTTTTCCGCTCTCAGCATGCCAACCAGCCTTTTGCTGAGCCTTGCCCTTGCCGCCTTGATTGGCTCCGCCGCCGCTCGCGCCCAGTTTGCCGCTCCGCCCGCCGGAACCCAGGTCCACGACTCCAGCGTCCTCAAGCCGCCCGCCGGCGCCCGCGTAGCCATCGTCGAGTTTGAAGACATGGAGTGCCCAGACTGCGCCCGCGCCAACCCCCTGTTGAAGCAGGCCGCGGCCAACTACAAGATTCCCTGGGTCCGTCACGACTTCCCCCTGCCCATGCATGCCTGGAGCTTCAATGCCGCGGTCAACGCCCGCTGGTTCGACGCCGCCAAAGGCAAGGCCCTGGGCGACGAGTATCGCGACCAGGTCTTCGCTAGCCAGATCTCCATCGTCGGCGTCGACGGTCTGCGCCAGTTCACCGGCAAATTCGCGCAGAGCCACGGCGTCGCCCTGCCCTTTGCCATCGACCCCCAGGGCAAGCTGGCCGCCGACGTCAAGGCCGATTACGCCCTCGGCCAGCGAGTCGGCATCGAACACACCCCCACCATCTGGGTGGTCACCGCCAACTCCAAGGGCGCTCCTTTCATCGAGGTCCTCGACCGCAGCAAGCTCTACCAGATGATCGACCAAGCAATCGCAGACACCGCATCGGCACCCAAGGCTGCCGCCGCCAAGGCCGCCACCGCCAAATCACCCACCAAAGCAGCGGTGAAGAAGCCCGCCGCCCAATAGCCTCTTCCCCGCCCGGAAAGCAAAACGGCGCAGCCCGCTCAGGGATGCGCCGTTGCTTCTTGGAATGGATGCTATTCAGCGGGCGAGGTCATGCAGAAGACTCCATCCTTCTGGCCCCTTTATGCGTAAACGTCGAGACTCGTGTTACCCGTCCCGCCGTATGCGCTGTTCAGAGCCTCGGTCGCCGGGTCGGTGGCGCTTGACGTGGAAGCCGGGCTCAGCGCGCTTTGCAGGAGCGACGCTGTCGGATCGGAGGAGGTCGACGAACTGCTCGGACTGGCAGAATCAAGCAGATCGTTGACCCAACCCTCTACCTGTGCCATCGCAGCGGTGGCGTTTGCCATGGCTTGCGATGGAGTGCTCTTCAGATCGGCTTGAACCGTCGCAAACGCGGATTGGGCCGCCGACAGATTGCCCGCACTCAGCGCCGTGCCCAGCGCGGTCATATCCGTCGTAAGCTGTGTGCTGGTCGAGGAACCGCCGCTGATCTTCGTCAGATTCTGCGTCAGCTGTTGATAGTTGCTGAACGCCGTCTGCGCAGCGGAGAGATTTCCCCCGGCCAGGCTCTGCTGCACCGCCTGCCACGCCTGCTGTGTCTGCGAGAGGTTACTTGAATCGAGGACGTACTGCGACAACCCTCCGGCCGAGAGAGCGCCAATCGCCATTCTTCCACCTCATATGGGAGAGATCGACACACTCCCCCCAAGCGCCCCCATCGGCATCTGTGGAAAAAACTTCAGCGGAAAGCCGCGCAGGCCAAAACAAAAGTAATGGATTGGACTTTGTGGGAGCGGGTCCCGGCAGCGCGCAATGCCCTTTGGCAGTATCTGGTGGGTACCCAATCGGCCTGTTTTGTATCAGGGCACGACTTCACCGGGGTCCCCATCGACAGGTCTTCGTCGATGAGGTTGGAGTTTAGTTGTGCCGAATCGGGCCAGAAAACAAAGGTCTTTACAGTCTGCGGAAAAACTCATTCGGGCGGTAGGCCGGGGATTCATCCCCGGTATAAAGACAATGGAATCAGCGGTGGCTCGAGCCACTGAGGTATGTTTTTGCGGCGAATCTCCAGAGATCAGGCCTTTGTTCGCGGCCTCTTTAGCCCTTGCGCGAGACATTTCTCCGCTTGCCGAACGCATGGCAGATTCACCCAACGCTGCCTGGTACTACAGTTATAGATCGAGGATCTCGGAGGGAGCAGAGGGCTTCAGCCCTCTGAATGAGGGCCTATTTACAGGGCCTTCAGGCCCGGATCTTCTCCGGATCTCCAGAATTTGAAGGATCGGCAACTGAACTACTACTTCCCGCTCTGTATCTGCACCAATGCCGGCTCCCCGGCCCCATCCCCAGCCACACCCGGCGAAACCGTCCTGATCTGCGGCGCCCTCCAGTGATCGATATAGCTGATCCGGTGCACGCAGCCAATCGTGCAATTCGGCGCGCAGCTCTTGGCCGTCAAAAACTCCCGCTTCACATCCGCGGTCGTGTACCCGGCCAGCGGCACGCCCGGATACCCGCGCTGCTGCGAACAATAATGCACCAGACCGTCCTCGCAGATATACAGATAGCGCGACCCCGCCCGGCAGCGCCAGTCATTCGGCCGCCCCTGCGCAATCGCCTCCTGAAACTTGTCAAACTGCGCATAGTTCGTCTTCCGCCGGTTCGTCATCTCGAAGTAGACCCGGGCCTCCTCCGGCTTGAGCGGCTTCAGTTGCCCGCTCCCGTCGTGAATGATCCCAATCGTCGACTCAAATCCAAGCTCAAGCGCCCGCCGCCCAATCACCAGCGCGTCGTTGGGGTCTTTGAAGCCCCCGCCCACCACTGAATTGATATTCACGTGAAATTCGGCATGCTCGGCCAGCATTTGCAGCTTCTTGTCCAGCACCTTGAGGCTTTTCTTCGAGACCTCGTCCGGTTCCAAATTATCAATCGAAATCTGCATGTGGTCCAGGCCAGCCCGGTTCAGCCGCTCGATCCTGTCGACATTCAGCAAGTAGCCATTCGTAATCATTCCGGCAATCGCCCCGGTCCGCCGCATCCGCCGGATAATGTCATCCAGGTTTGGATGTGTCAGCGGCTCCCCGCCAGAGAGGCCAATCATCGCCGTCCCCAGTCGTCCCAGGTGGTCGATCCGCCGCAGCATCTCGTCCAGAGGTACAGGTTCAGAGACCTTATCGTACTCATTGCAATAGCCGCAGCTCAGGTTGCAAAACCGCGCCGGAATAATCTGCGCCAGCACAGGATGTGAAGTATCCGCCAGCGCCCGCACCACCATGGCGTACTCGCGCGCCTTCCGCCGAACCGCAATCGCCCGCCCACGCACCGTAGCTCTCCGTGCAGTCGCCATCCCTCTTATTGAATCACACCCCGGCTAGCCTCTGAGCCGGGTTGCCCGTTCCCGCTTCTTGGACCCGGCGGAATCTCATCCCTCGCTCGACCCGACGCGCCACAGCTCCCGGAGGGAGCAACTGAAAATAGCCCCGGGTGAAGCGCAGCGCAACCCGGGGTACAGGTCATCACGTCACCCGCCGTCCCGTAGGGGACGGCATGACTCACCCCCAAACATACCGCGGATCGTACTCAATCCCGTGCTGCTTCAAAATAACCAAAAACTCCGCCTGAAAATCCCGCTTCTGATGGTGCTCTTTCTGTCTGGCGATGTATGCCACCGTTGCATCAACCTTAGAACACCCAATGGAGAACGCCCCATACCCCTTCTGCCATTCAAAGCCCGTCAGACCGCAGCTCTCATGCAACCATCGCGACGATCCACTCTTGATCCCCTGCATACCCTCGGCAATTGTCAGAGACGACGGCAGAGAGAGCAGAATATGTGCATGATCCTCCGTACCGCCCGCCGCCAGGGCCGTCATCCCGTTCTCCCGCGCGATGCCACCCATGTACGCCCACAGCCGCTCCTGAAGGTCAGGAACGATGACTTTTGTGCGCTCCCTTGTTGAGAAGACGCAATGAAAGAGCGAGGAACAAAAGGTGTGCGACATAGAATACGGTCTCCTGCCGCAAAGCTGGGAATTTCCGCGCGGCCTTTGGGAATAGCCTAATCCTGGTTGTGCGGGTGGCACAGGCCCCAGATCCCGCCCCTGTGACCTGGGATAGCCATATCCTCCCGACCCAATGCGCCGTTCGGCGTCCATCAGGTTGGACAGAACATCGTTGATGCGGGTCAGGTGGCCTTCGCCCCCGCCTCGCTTCCCGGCGTAGCAACCAACATGCTAGCCCCGCGCTTCAGCGTGGGGTTAGCGAATTCAATCATTCATCCGGAGTCCCATAGGGACGGCGCACATGCCACGAGCTCTTCCAACATTCTGCGAGAAGCATGGAAAAACACAAACCGGGAGCGGTCCCCGTAAATGTCAAACCTTTACTGCCACCCCGGCAAAGACGGGGGTCCCTCGCGCGCAATGGGTGGGAAACCACAGACCCAACCGGTGCTCCACCGGCAAATATCACCAAAAACTAGCTAAGAATCTCGCTGATATGTTTTCTTTGTTGACAAAATGTTTGCATTACATAACAATATCTTTTAGAAAATGAACACAACCGACCAGAAAGCTCCCGGCGAGAGCGGCCTCTACAACCGCATTGCGGTTCTGCGTGCCGAGCGGGAAATCAGCCGCCAGGAGCTGGCCGACGCCATGGACGTGAACTACCAGACCATCGGCTTTCTGGAGCGTGGCGACTACAGCCCCAGCCTCAAGTTGGCCCTCTCGCTAGCCGAGTACTTCGCCCTGCCGGTCGAGGCGATCTTCTCCAAGCGGCCATTGCAGCCGCTCAGCCAGCAGGTCTATGGGACGGGCAGAGCCCGGGCCTCGCACAAATTTGAAACCGAAGCGGAGGAATCCAAATGAGAAGTGAGCTTGTTCTTTTCGGTAAACGGATCAATATGGCCTCACAGACCCGCCGCCGTAGGTTGGTCACGCTGATCTATGCCGGATTTGCGTTTCTGATGGCGGCTGGCTGGTTTCTTGATCGCTGGCAGATTGTGAGTTCCACGCTGATCTTGTTTTCTGCATCTTATGTAAGTCGTCTGGTGCTTGGCGGCTACGGCACCGAGGGTAGAGGAATGGTTAAGCCATTTCTCGGTAACGAAGTGCGCGCCCGCTACACCAAGAATCCGAATTCGTACTGGTCACGATTGTGCAGGTTAACGATTCCGAATGTCGCAGACGAACGCGAGTTCTGTAGCGACGAGCGTGAGATGCGTCGCCGCGACGGCGCTCACGAGGTTGCCTACCGGCGTTTGGGCATGGTGGTTATCACGGCCTTCCTGGTCGCGTACTTTAAGAACGCGGCTCTGCCGCTGTTACTGAAGGATGGGACTGTCCTCCCTTCCGTGTTTTTCGACCAATTGATCTATGGGCTGCTGATTGTCGCATTCATTCTCTTTCTATCCCTTCCCCAAGCCATCCTGCTTTGGACCGAGCCCGACATGGAGGAACCTCAATGAACGTCTGGGTGCCCCATCCTTTCCGCTTTTTTTTGCGGAAAGGGTGGGAAACCACGAACCCCATCGCGCGCAAGCGCTGTCCGCCCCACCGCAGGTGGTTGCAGATAATTACACCCCGTCGGCGCACACTGGAAGACAGAACAAGCCTGAAGCCGCAAAACGGCCATCATCCAGAACTGACCACTGACCACTGTTCCCTGCTCCCTGTTCCCTGGTCCCTGTTCCCCGTCCACTACCACCGGAGAAGCCATGCGCAACATCACCGTAACCATCCCCGACGATTCCTACTGCCGTGCCCGCGTTTGGGCGGCCGAGCGCAACACCTCGATCTCCGCGGTCGTCAGACGTTTACTTGAGTCCCTGCCCGGACTCTCCCGCGCCGCCAAGGCCTTCCCTGCCCGCAACTCCAATCCCATCAACACGCAGCCGGTTCCCAGCCCAGCCCCCGAAGCCAACTCGCCAGAACCGGAATAATTCTCTCGACGTTTTTTTCCTGTGGAATTGTGGAGCCATGCCTAACAAGTGTAGAATCATCAGTTTCCAAAGACAGCCCTCACGGAAGCACAGACATACAATTTCTGTGAAACGGTGAGTCATGATCTACACTATTCAAAATAAACAACTTAAACCCAACAGCTTCACAGTCCACAGAAACCGTGAACCTGTGATGCCGTGGAGACCCCCAAACCGAGCCCAGACCTAGCCGGACCCGCTAGCCCGGCCTGAAGGGAGCGCGCCTCAGGCCAGGAACAACAGGGCAGCGCTGTCGGCAGGAACGCGAATACGCGGGACCCCATGCTGGATTGCGACGGATTCCGTGACCTTGGGGCTCCATCGCGCGTGAGCCTCGATCTGGGCGCCGGCCAGCGTGACTCCCTCGGTCGAGTCCAGCGTGGGAGCCTGCAATCTCCACGCGGATGCACTCTCAACGCGGCGCGGCGCGCGGATGGAGAACTCCACCGCCCGCGACTCGTCCTTGTTGAAGACGGCCACCTTGAATCCTTGTTTGTGCCGAGCAGCGTAGGCAGTGGCATTCACGCCCAGCATGTCGCCCTCTACTCGAAGCAGGTCGAGGCCCGCAAACTGGCCTGCCTGCAACATGCCATAGAAGACTGGCATGGCCTTGATCTCGCTACCCGCCTCGCTTTGGATGGGTGTATAAAAGCTGCCGCGCCTGGCTTGCGGAGTCTTCGCCGCCTCCATGCCCGGCATATGATCGCCGAGCCCGGCGCTGAGAAAGGGATTGCCGCCTCCATGCAGATTCACGCCGGCGCAACCGAGGCTGGCGAGCAGCAGCATGTAGTCCCCGGCCCACAGCGCGGAGGCAAAGGCATTGCTCACGCCCGGCTTTCCGCCGCGATAGCAGGAGTTGCCTTCGGTCATGCGATAGATCACGGAACGGGCTCGCGCCGTCTCTTCGATCCGCTTCATCTCGGCGGGGATCCTGGGATTGCCGCCAAGCAAGCGGCTCGCCGTCACCCGCGGATCGTCCGGCGGACCCTCGGCATAATAGTGCCCAGTCAGAGCCGAAAGCCGCGGCCGGATCGTTGCCGGCAATTGCTCGCCAAACCGAGTCACCCAGTCGGAGGAAGCGCCTACGTCGGGCCCGCCGAAGCGCGCTTCCGGCACCCGCGCGGCGATAGCCTCGGCAAAGGCCGTCCATTCTTTCAAGTATTCCGCAAAACCCCAGCCGGGCGGCCGGGTGAGGTTGTTGTCATTGGGATAGAAATCGGGCTCATTGCCGATCTGAAAGAACTCCAGGCGGCTGCCCACCTTGCGCGCCACATAGGCCGCTTCATCGGCAGCCCGCTCGGGCGTGCCGTTGCCGAAGTTGACTCCGTAGATCAGCCGCCAGCCCGCTGCATCGAGGAAGCCCGCCAGCTCGTCGATCGCCCCCGGAGTAATCGCAAACAATCGATGCGGCATCCAGTTGGTGTCAGTGTTGCCGGGGGGCAAATGCAACTGAGGCGCCGGCGTGGACGCATCCGCCTTGAACCAGCAGAATTCGCTGGTATTGCCGCCGACGCGCAAGACTCCCTGCGGGCTGAGAAGACGAAAGTAGGCGACCAGATCGCGATTGGAAGCGGAGAAGAACCTGGGATCGGAGAGTTGCCCCAACTCATAGCTCAAGCCCACGAAGTTCAAAGGAACGTGCGGCGCTGTCGGCTCTTCTCGCAGAGTCAACTCCGCAGAGACAGCCGGCAGGGACTGCGCCTTCGATAGGCTGCGGCCAGTGGCCACCGCCATTGCGCTCGCCTGGAACAGGAAGCGGCGACGGTCCATTGAACAACCTCCTGCGAATGATCTCAAGTCTTGGTTGCGCGGGCTCAGGCCACCACCGCGACCTTAGCACGCTTGCCCAGGCGAACCACCAGCCGCGCAGGCAGCGCAGGAAGCGAGACAACCGCGGCGGCAGCTACGTCCCCATCCAGCTTGACAGCCTTTTCTGCGATCTTGCGATTGGCTTCGGCGCCGCTGGCGGCCAACCCCAGATGCACCAGCAGCTTGGGCAGGCGAACCTGGTTCGGCTCCGGACCGGCCACATCGGCGAAGGCCACGGCCACCTCTTCGAGGTCCTCGGCAGCCTCTTTCTGCTGGAACATGCGCGCCCAGTTTTCGTCGGCACTCTGCGCCGCTTCCTGGCCGTGGAAGCCTGCGGTAATCGACCGTGCAAGCCGCTTCTTCAACTCCATTGGATGAACTTTGCCGGCAGCCGCGTCGGCACGGAGCGCGTCAACCTCCGATTGTTTGAGATCAGTCAGGAAGACCCAATACCTCCACATCAGATCGTCGGAGATCGACATCAGCTTGCCGTACATCTCGGCCGGCGGCTCGCTGATGCCGATCGCGTTGCCCAGCGACTTGGACATCTTCTGCACGCCGTCCAGGCCCTCAAGAATCGGCGTCATCAGCACAATCTGCGGCTCCTGGCCATACTGGCGCTGCAGCTCGCGCCCGCAGAGCAGGTTGAACTTCTGGTCCGTTCCGCCCAGCTCGACATCGCACTCCAGGCAGACCGAGTCGTAGCCCTGCATTACCGGATAAAGAAACTCGTGCAGGCTGATCGGCTGCTCGGCCTCATAGCGCTTGTGAAAGTCGTCGCGCTCCAGCATCTGAGAAACAGTAAAGCGGGCGGCGAGGCGAACGATGTCTTCATAGCCGAGCTTGCCCAGCCACTCGCTGTTGTAGCGGATCTCGGTGACGTCGCGGTCGAGGATCTTGAAGGCCTGGTCGGTGTAGGTCTTGGCGTTTTCGTTGATCTGTTCGCGGGTCAGCGGCTTGCGCGTCACGTTGCGTCCCGTCGGATCGCCGATCAGCGAGGTGTAGTCGCCGACGAGGAAGATGACCGTATGGCCCAGCACCTGAAAGTGGCGCAGCTTGCGCATCAGCACGGTGTGGCCAAGGTGCAGGTCGGGCGAAGTGGGGTCGAAGCCGACTTTGATGCGCAGTGGCCGTCCGGTTTTGCGGCTCTCTTCGAGGCGTTCGCGCAGGTCGCTGACGCGGATAATCTCCGACGCGCCCTTTTGGAGCAGGTCCATCTGTTCGTCTACGGGTAAGAAATTGCTCATCTTGTATTCGAGTATAAATTGGGCTTGGCGCCCCGCCCGGAGTTTCCGATTGAAGGGAAGAAGCGTGGGCGCTTTACTGGCCGCTATGGATTTCTTTCATCGGCAATTCGACCAGCAGAAACCTGCTCAATCTCATGGGCAAGCCCTATTGATGTTTTATTTGCAAATCATCATGGTCGCAGTGGGGGCTTTTAGTATTGGCCTGACTATACCCTTATTAATCAGCCACAAGATGAGTGGAGACTGGTACGGGTTGGTACCCTGGGAAATTACTTCTGTGACCGTGTCTCTCTTCCTGGTCCTGATTTCTGTTTTCGGAATCCGTCGGTTGGTTCGCCGCTTAATGGCCGCCCAAGCTCCTCGCTCATAACCCCTCCGGCACCCACGCTGCATCGTCCGCCCCTTTTGCCTTAAACTAAATCGATGGAAGAATTCAGCCGTATTCAGCGCCTGCCGCCTTACGTCTTCAGTATCACCGACGCCTGGAAGAAGTCCGCCCGCCATCGCGGAGAGGACATCATCGACTTCGGCATGGGCAACCCCGACGGGGCCACCCCCAAGCACATCGTAGACAAAATGATCGAGGCGGCGCTCAAGCCGCCCACGCATCGCTACTCGGTCTCGCGCGGCATTCCGCGCCTGCGCAAAGCCATCTGCAACTGGTACAAGACTCGCTACGACGTCGATCTCGACCCCGAGACCGAGGCCATCGTGACCATCGGCTCCAAAGAGGGCATCGCCCACCTCTGCCTGGCCATCCTCGACTCGAACGACACGGTGCTGGTGCCCAATCCCAGCTACCCGATTCACATCTACGGCCCAGTGATCGCCGGAGCACATGTGGTCAGCGTGCCGGTCCACGACCGCGAGCGGTTCTTAGCGCAACTGGAGGATCTGATCCCGCGCATGGTGCCCCGCCCCAAGGCGCTGATCGTCAACTTCCCGTCCAACCCCACGACCGAATGTGTGGACCTGCCCTTCCTGGCCCGCCTGGTTGAACTGGCCAAGCAATATGGCTTTCACCTCATCCAGGATCTGGCCTACGCCGATATCGCCTTTGACGGCTACAAGCCGCCGAGCGTCTTGCAGGTTCCCGGCGCAAAGGATGTTGCCGTCGAGTTCTTCACCCTCTCGAAGAGTTACAACATGCCCGGCTGGCGCGTCGGCTTCATGGTGGGAAATCCGGTGCTGGTCGCAGCCCTCGCCCGCCTCAAGAGCTACTTCGACTACGGGACATTCACTCCCATTCAGGTCGCATCGATCCACGCTCTTGAGGGTCCGCAGGAGTGCGTCCACCAGATCTGCGAAAACTACCGCAAGCGGCGCGACGTGTTAGTTGAGGGCCTTAACAAGCTAGGCTGGCCTGTAGCATTGCCCAAAGCCACCATGTTTGTCTGGGCGCAGATTCCAGAGCAATACCGGAGACTCGGATCACTCGAATTCTCGAAGGTGCTGCTCACCGAAGCGAAGACAGCCGTTTCACCCGGCATAGGCTTTGGAGACTATGGCGACGGCCATGTGCGCTTCTCGCTGATCGAAAACGAAGAACGTACCCGCCAGGCGCTGCGGGGAATCAAGCAGATGTTTGCCAAGGGGTAGTCTACGCATCTCCGGGGAACGCCGGCGAAAGATAAAGGAAAGACGAAAGATGAGATTACTAACTGTTGTCTTGAAAGTTGCCGCGCCTTCTCTGGCGCTTTGCCTGAGCGTTTCGCCGGTTTTATGCCAAAGTAGCGCTCAGCCCCCGAAAGATGCACCGGCTGGCGCCGCGTCAGCGACCGTTCAACAGATCCAGAACGGCATTCAACTCGCCACCGGCGGTCTGAACGTGAAGGTGCAGTTCTACGCCGAGGGCATCGTTCGCGTGGTGAAATGGCCGGCCCGCGGAACTTCCGCGAAGGCCAGCCTCTCCGTAATTCAGGAGGACTTGCCCGCTCTGGACGTTCCGGTCAAAGAGGACGCTACGAATGTCACCTTGAGTTCCGGGAAGATCACGATGCTGGTGAGCAAAAGCGACGGCTCGATTCAGTTTCTTGACAGCAATGGCGGCACGGTTCTTCGGGAGCAAGGGCAGGCCGTCTTCGCGCCTACTGGGATCGAGCGCGAAAGCTCGGCCTTCAGCGTGCGGCAGAACTTCACGCTCAGCGCGGAAGAAGGCGTCTATGGCCTGGGACAGCAGCAGTTGGGTGTCATGAACTACCGCGGGCACACGGTGAAGATCGTGCAGGCCAACACCAAAGCCGTAACGCCCGTCCTGGTTTCCACCGCGGGATACGGCATCTTCTGGGATAACTACTCCAAGACGATCTTCGACGACAGCCGCGGCCAAACCTCTTTCTGGTCCGAGGTCGGCGACAACATCGATTACTACCTCTTCTACGGCCCCACGATTGATCAGGAAATCGCCGGATACAGACAGCTAACTGGCCAGGCGCCGCTTTATGGCAAATGGGCCTACGGATATTGGCAGAGCAAGGAACACTATGCCACGCGCGACGAACTACTGGGCATTGCGCAGACGTATCGCGACAAGCATATTCCCATCGATAACATCGTGCAGGACTGGAATTACTGGGGCAATAACGATAACTGGGGCGGAATGATCTTCGATGAAACAAAATATCCCCGTCCCAAGGAGATGATCGACGAGTTACACCGCGAAAACTTCCATCTGATGATTTCGATCTGGGCCGGGCTTGGACCGACCTCGCAGATCTACAAGGATATGGACAAGCACGGGTATCTCTTTCCAACCGTTGGCTGGGCCGGCTTCAAGTACTTCGATGTCTACAATCCAGCCGCCACGGATTTGTATTGGAAGTACGCCAGCGAAGGACTCTTCTCTAAGGGAGTCGACGGTTGGTGGATGGACTCGACCGAGCCGGACATGGTCAACGCTCTTACGCAGGAGGGCGAAGAGTATGAGATGAAACGAGTCCAGGACAATCATCTCGGCACCTTTGCCCGATATCTCAATAGTTACCCGCTGCTTGACACTGAAGCGGTCTATAACAATCAGCGAAAAGAGACGGACCAAAAGCGGGTTTACATTCTTACCCGCTCCACCTTCGCCGGCCAGCAGAGAGCCGCGGCAACCACATGGTCCGGCGACATCGGCGCGGATTGGCCGGTGTTCAGGCGGCAGATCGCAGCCGGAGTCAACCACAGCATGTCCGGCATTCCTTACTGGACCTTCGACATCGGCGCCTATTCGCTCGGATGCCAGGGCGGCGTCTTCATGAATGGCGGCAAAGACCCTGCGTATCAGGAGTTTTACACGCGCATGTTCCAGTTCGGCGCCTTTTCTCCCATCTTCCGCTCGCACGGCAGTGAGACTCCGCGCGAGATATGGGAGTTTGGGGAATACGTTCCAGTGCTGGAGAAGTTCGATAAATTGCGCTATCGCCTGCTGCCTTATATCTATTCGCTGGGCTGGCAGGTTACGCACAGCGGCTCTACGATCATGCGCGGACTGCCGATGGATTTCACTGCCGACCGCAAGACGTACTCGATCGACGATCAGTATATGTTCGGACAGGCGATCATGGTCGCTCCGGTGACGGAGTATATGTACCATCGCCCGCCGGAGGATGGCGTGCTCGTTGGATCGGAGAGCTTCACCACGAAGGATGGCAAGCCTGGCCTGAACGCGACCTACTATTGCGATAACCAATTCAAGAGCGTTTGCCATGAGGATGTGGAACCGGATGTGAATCTGGATTGGTACACAGGCTGGCAGAGTTTCATCACTAATCCGAAGTTCTCTATTCGCTGGGAGGGTAAACTCACTCCCTCCGAAACCGGAAAGTACCGCTTTAACCTGAAAAGCTTTGGACCGCGGCGAGTCTATCTGGACGGCAAGGAGATCGCTCATAACTACGAGTCGATGGAGTCCTGGACAGTACCCGTCGAGTTAGTGGCCGGCAGGGCATATGACTTCAAATTCGAGACGGCAAACAGCTCTCTGGGCGCCTTCCGGTCAAAACTCTACTGGAAGACCCCGGCAATTCACGCCAAGGAAGCGATCGTCGAACCAAGGCAGAAGACAAGAAGCGTCTATCTGCCGGCCGGTACATCGTGGATCGATTTCTGGACCGGAGAAAAACTGAAGGGCGGCAGCACGATCACCGCCGATGCTCCCATCGAGAAGATGCCGCTCATGATCAAAGCTGGATCGATTGTGCCGATGGGCCCATTCCTTCAATACTCCACCGAGAAGGCCGCCGACCCCATCGAGTTGCGCATCTATCCCGGCGCCTCCGGCGATTTCACACTGTATGAGGACGAGAACGATAACTACAACTATGAAAAGGGTGTTTATTCAACGATTGCCTTCCATTGGGATGACGCAAAGCGGCAGCTCACGATCGACGCAAGAAACGGCGAATTCCCCGGCATGTTGATGGCCCGGAGTTTCCAGGTAGTGGTAGTAAGCAAGAGCCACGGAACCGGCGTTGAAGTTACAGCCAATCCAGACAAGGTGATCCCGTACGAAGGCCAACCGGTGGCAGTTCAGCTTCCGCCTCAATAGACCTTCGGGCGACCGGGTGCCCCAGGTCAGGGGTCCCCACGGACAGGTCTTCGTCCGTGGGGCGGAGTTCCTCGCATTTTGGGGACCTGGGATACCACGAACCCCCAGCGAGCGAAAAGCGAGCGTTTGGCCCCACCGCAGGTGGCAGGTGGTTAGTTTCTGCGGTTCAGCTTCGTAAGCAGCCGAAGAATCTCCAGATAGAGCCAGACCAGCGTGACGATAATTCCGAATGCGCCGTACCACTCCATGTATTTCGGTGCGCCGTATTGCACGCCTTTCTCGATAAAGTCGAAATCTAGCACCAGATTCAAAGCCGCAATGGCCACGACGAAGAGGCTGAAGGCAATTCCGATCGGCCCGGAGCCATTGATCGTCACGAATTGGATTCCGAAGAATCCGAGTAGCATTTCGAGCACATAGAGCAGCGCGATGCCGCCGGTAGCCGCGATGATTCCCATGCGAAGCTTCGCCGTTACCGGGATCAGGCCAGAGCGATAGGCCAGCAGCATCACGAAGAGCGTACCGAAGGCGAGGCCCACGGCCTGCATGGCGATGCCCGGATAGCGCAGGTCAAGTAAAGCAGACAAGCCGCCGAGAAACAGGCCTTCCAGCAGCGCGTAGATGGGCGCTGTTACCGGAGACCACTCCTTCTTGAAGATGGTGACCATGGCGAGAATGAAACCACCGATCGCTCCGCCGAAGACCATTGGCGCCACATCGGCGAAATCGCGCGACTGAAGGAAGGTGTGCCATGTCCATGCCGCGGTCGCAATGGCGCAGACGAGCAAGATGCCGGTCTTGTTCACCGTGCCGTTCAGCGTCATCTGTGTGGATTCGTCGATCACGCCGCCGTACTGCGCACGGGACAGGTTCTCAAAGGTCTTGTCGCCCAGTGCCGGGTTGGAAGTCTTGAACAGTGCCATCGGGTTCTCTCCCTTTTTGCAACTCCGGACTATCTTGTCGCCCGGATGGGTTGCGTGTAGCGTTGGCTACTGCTTCAAGTTTAGACTCGGCGGGCGGCCCATCTCAATCTTGCTTCACAAACATGAATGCCCCAGGGCCTCGCGTAGGATGGGAGCCTGGGGCACATCAAATTCAATTTGGGAACAGATACAGTGCTTGGTTTGATTAAATCAACGTGCGGGAAGACCGGTGATGGTGTAGATCTCGCCGGAGGCTGCGCTTCCATTCGCCAGGACGCCCCCTTTGATTGTTGTTCCGTAGAGCGTGCCGTTCGGGGCCTGGACCAGAAGGCCGGTCGGAAAGCTTCCATTCTTTCCGTTGAAATTGAGATTGTCCACGAGCGTTCCGCCGGTGGTCATGGAAAAGACACGGCCATAGCTACCGGTTGGGCTCTCGGCGGCCACGGCCCAGAGATTGCCGTCCGAGGCTTGCAGTATTTGACCTAGCCCATACTGCTTGTAGAGCGGCTGCGTAATCTGCGAGACGACCTGAAACGACCCTCCCAACGTAATGGAGTAGAGATCGACGGTCGGGGAGCTGACGACGTGAGAGTAGCCATAGAGCAGGCCATTGGAGGCCTGCGTGGGAGATGCCAGGCCATACGCATTTCCTGGAAAGACTTTCAGCGTGCTGTATTGGCCGGAGGGAGTGATTTTGAAGATCGTGCCGCCTTCCTCATATCCAGTAGCCCCGTAGAGGTTTCCATCCGAAGCCTCCGTGAGGCCGATCGGATAGGAGGATTCGGTTGTCCCATTGAATGAGTGGAGCACCGTGTATACGCCGGCAGTGGTGAGGCGGAAAGCCACACCGCAGCCAAGGCCTTCGCATTCCATGGCATCGAACGCTCCGCCGGAACTAGTGGTTCCGTAGAGGTTGCCGTCTTTCGCCGCCATGATGAAGGTTGGAAAGCCTCCATTAGTGCAAGTGGTGCAATAGTTCTGTAGCACCTGGAAGCCTGTGCCGTCCTTATGCATCCTCCACAAGGTGCCGGCGCTTGCCGCAGTGGGTCCGCCATCGGAGGCTACGCCGTAGATCAAGCCGTCGCTTCCTTCAGCGATGGAGGCGGGCGCATAGCCATTGGGAAAGAACCCGGTGTTTGGGTTTTCAGGGAAGGTATAAAGAACCGTTAGTTGCCCAGATGGAGTCATCTTGAAGATGGTTCCGCCCCCGGCCCCGCCGGTAGGGGGATTGGTGAGTTCGGCTGCTCCGTAGAAATTGCCGTCCGAGGCCAGGATGAGCGCGTCGGGTTGCTTGCCGTCCGGACAACTTGTGAATGGGGATGGGCACGAAAAGCCGAACAGTTCCGTCAGTGTGAGAGTTTGCGCGTGAGCTGCGGTGATCAGAGAGATAACCAGCAGCAGCCTGAATACAGTTTTCATGTTGTACCTCCTGACGCAGTAACCCCATCATCCCAGACTTACTGAGACAGGCATGCCTGGTGTGGGGGCACCGGCCCAATTCAGGCGACATAATACATCGGAAAAATCATGAATTACTTTTACGAAAGTCAAAGGACCTGTAAAACTTTGTAAAGTGTTAGAGACATTTTGGTGACAATTAATTAATGCAGTGTTAAGGGTAGAGCGCTTACAATCTATCTCGACGCAAGTCAGAGATTGGTTTTAGTCCCACACTAACTCTTTTGCCCGAAGAGTTAGTGCACCGCCTCCGGGGCGGCTCCCGCTCCAGGCTTGTTCCTGCTCAGCAGCAGAGCCAGCGCCACCAGGCCCACCGACATCCACGAGAGCTCCATATAGACATCCTGGTAGCCCTGCGTCTGCGCCTGCTGGTTGAGCTGGTTATAGATGGAGGCCAGGGCCATTGCCTTGCCGTTGGGCCCGCCGAAGCTACCGGCGAAAAATCCTGAAAGCGCCTGCTGGTGCTGTTGGAAGGCGTTGTTGGCCGAGATCATGGCGCTCTGCAGATGCTGCTCGTGCCATAAGGTGCGACTGGTCACCTGCGCATTAGTGACGGCGATCAGGATGCTGCCGCCGATGTTGCGCACGAAGTTGATCAGCCCGGCCACCTGATTGCTCTCCTCCTTTGGCATGCCCACGTAGGCCGCCGTGGTGATGGAGATGAAGCAGAACGGCAGAGGCATCATCTGGATGACGCGCAGCCACGACGCCGCGGGAAAGGTCATCCCCAGTGTGGTCACATTGGCCGCGTAGCGGAAGGTGATAACAAACATGATGAAGCCGGCCATCGCCAGGTAGCGCGCTGCTACCTTGCCGGTGGCATAGCCGGCGATAGGCATCATGAAGAGCAGCATGACGCCGCCCGCGGTTAGCGCCATGCCGGCAGTGGTGGCGTTCCAGCCCAGCAGTTGCTGCATGAACTGCGGCTGCAAAACGGTATTGGCGTTCAGCACGCCGCCGACCAGCGCCATGAGAAAGCAGCAGATGGCGAAGTTTTTGAAGCGGAAGAGCTTGATATTGATGATCGGGTTCTTGTGCCGCCACTCCCACCAGATAAGGGCCGCGATGCCGCCGACAAACAGCACAGCGAAGAAGCGGATAAAGCCGGAAGAGAACCAGTCGTTCTCTTCCCCCTTGTCGAGCATGATCTGCAGGCCGCCCATGGCGATGGTGAGAAAGCTCAGGCCCAGGTAGTCGATGTGGCGCAGGCGCGAGCGGTCGGCCTTGATCCAGGGCGGATCCTCGACCAGCCGGCTGACCAGAAAGAAGGCCAGAATGCCCACCGGAATGTTGATGAAGAAGATCCAGCGCCAGGAGAAGTTGTCGGTGATCCAGCCGCCGAGCGTGGGGCCAATGGAAGGAGCGAGTACAGCGACGAGGCCGTAGAGCGCAAAAGCCTGTCCGCGCTTCTGCGGCTCGAAGCTGTCGGCCATGATGGCCTGAGCCATGGGCTGCATGCCGCCGCCGCCGATGCCTTGCATGATTCGGAAGACCAGCAGCATCGGCAGCGAGAGCGCCGAACCGCAGAGAAAGCTGGAGACAGTGAAGATCACGATGCAGAGAACGAAGAAATTTCGCCGGCCCAGCACGCTCGAAGCCCATGCGCCAATGGGCAGGACAATCGCGTTGGACACGAGGTAGCTGGTGAGCACCCAAGTGCCCTGATCGGTCGATGCGCCCAGCGAACCGGCGATGTGAGGCAGGGCCACGTTGGCGATGGAGGTGTCGAGCACCTCCATGAAGGCGGCCAGCGCCACCGTGGCGGCGATGATCCACGGATTGACGCGGGGCTTCCACTGCGCGCCTTGAATTTGGACGGGCTTGGGCGGTGCCGCTTTGTCGGCCGTGCCAGGCGATGCGACTTCGATATCGGGCAAAAACCGCTCCTTGACTGCTGAACTCTTCGCTCTTGCGGGCCGGGGAAGTGCGGCGCTCTTGAGGGTTGTGCGGGCCGAATGCCCGATGGCGGAAGAGCTTTCGCGAACATCCCATCGTGGGCCCGCTCACTGGTTAGATTCGCTCTCCCGCCGCCGGGGTTCAACGACCTCCTGCGCGACAAAGGATGAAGCATTCTTCCGGATGACTCGCCCCTACGCGGTCTTGGGCGCGCGCCATCCCAGCAACGCAATTACAAGCGCAATGGCCTGCATCGTGACGATGAAGGCAACGCAGGCCGGCCACTTGCCCAGCGCCCAGAACGCTCCAGGAACAACGCCGGCGGCGGTGCCTCCGATGTAATAACAGGTCAGGTAGAGGCCTGCCGCGGTGACCCTCGCCTCCGGGGGTGCGGCCACGCGCAGATGACTTTGCGAGGCGGTCTGCGAGATGAAGACGCCGGAAGAGAGCAAGGTCAGTCCTACAATGATGATCGGCAGCGAAGGCGCGAGGGTGAGCAGGACGCCGGTCATCGAGCAGAGAATCGCTCCGCTGATGCCCGCGCGCAGACCGACTCGTGTGATGAGGAAGCCCGCGGCCGGTGTGACCACGAGGCCGATGAGGTAGACGAAGAAGAGCGAACTGAGCGCTGCGGTCGACAAGCTGAAGGGCGCGGCGGCGAGATGGAAGGTGATCCATGTGAAGACGCCCACCAGCGAGAAGAGAACGTTGAAACCCACGGCAAAGGTGGCCACCAGGCGGCGGCGCCAAAACAATCTCCGGAATCTTTGAATAAGCGCAGCGTCTGGGAAGGCGAATCGCGCGCCGGACTTTGTCATCGGAGCCGGGCAGCTGCGTCCGCGAGGTAGCCAGGCAGCGACCGCTGCAGCTCCGGCGAGTGCGGCCGTCCCGAGCGCGAGAAAGCTCACCCGCCAACCGAACCAGTCGGCCAGGAAGCCCGAGGAGACGCGGCCGATGAAGCCGCCCAGAGCGGTTCCGCTGACATAGAAGCTCATGATCAGGGCCACCCTCTGCGCCGGCCACTCCTCGCCGATGTAGGTGATGACCAGCGCAATGATGCCGGGCACCGCGATGCCCTGAAGAAAACGCCAGAAAATAAGTTGGCCTAGCGAGGTCGAGGTCGCGGCCAGCAGTGTTGGCAGCGCGATGCCCACCAGCGAGCCGACGATCACCCGCTTGCGCGGCAACCTCTCAGCCAGCGTGCCGAAGATGGGCGCCGAGAGGGCCACTCCCAGCGTCGCGGCTGAAACCGTCATGCCCACGCCGGTCTTCGAGGCATGGAAGAGGCGCGTAAGCAGGGGCAGCAGCGGCTGGGTGCAATAGAGCTCCAGGAAGGCGCAGACGCCGCAGAGCGTCACGGCCGCCGCGGCCAAAGCGCTGGGCGATGTGCGGTCCGGTTGTGCGGGAGGCTCCATCCTTCAGGATAACGGATGGCGGACGGACCGAAGGCAAAGGGACAATCCGTCCGCGAGACAATCGTATGAGCACGAAAAAACCAGCCACAGTCTTCCGCCCAAGGGTGAAGTTTTGGCGCGAAAGAGCGAACAAACAGTGAACCCACTCTTCTGAGGCAAAAGCCAAGTCGATTCTGTAGATGTTTACAGCACGACTGATGTCGGCCCTGGCACTTCTGGAGGCTTCGAAGAAGTTCTTCCGCAGACTGTCTAACGCCTGGTTTTTGCTATTCCGAGCGTCAGGGCTGAAGCCCTGACCTACCAGATCGCTTTCAACCGGGGTCCGCCAGAGATTGCCTATTCCGCGCTACAATCGAAGAGTGTCGGGGCGTAGCGCAGCCTGGTAGCGCATCTGCTTTGGGAGCAGAGGGCCGGGGGTTCGAATCCCTCCGCCCCGACCAGTAAGATCCTTAAAAACACAGGGGAAAACTCACCTTCCATGCTATCCACCCTCAGCGCAGTGGATAAGCGCCGGGGGTCTTTGCTTCCTCTTCAGTCCATCCTAGAAGCGAACGAAGCTCGGGGGGAAGGAAGTTGATGGCCGGCGCGTTGGGCAACGCGCGCTGCAGCTCGAAATGTCCAAGATCGGGCCCTTTCAGAACCGAGCGAGGAGAGCGATCGATTTGCACGCCGTTCTTTTCGAAGGCCGGCTCAAGCTTGCGGAAGTCATCGAGCGAGGCAAGCTGCGAGTTGCAGTTCTCTGCCTCAGACGGGGCATAGACAATCAACGGCGCTGGCGCGCCGATGGCGGTGGATGCGGCACGGATGTAGACGTTTCCGTCGACCTCAGTGGCCTGCGCATGGACGAGCTTGCCGCAGAGCGGAACCGGCTTCTGCAAGAACTCAAGCAGCGGATCGTGAAACGAATCCGAAGCCGCCATCAGGTTATGGAGAAAGATGTGGCCTTCACGCTGGTCCAGGGCCGGCCCGGTGGTGGCATGCCAGTCGAAGACGTCGCCCGCGGCCACGCGCTCATTGCGCTCGAAGTGAACGCGCGAATTGAAGAAGGTGTTATTGTAGGCGTGCACGTCCGCCGAATTCAGCACATAAAGTCCGCGATACGAATTCACAACAACATTGCCGGCGACGGTGGCTCCGCGCGAGATCTCGATCATGATGCCATTGATCGCGCCTTCCACATAGTTATCGACGATCACGGCGTCGCGGTTGCCCACGTCAAACCAGACTCCGTTGGAGTAGGGCTGCTCCTGAATCAAGTTGTCGCGGAAGGTGACGCGATGCGTCTGGTTGAAGATCTTCACCGCGGAGGGGAAGTAGCCGGTCAACTGCTTCATATTGTTCCGGCGGATGATGTTCCTCTCCAGCAGCACATCCGACGAACCGATGACGTAAATGCCTTCCGTGCTGGTATCGCTGACGAGCGAGTTGCGGATGATCAATCCGTCGCCGCGGAAGTAGCCGGCCACATGGGAGCAATAAGTAATGGTGACATTCTCGATCAGCGTATTTCTGACCTCTTTGCCATAGGTCGCCGGATCGGAGATGCCGACGGGCTCGTTGGTGGGCTCGTCATTCGCAGTGAAATGCCGCTTGCCCTCGATCTCCAGCGCGCGATAGGCATACTCGGTGAAGGTGACGCCGCGAATCACCGGGCCTTTTCCGTCTGAGAGCTTGCCGTGCGCGGGCCCGGCAGTCCTCACCAGCGCGCTGTCTTGGGCGGTGATCTCTACCTGCCGGTGCTTGGGGTCCGTACCGATGTAGACATATCCGTTCTTGTAATCGATGTAAAAAGAATGCGGATCGAGCTCACCCTCCCAACCTTTTGAGCTGAGAAGCTCGCCATCCACGAAGACCATATCGTTGTTGAAGCGGTGCATGGGCGTCTTCATGCCCTCGTTTTTGCGATTCCACCAGGGCAGAGGCTCCGCCGGAAAAAGATGCGACCAGGAGGTCCTCCAAACATTGTTGGGCAAAGCTTCCCACTGCGTTGCGACCTCAGTACCCTTGAGGATGGGGTGCTCCTCCAAATAGGGCTGGATAGTGATGCCTTGATTGAGCACCAGGCCGCCGGTTCTATAAATCCCGCCGCGCAGAACAATGGCGTCGCCGGTGACCACGCGCTCCATGGCCGCCTCGATGGTGGTGGGATGGGCGAGTTCGGCGCCGGTCGCACCGCTGTTGCCGTCCGGCGCAACGAAGTAGACCTTTCCTGTTTTAGGAGTCTCATAGCGCTGGTCGATGGGACCGTAAGGCCCTCCAGATGGCTGGGCGTTCACTAACCCGGCAACGAAGAAGAGAACAGGAAAACAGAGAAATCGAAGAGTCTGCATGGGAGGTCCTTTGTGTGACCTTTGGTGGGCGCCCTGGATGATGAAGAAACGCGGCAAGGCGCAACGAACTGAGTGTCTATTTTAAGGCATTCAGCACAGACTCGCAGCTGAGTCACGACAACCCTTTGAGAACGAGCACGTGATTGCCGTGCTGCGCCCCTGCCAGGTATTTGATTGCTTTGTCCATTGTGACCAGGATCCCGTCCTCTTTCAGCGCAAGCCCAAGCAGGTAGGCATCGGTAATCTGCTGGTGCCCGAAGATCCTCTCATGAAAAGGAGAGGAAACAGCAGTCCAACCGGCGGAGATGGGCCAATAGCGATAACCGGGATTGCTCGCCAAAGCTGCCAGCACCTCGGTCGATTCCTGAACAGAGTGCGCCCCCGCTTTGGGATTGGTCGTCACCCGGAGAAAGCCCGCTTCACTAAACGCGCATAGGCCCCAATCGAGACCGGGAGTATTAAACCACCTCGTCACCGTCTGGTGATGCACGTGTTCTGGCTCAGTGAGTGCGACCAGCACATTGACGTCAAGGAGATACTTCGGCTTATGCAATCTCATCCTCCTGCGCATCCTTCACCATCTCGGGAGTGATCGACCTGCCGCGAGGGGCAAAGATGAGCAGGCCGTTTTGCGCTCTCACGAGTTGTGGCGAAGGGGCGACAGGAGGCGGTGCACTGTTCACCCTGCGAACCAATTCGCCGATGGCAGCACCAAGAGTGATTCCCCTGCCAGATGCATACAGTGATGCAAGTTGGTAGACATCATCATCAAGTGTAATACTGGTTCTCATATGGTTATTATGTACCATAATAATATTTGGTGCAATATATAGTTTTGATGTCGACCAACACCCGACTGATGAAAAGGTTGGTTAACGTGTCTAAATTATTCGATCTAAATATCTTGCATCCATTCCGCAGAAAACAATGCCGCGCGCCGCCGTCCTTCCAACGGCGACACGCGGCATCTCGCGGATCGGCAGGTACGTCTACCGCGAGACAAGCTTGGCCAGACGCGGGTCCTTCCAGAGCGGGGCGAAGTCCGGATCGGAGTAAACAGCGACCAGATTGCGATAATTGCTCTGTTTGGCCCGGCCCAGGTAGTCCAGGGCTCCGTCGAGGTTGCCGCGCTTCATATACGACTTGGCAATCATGAACAGAACGTGGGCGTGCTGCTCGGGCGTCATGATCTGGGCGACCGTTCCCCCCTCGCTATCGCTCAGGACATCGGCGTCAAGCTCCAAAGCGCGGGCATATTCTGTCATGGCGCGATCCACCTCGCTCAACCCCATCCAGGCTTCAGCGAGGTTGAGATGGGTGGAGGCAACCGACTCATCCAGCGCCAGCGCCTGCTTGAAGTAGTCGGTGGCAACCTTATACTTCTTGTCCAGCAGGGCAACCGCTCCAAGGTTGTTCAGCGCGGAAACGAACCGCGGATCGTACTTGACCGCCTGTGCAAATTGTTTGCGCGCCGCCCCTCTCTCCCCCAGCTTGAGCTCCACAACGCCCAGTTTGTTATAGAGCACCGCATTTTGGCGGGAGATGCGAAGGGCCGCCGAATAGTAGGCAACCGCCTTAGAATTGTCTTTGTGAATACGCGCCAGGTCTCCGTTTTCCTCTGCCACCCTGGCGGCTTCAATCTTATCCGTCTTGGCCGCGCCCGGAATGGACTCTGTTCTTCCGTAGGGGGCCGCCAGCATCACCAGACTCGTTGCTACGAGCATCATCACCAGTCTTTTCATGGGTCACCTCTCTTGCATTTGGGCATCTCGCGGGAGGCGGCGGCTCGATTTGCCGTCTCCGGCGATCTGTTCCCTGCATTGACCTAAGTAAAGATCGAGCCGGGGCGCCCCGCAACGCTATACCTGCTACCTGGACGTTCGGTGGGGGTTAAATCTTCCGGCGCCGCATCGGAACTCTCAGTCCCGCAGTGACTTGCGGACAGCGGTCTGGCCGGCGTGAAATAGCTCACCGACGGAAAGCCGGAGGGGTTACACGCCGCTACATGCCTGTTTCCCGCACTGCCTACACCGTTAAGCACTAGCCAAACGGTCAAGGATCGATAGCATTACAATCAGTCCGGGGATGGTAGCGATGGCGATTGAGAGCCCAGAGTCGATCGATCTGGCGGCGCAGCGGGCGGAGCTGGAGGCGGTGCTTCGTTCCGAGCAGTTTACCCGTGCGCCCACGCTCGCCAATCTGCTGTCCTATTTATGCGAAAAGCTCTTCGCCGGGGAGGCCTACCAGATCAAGGAGTACTCGGTCGGCGTTGAAGTCTTCCATCGCGGATCTTCCTTCGATCAGGACTCCGACTCGATCGTGCGGGTCGAGGCAAACCGCCTGCGCAAGCGCCTGGCTGCCTACTATGCCGGCGACGGCGCATCTCACCGGCTGCAGATCACAATTCCTCTTGGACAATATGTTCCAGAGTTCAAGTCGGTCGCTCCGGTTCAGGGCGAAGAGCAGACGGCTCCTGTCGACCCCGCCGTGGCAAGCCGGTCCGGGATCGATGGCGCTGCCACCAGGCAGACAGGAGGAGGGCTTCATCTCTCTGGCCGCCTGAGCTGGTGGATTGGCGCCGCTCTCGCATTTCTGCTCTTCGGATTCGGCAGCGCATTGCTTATCCTGCGGCCCGGTAAGCAGTCCCCGCAGGTGGCTCAATCCACTCAATCCCCTGCCCCACTCGCGGAGTCGCAACTTGGCCCGCCCACGGGCGAGGAGATTCGCATCCTGGCCGGCGCGGGTCGCAGCTTTGTCGATCATGCCGGCAAGTTGTGGAATGCCGATGCCGAATTCAGTGGCGGCACTGCCGTGAAGAGCTCCGCGCAACACATCGGACGCACACAGGATCCCGACTTCTACCGCACCAGCCGGCAAGGACAATTCAGCTACAGCATTCCACTGAAGAACGGGATCTACGAGCTGCGCCTGCACTTTGCCGAGACGGTCTTTGACCCGGAGTCCGCCGGGACGGGCGGCGAAGGCAGCCGTATCATGACCGTGCGCGCCAACGGCAAAACGCTGCTGAGTCGCTTCGATGTCGTGGCCGATGCCGGAGCCAGCCAGACCGCCGATGTCAAAATCTTCACCGGCATAACGCCAGCGAAGAACGGGCTGCTGCATCTGGACTTTTCCGGCGAGGAAGGCAAGCAGGCCACCCTCTCGGCCATCGAGATTTTGCCCGGCTTTGAGGGTCACATTCGTCCCGTGCGCCTGCTGGCCCGCCAGACGCCCTATTACTCCAATGACAGCCACTGGTGGAGCCCTGACAGCTACTTCCAGGGCGGCCAGTTGGCCACCTATGCAACTCCGGTGAAAGGAACGGACGACCCTGAACTCTACGAGACCGAACGCTGGGGTAACTTCTCCTATGCGATTCCCGTTTCGCCGGGCAAATACTCCATCATGCTGCACTTCGCGGTGCGTCACGGCGACTGGGACCAGTCATCGTCCCCGTCCGACGAACACAGGGCCGCGGTCGCTCATATCTTCGATGTCTTCTGCAATGGAAATGCGCTTCTTAAGAACTTCAATCTTCCCCAGGAAGCGCGCCAGTCGGACGTGGTCATTCGCAAAGCCACAGGCCTGGCGCCGAATGCGCAGGGCAAGTTGCTTTTGAGTTTCGTTCCGGTGGAGGGCTATGCGACCGTGACCGGAATCGAAGTGCTTCCGCAGTAATTCAGGTGACTCGCTCGATTGGCCGCCCCCGTCCAAAGCCCGCACATGCTGCCAACTGGGCTTCGCGGTGCAGTTTCCCGTTCACAGCCGGAATGGCCGTAAATCATCGTCTCAGCTGGCCGATAGGAACCTTTTCGACGTTTGCGGTGTCAAACAGGATAGAGTTTTCCGATCGCTGCAACCATTTTCGCGCTGAACTTCTCGGGGTAGCATCGCGCTGTCCCGGGCATCGATGTCCTTCAGCAACATCGAGTGTGCGAGGGCTCTGCTATCTGGTAAGGAGGTAGGGATGCTGCGTCCGAATGTGCTCTTGGCAAACTTTATTCTTCTCCCTGCCGGCCTCTTAGCCTGTCAGCTGGGGACTTCTCAATGCCCCGAGGTGGCTCCTCAGCATTCGCCGACTGCGACAGTAGATCCAATCCGCGCGTCGCTCGAGCTGGAATTGGATCGAGCCATCCTTGTCCTGAAGCGAGGACTAAAGGAACATTGGGCAACACGCGATCAATTTCTCACCGCATTTGAGAAGACTCCTGGCAGGGACCCGACCGGCCGACCTGTGACGGATGCGAAAAGTTATGCCGGGTGCGCAATTGGCGAACACCTGCGAGCTCATCAGGTGTGGGATGAGGGGCCTCCCATTGAAGTTGAGGTGCAACGTGCGATAGACGAGTTGACAGAAAGACGAGAAGGTCAAGCCATCGGGTTGCAGCCCTCATCCTGTGCCGTCCCGGGACCGCGGAAAGTGGTCGTTTCCGCAGGCGTAGCCGCGAGCCTGCTGAAGACCAAGAGCGATCCCGCTCATCCAGCCGAGGTGCTCGAGAATCATGTCTCGGGCATGGTCGTCCTTCATGCCACGATCAGTGCCAAGGGCGGTGTGAAAGCGCTCCGCGTCATCTGCGGACCCGCCTCGCTGCAGCAAGCCGCGCTGGACGCCGTCCGGAATTGGACCTACCGGCCGTTTCTGCTGAACAACATGCCCGTCGAATTCGAGACCACCATCAACGTCGTCTTCGCGCCGAATCGCTAGCTGTGGGTCCTATCGGTGGGAGATCCTGAGGTGCTTGAGCCGCGGTGCCCTAGCTGAAATCAGCTGGGAGATTCCGAGTTTACCGTCGCCTATTCGGAGACTGCACGGCTCCCAACGGAGCACCGGTCACCTCAGGCCTTTATCATAGCCACCATGAGCAATAAACTCCGCTGGGGAGTTCTCAGCACCGCGAACATCGGCCTCAAGAAAGTCATCCCTGCCATGCAACGGGGGCAGTACGCCAGCATCGCGGCTATCGCATCCCGCGATCTTGCAAAGGCCAAGAAGGCGGCGGCAGACCTCGACATTCCCACGGCCTATGGCTCCTATGAGGAACTGCTCGCCGACCCCAGCATCGACGCTATCTACAATCCTCTTCCCAATCAGCTTCACGTGCCCTGGACGATCAAAGCCGCCGAAGCCGACAAGCATGTTCTCTGCGAAAAGCCCCTGAGTCTCACCGTTGCGGAGGCAGAATCGCTGCTCGCCGTTCGCGCCCGCACAGGAGTCAAGATCGGCGAAGCCTTCATGGTCAACTGTCACCCCCAGTGGCTTCGCCTGCGCGAGCTGCTCGACGAAGGCCGCATCGGCCAACTGCGCTCCATCGCAGGCTTCTTCAGCTACTTCAACATCGACCCGAACAACATCCGCAACCAAGTCGAGAGCGGCGGCGGCGCCCTGATGGACATCGGCTGCTATCTCATTCATGCCTCGCGCGACGCCTTTGCCCAGGAGCCAACCCGCGTCGTCGCGCTCATCGACCGCGATCCGCAGATGCGCACCGATCGGCTGACATCGGCAATACTTGACTTCCCCGGCGGCCACTCCATCTTCACATGCAGCACGCAGCTCATCTCTTATCAGCGCATTCACTTCCTCGGAACGCATGGGCGCATTGAAATCGAGATTCCCTTCAACGCGCCTCCCGACCAGCCCACCCGTCTCTTCATCGACCCGACGGGCGATCTCTTCGGCGGTGGCCTGACGACGGAGGTATTTCCGGTCTGCGATCAGTACACCTTGCAGGGCGACGCCTTTTCCAAAGCGGTTCTGGAAGATACAGAAGTGCCTGTTCCGATCGAGGACGCCATCAAGAATATGGCTGTCATCGATGCCATCTTCAAATCCGCCAGCTCAAACCAATGGGAGACCGTGCGGCAATGAAGGATCTAACTCTCTCGAAGGTCTATCAGTTACTCGAACCGGGTCCGGTGGTTCTGCTGACCACCGCGCACAAGGGCCGCGCAAACGTAATGACCATGTCTTGGCATACGATGGTTGAGTTTCAACCGCCTCTGGTTGCCTGCGTCGTCAGCAATGCAAATCATAGCTTTGTTGCATTGCGAGCTACCAAAGAGTGCGTGATTGCCGTTCCAGCGCTGGAACTCGCGCCCAAAGTCGTGGGCGTGGGAAACTGTTCGGGAAGAGATGTCGATAAATTCAAACGATTCGGCCTGACGCCGGCGCCGGCCGCGCGCGTGGCGCCGCCTTTGGTGGCCGAGTGTTTCGCCAATCTCGAATGCCGGGTGGTCGACACGCATCTGGTCAACAAGTTCAACCTTTTCATCCTGGAAGTTGTCAAAGCCTGGTCCGATCCGGCGCAGAAGAATCCCAAGACGATCCACCATCACGGTAATGGAAGATTCGCCGTGGATGGGGAGATGATCAAACTGAAATCGAGGATGCCGTGAGCGGCATAACTCAGCTTTGCGAGCCGCGGGCCAGCGCGTCTCGAATCACGCAAACAATGGAACCTTGGATATATTATTCTGGATTGTTGATGAAAGGTTCTGCATGACGGAGCTTCGACCATTGGACAAGGCCCGGCGCCAGCGCATGCGGTATGCCGAACGCAAGCTCAAGGAAGCGCAACGCCGCCTGGCGCGCGCCAACCGCAGCATCGTTTATTGGTCACGGATCGTTGCCGACCTCAGGCACGAGCGAACTCGCGCCATTCAGCCGCCGCTATGGCCGGAGGGAGAGATCAAAGAAATTGAATGAGCTGGCGCTGGTGGAGAGCCTGCGCCAGCCCTGGTCCGTCGAGACGAGCGCGGACTAACTGGCCGCAGCGGCCTTTTGTGCCTCCCAGCGCCTCTTGACGGCCTCGGCGATGCGCTTCCGGCCCTCGGGGCTGAGATTTCTCTTCTTCTTGGCTGGCTTCGCGGCAGGTGCTGCAACCGCTGCCTTCTTGGGCGCTGCAACTGCCTTTTTGGGTGCGGCCGTTGTTGCCTTCTGTGCCGCCCAACGCTTCTTGACGGCTTCAGCAATCCGTTTCCGGCCTTCGGGAGAGAGCTTCCTCTTCTTCCTTTTCGCAGGTTTTTGGGCGGCAGGTATAACTGCCGCGGCGATCTTTCTGGGCCTGCCGGGCTTCTTCTTCGCTGCCGGCGCCGCGCCACCGCTCAGCAACGCGCGTGCCTGCTGCAGTTGGGCAATCTCCTGATCGATCGTTGCCAGAATTTCCGATACTCCCATGGTTCCTCCCTGATTGAGTCAGGCGGAGAGTTCACTCTCCGCGGCGCTAAGTCAAAACGCCGCACAAAGCGAGCCGCTTGCTATGACTCTCTAACATACGATACTCGACAGATGGCTGATTTACAAAGATGTTTGCCCAGGGCCTGTCATCCAGGGTCTATTGGCACTATTCAGACGGCGCCGACGGAAGTCAATTCTCACGAGTTCCAAGAGCGAGAAGCGCTCTGTAGCCGGTTACTGAAGCGACGAGCGAAAGCATCTATATCGCCGGCCACTGCAATGCAAGAACAGCTCGATAATCGAACGGAAGCCATCAGCGTTGTCGAACCAGCAAAGGCGCTTCGGCCGGTCACGTCGGGGTCAACTCATAGTAAAGAGTATGCAACTGCAAAACCGCACCCGCGGTGTAGGCGCTGAGAGTGAGATCATAACCGGAATTGGAGATCGAACCGGCGTGGGCATCGCCGCTGTAGTTAGCGCTGAGGGTATCGCTGCCGGCGCTCAGGCTATTGGCCGGAATAACAATAGTGGCGATGCCCTCGGAGGGCGATTGAACGGAAGAGTTATTTCCTCCGCCGGAAAGAGTTACCATCCCGGTTGTCGTCGCGCCGGTTCCAGTTACAGTAACCTTCACGCCCAGAGTGGCTTCAGAACTGGTGGTTCCCGTGGCCGGAGCCACATTGACGGTCGCCGTCAGCCCGGTTACCGTCAGCGATGCCGAGCCGCTTCCCGTCGGGGGGGTGCTGTCGCCGCTGTAGACGGCGGTAAGGCTATGGGCTTCCGAAGCCAGCTTATGGAGCTGATCAGGGCCGAAATGCTGCGCATAATCTGCTAAGAGCCACCGCGCCGGCCGGCGCAGGCGGAGACCCTAGACTGGCGGCTCGACGCCGATCTGGACGCGATCCTGATGAATGCCTTGCGCAAGGAGCCTGCCGAGCACTACGGAACTGCCGTCGAACTAGCCACGGACGTTCGCTGAATGGCATGACCGTAGCCGCGCGACGCGGCGCTTTTCGCTCCCGGACGGCTAGATTCATCTGCCGCAACCGCCTCTCCATGGCAGGGTCGGCGCTGCTGATCCCCGGCAGAGCCGGGGAAATCCCAATTTGATTAGGCGTTCTATGTAAGCAATGTCTTACGAGAATGAAGCTGGTTTCTCAACAGACTTTTCCTCGTTTTGCCGAGACATTAACATGATTTCAATATTTATGGTCATAGTTTTGTAAGGATGATGGAGGCACGACAAGCGATGCGGAGTGGCCGGTTAACAGGCCAGTTGTAAACCGTTAAGCAGGTGCGTCATTAACAGAGTACAACGGAGCACAGATGGCAATTTGGAGTCCCTTTGGAGCGCAGCTCCGCGAAGAATTCGGAGGGAGAATTGCGCTTAAGCGAGGTATTCGGCAAATAAGCGATGGCGCAATTGATCCGACTGTTTCTGGGAGCTTGGTCTTGGAAAGAGCGGATGGGAGGCTTCACTTATGGGATTCCATTGGCCCTTGAAGCACCTAAAAGCAAGACGCCCGATCGCGACCGAATCCAACAAATGCCATGCCGAAGCTATTGGGAGCGATTGAGGCTTGGCGTCGCGACTGTCCTCTCCAACGCTTGACACGGACTCACTTTAGCTTTAGTCTACGTTTAACTGTTGCCTTGCCGAAGGAACGGCGAATCAACAGCAAAGGACTCAATGGCCCGTTTCCTCACTCCCGTAATGTGTACGTGCTGCTGTCAGAGCTGCACCGCGCGGGCGTGTTTGATGGGTTAGATTCCGAAGCAAGAGTCTCGAAACCCTACGACCCACCCGCCAGATGGCGCGGTGGGTTTTCGTTTTTGGGAGTAAGTTGCCAGATTCTTCAGTCGTACTGACCTTTGACAGCTACTCAAAAAGCACCGGTGGCGAAGCGGCTAACGCGCAGGTCTGCAAAACCTGTATTCGCGGGTTCAAATCCCGCCCGGTGCTCCAGTATCCTCAGTTGCGAGAGTCGTCTTAACCGGCTTGTGCAAGTGAAGCGACGCCCGCCCGGCGAATCGTCTTGTCTTGCGTTCTCAAGGATCATCATCCAGAAACTGCCGTGATGTTGAGTGTTTGGGAGCGCTCACGAATCACGCTATGCAAATCCACACGGAGTGAGCAGCATGAGAAGCCAAGTTCGCAGAATCCATGTCTTCATTTTTATCGCCATTCTCATGAGTGTTTCGGCGAGCTTTCTCGGAGCGCAGACCCATCTGCTCAACGTCTCGTACGATCCCACCCGCGAGTTCTATGAAGAGTACAACCAACTGTTTCAAAAACACTGGAAGGCCACGACCGGACAGGATGTGGTGATCAACCAGTCACATGGCGGAAGCGGCAAGCAGGCGCGCGCTGTGATCGATGGGCTGGAGGCGGATGTAGTCACGCTTGCCCTGGCATACGACATCGATGCAATTGCGCAGAACGGCGGCTTGCTGGACAAGGACTGGCAGTCAAAGCTTCCGAACAACAGCACGCCATACACCTCGACGATCGTCTTTCTGGTTCGCAAAGGGAATCCTCGCGGAATTCGCGATTGGGACGATCTGATCCGTCCTGGAGTCAAGGTCGTCACGCCGAATCCGAAGACCTCTGGAGGCGCACGCTGGAATTATCTGGCGGCCTGGGGTTACGCGCTGCGCACGTCGGGCAACAATGAGCAAGGGGCGCGCGATTACATGAAGAAGCTCTTTGCCAACGTGCCGGTACTCGACTCCGGCGCGCGAGGTTCTACCACGACGTTTGTCCAGCGTGGCGTGGGCGATGTCCTCATCGCCTGGGAGAACGAAGCGCTTCTGGCGCTCAAGGAGTTTGGTCCAGACAGGTTCGAGATCGTAGTTCCCTCGGCGACCATTCTTGCAGAACCGCCGGTCGCCGTCGTCGATAAAGTCGCGCAGAGACATGGGACAGAGAAGGTTGCACGCGCCTATCTTGAGTATCTCTATTCGCCGGAGGCGCAAGAACTGGCGGCGAAGTACTACTATCGTCCGCGGCTCAAGCCGGTTGCCGACAAGTACGCCAGCGTCTTCCCCAAGGTCAACACATTCACTGTTGTTGAGGGATGCGGGGGATGGCAGAACGCGCAGGCGAAGCACTTCACTGACGGCGGAACCTTCGATCAGATTTATGAAAAGTAATGGATAAAGATGCCAACTAAGAAGGCGAACAAATCGTGGAGCCTGGTTACGCGGAGTTCGCCGCTTCCCGGATTTCGGTTGAGTATTGGATTCACTATGACCTATCTGGCGGTCATCGTGTTGATCCCTCTCGCTGCAATCATTCAACACGGCGCGCGCTTGGGGTTTGGCGCATTCCTGCACACGGTCACGGCACCGCGCGTGCTGGCATCGTATCGTGTCACGCTGGGCTGCGCGGCTGTGGCGGCGTTGCTCTCAGCGCTGTTTGGAATGCTGCTGGCGTGGGTCCTGGCGCGATACAGCTTTCCGGGCAAGCGAATCGTGGACGCGATCGTAGATCTGCCGTTTGCGTTGCCGACAGCGGTTGCGGGCATCTCGCTTACGGCGCTCTATGCCGAGAACGGATGGATTGGACGATTCCTTGAGCCGCATGGAATTCATGTGGCGTTTACGCCGATCGGCATCGTGATGGCGATGTCCTTCGTCGGTTTTCCGTTCGTTGTGCGCAGCGTACAGCCGGTACTTGAGGATCTCGACCCTGCGATGGAGGAGGCCGCGGCAAGCCTAGGCGCGAACGTTTGGCAGCGCTTCTTGCGGGTCATTGTTCCAGTGGCTTTCCCCGCCTTGTTGACGGGCACTGCGCTGGCCTTTGCGCGAGCGGCTGGCGAGTACGGATCTGTGATTTTTATCGCCGGCAACATGCCGATGAAAACCGAGATTACGGCGCTGCTGATCGTAACCAAGCTCGAGGAGTACGACTACTCGGGCGCAGCGGCGATTGCCGGGGCGATGTTGGCGCTGTCGTTCACCATCATGCTGGCGGTGAATCTGCTTCACTGGTGGGTCCAACGCAGAGAGGGAAAGCGGGTATGAGCGGCCATCGCGCAATCTGCACATCTGCAATGTTGCGGCCATCGACGGCGCAGAAAGCGGGCCGCGTGGCGCTGATTTTGTTGGCGCTTTTGCTTCTTTCTGGCTTTCTGGTTTTGCCGGTGATCGCCGTCTTCACGCAGGCGCTGTCGCAAGGCTGGAAGATGTATCGGGATTCGATTCATCAGGAAGACGTACTCTCTGCTTTGCGGCTTACCGGTCTGGTCGCTTGCATTGCGGTTCCACTCAACATGGCATTTGGCATTGCTGCCAGTTGGGCCATCACGCGTTTTGAGTTTCTTGGAAAGAGCCTGCTGATTACGCTGATCGATATTCCGCTGGCTGTATCTCCTGTGGTCGCTGGCCTGATGTACGTCGAGGTCTTTGGATTACATGGATGGCTTGGCCCCTGGTTGAGCGAGCATAACCTGCATGTGATTTTTGCAGTGCCCGGAATTGTGTTGGCCACGGTCTTTGTCACCTTCCCCTTCGTGGCCAGGGAATTGATTCCTTTCATGCAGGCGCAGGGCAGCGACGAAGAGGTCGCCGCGGTTGTTCTTGGCGCCAATGGATGGAGTGTTTTTTGGCGTATCACTCTGCCCAACATCAAATGGGCTCTGCTTTACGGAACCATTCTGGCGGCCTCACGTTCTATTGGAGAGTTCGGAGCTGTCTCTGTTGTCTCGGGTCACATCCGCGGCCAAACCACAACTCTGCCGCTTGAGGTGGAGATGCTCTACAACGAATACAACTTCACCGCGGCCTTTGCAGCTGCTTCGCTGTTGACGTTGGCTGCCATCGTTACGTTGATCCTCAAGAAACTTATTGAGATGACCTCAGGAGTGCATCGGCACATGGATGAGAAAGAAGTAGAATCATGAGCATTCAGGTCGAGCAAATCAGCAAGACATATGGCTCCTTCACTGCGCTTGTTGATGTGTCTCTGACCATCGCCAGCGGAGAGTTGGTAGCGCTCCTCGGGCCATCGGGGTCGGGGAAAACAACTCTCTTGCGATTGATTGCAGGACTCGAAGCGCCCAATAGCGGATCGATTTTGCTGCATGGCGAGGAAGCTACCGAGCGCAGTGCGTCGAAGCGCGGAATCGGATTTGTCTTCCAGCATTACGCGCTCTTTCGACACATGACGATTTCGGAGAACATCGCATTTGGATTGCGTGTGCAGTCGAGGCGTCTCAGGCCATCGCGCAAAGAGATTCGCGATCGGGTGCGGGAGTTGCTTCACCTGGTGCAGTTGGATAGTTATGCCGGAATGTATCCCGAGCAGCTCTCCGGCGGACAAAGACAGCGCGTGGCACTGGCGCGCGCACTGGCCGTCCGCCCCAGCGTGTTGCTGCTCGACGAACCCTTCAGCGCCCTGGACGCCAAGGTGCGCAAGGATCTGCGCGATTGGCTGCGCCGCATTCACGATGAGTTACATGTGACCACGGTGCTTGTCACGCACGACCAGGAGGAGGCGCTGGAGGTTGCCGACCGCGTCGCGATTTTGAATCAGGGAAAGCTGGAGCAGATTGGAACGCCGCAGTCGATCTACGATAATCCGGCCTCGCCCTTTGTTTATAACTTCCTTGGCAATGTGAATCTCTTTCATGGGCGTCTGCTGGCAGATCTTTCATCGCAGGGGCATAGCGGCGCAACGAATGAGTCGGCACAATCCGCAATCGGATTTGTACGTCCCCACGAACTGGAGCTATCGCGAGATCTGCCGCCGGATAACAAGGCAGTAGTGGCCACCGTGGCGCGCATTCACGCAGCGGGTCCGCAGATTCGTCTGGAATTGAACATTGCCGGGAACACAAGGCCGGTGACAGCGGAGTTAAGCCGAAAGCAGTTTGAAGAGTTGGCGTTGGTGACCGGAGACGAGCTCTTCGTCTGGCCGCAATCCATGCGCCTGTTCGACGATCCCAAGTCAGAAGCGCTTCTGCTGGATCAAGGCGCCGGTATATAGAGTCTCCGCTGTCATGCAACGATGGCTCGTCGAGACGCGCAGCGTTCGCGCAGATCTTCGGTTTCATGACTCGCCTTCTCAGGTTCACCTTTTCTTGACAAAATCAGTGTTGCTAGACAGGGAGGCATGTGTTACATTGTTCTGGTGAGTACTTTTAGCCCCATCACCTCCGAAATGTGTTATTGCGCAGCGATGTGCTGTGCGCAGAAGCATTTTGGCGTGAGGAAATGGCTGGGCTAGAGTAAGTTACAAGCTGCCGTTTCGTTCGGACCCACCGCCAGAAATTGAACTGGCTGGTGGGTTTTCTATTTTGGGCTGAAATCAGGCGGGCGAGAAAGACAAGGCCGCCGCCGAACAAGGTCAAGCCAAGGGAGAATCTGATGAGAGTTCCTGGAATCCGCGCTGAAGAGCTGAAGAGACGTCTGGATGCCGGCGAGAATCTATTCCTGCTCGATGTGCGCGATGAGTATGAGTATGAAATCTCCAATATTGGCGGGCAGTTGATCCCGCTTCCCGAGCTGGCCAAGCGGCTGAATGAACTCGATGTGAATCAGAATATTGTGACGGTCTGCAAGATGGGGCAGCGGAGCGTCAAAGCAGCGCAGGTCTTGCATAAGGCAGGCTTCACCCATGTTTGGAATCTGACCGGCGGAATTCACGCCTGGTCCGACCGAGTGGACCGGAGCGTCCGGAAGTACTGAAGCTCCGATCTTTAAAACGCGCCGGTGGCGAAGCGGTCAACGCGCAGGTCTGCAAAACCTGTATTCGCGGGTTCAATTCCCGCCAGGCGCTCCAAGTTTTCAACGGTTGAAATGCTCAGTCATTGATATCGGGGTATTCCGCTTCCAGGTTTTTTCTTTCCTTTAATCGGCCCGCTTGTACAGTGAAGCTACAACCATTGCGCTTTCGATTCTTGTTGAAAGAAAAGGAGTCCGCCCGTGCCCGAAGAAGTTCTCCGCGCTTCCCTTGGTGAAGAGGCTGCATTTCAACTTGCAAATGTAACCAAGACGGCTCCGCAGTTTGGGGCCATTACCCCGCGTTGGCTGGTTCGCCTGCTGGATTGGAAGCCGCTTGAAGCGGGGACCTTCCGCGTGAACAAAGTGGATGAGAGCAAAGCGATCGAGTCTCTCTGTGCACATGAAGACGAGTCGCCTCTGCCCGCCACTTTTGCCGACTATCAGGACACTCCTCGCGAGTATCGCCTCAGCAGCATCAACGCTGTGCTCAATGTGCACACACGCGTCTCAGACCTTTTGAGCAACCCCTATGACCAGGTGCGCGAGCAATTGCGCGTGCTGATCGAGAGCGTCAAAGAGAAGCAGGAGAGCGAACTGCTCAACAACGCCGACTACGGCCTGCTGAACAACGTTGCCGACGCTCAAAAGATCAAGACGCGCAAAGGTCCGCCAACGCCGGACGATCTGGATGAACTGTTGACGAAGGTCTGGAAAGAACCTTCGTTCTTTCTGGCGGCTCCGCGTGCCATTGCCGCCTTTGGTCGTGAATGCACGCGGCGCGGCGTTCCCCCGCCAACGATCACCCTGTTTGGCACTCCATTCTTGACTTGGCGCGGCGTGCCGTTGATTCCCACCGACAAAATCGCTGTGCGCAGCAAAGATCAGAAGTCGAAGATTCTGCTGGTGCGCGTAGGCGAGAAGAAGCAGGGCGTGGTTGGCCTCTTCCAACCTGGATTGCCGGGCGAACAGAGCCCTGGCCTGTCTGTGCGCTTCATGGGTATCGATCAGCGCTCGCTGGCTTCTTATCTAATCTCGCTCTACTGCTCGGCGGCCGTGCTGACCGACGACGCCATTGCCCTGTTGGAAGACGTGGACGTGGGTCAATATCATGAGTACAAGTGAGCAGATTCTGGCCTCAACGGCTTCCCCGGCGGCGAGCGGGCTGCGCGGAAGCGAACAAATCGTTCCCGGCGTGCTTTCTCCGTCTCAGTTGGCGCGCATGGCTAATGAGATTTTCAACGAGTTACCTGAAGGGCAGCAGCACCTTGCGGTGACAGCGGCCAGAGCAGTATTGCCGCCGAACTCGGCCTTTTCCGGCAATCCATTTGCGGCAGTGCCGAGCCCGACTGCGCCTGCTGTGCCGGGAATAGTCGCCATTCCGGCTGAGGCGCAGTCTGGTACCTATCTCGTCACGCCGGAGAGGAGCATGATTCCGGATGCGCGGTCGTCTGCATCCTCGCTTCCGGCGATTCCTGGCGGCGGAGTAACGCCCACGGCTGCACCGGAGTTTGCTTTCTTGCAGGATGCACGGCCCTTGTTTCCAGAGCCTGCCGCTGAGCCTGTCGCGCGGCAAACTCCCATCCTGGCAAGCGAGAAGCCGGTGCCCGCCGATGAAGGCTTCGCGGCTATTCCAGCTTCGTTGCTGCCCGATCTTCGGCCTTTGCAGAGTGCTCAACCACCATCGCCTACCATTCCAGCCGCTCTGGGCGTCGTGGATTCATCGGCACTTCCAACCTTCTCTTTCCTGGACGAGGCGCGGCCGCTGTTTTCCGAGCAGCCCTCGCTTCCGGGGCCGGTGCCGGCTGGAGTTTCCGGCAGCAATCCGTTTGTCGTGCCGCTTGACCCGAATACACCGCAAATTGCCGGGGCAGTCGCGCACGAGCCTGATTTTCGCGCACCTGCTTCTCATGATCCGGAAAAGCAGCCGCGCCCGCTCGATACATCGAATGTGGTTCCCGTTGTGGTTCCCGGCGCGGGGCAATCGGAGTCATTGGGCGATCTTGGATTATCCTCTAATTCCTTCGAAGTGGAAGCGATTCGTCGCGACTTTCCGATTCTCAAAGAGAAGGTCAATGGTCATCCGTTGATCTGGTTCGACAATGGAGCGACCACGCAGAAGCCGCAGTCGGTGATCGACCGGCTCAGTTATTTCTACGAACACGAGAACTCAAACGTACATCGTGCTGCGCATGAGCTGGCCGCGCGTTCGACCGATGCGTATGAGTCCGCGCGCGAAAAGGTGCGCCGCTTCCTCAACGCAGGCGCCCCGCGCGAGATCGTCTTTGTGCGCGGTGCCACGGAGGCCATCAACATGGTAGCGCAAAGCTGGGGACTGCAGAACATTCAAAAGGACGACGAGATCGTCATCACCTGGCTGGAGCATCACGCAAACATCGTACCCTGGCAGATGCTTTGCGCCGAGAAAGGCGCGCGACTGCGCGTTACTCCCGTTGACGACACTGGGCAGATTCTGCTTGACGAGTACGAAAAGCTGCTTGGACCCAAGACTCGACTGGTTTCGATCGCCCATGTTTCGAATGCACTGGGCGCGATAGTGCCGGTGAAGGAGATGGTTGAGGCCGCGCATCGCCATGGTGCCCGCGTGCTCGTCGATGGCGCACAGGCGGTCTCGCATATGCGCGTCGATGTGCAGGCCATCAATTGCGACTTTTATGTCTTCAGCGGTCACAAGGTCTTTGCGCCGACGGGCATTGGCGTGGTTTTTGGAAAGTCCGAGGTGCTGGATACGATGCCGCCCTGGCAAGGCGGAGGCAACATGATCCAGGACGTGACCTTCGAGAAAACGCTTTACCAGCCGCCCCCGCAGCGCTTTGAAGCGGGGACAGGAAATATCGCCGACGCTGTCGGCCTGGGCGCTGCGATCGACTATCTCGACCGCGTCGGAATTGCCAATGTCTCGCGCCACGAGCATATGCTCTTGACCTACGCCACGGCGGCGTTGCTCAAGATTCCCGGTTTGCGCATCATCGGCACTGCGAAAGAGAAGGCGAGCGTAATTTCATTCGTGATGGACGGCCTGCGAACAGAAGAGATCGGCGACTATCTCAACCGCAAGGGCGTCGCCGTGCGCGGCGGACACCACTGCGCACAACCGATCCTGCGTCGATTTGGCTTGGAGAGCACCGTGCGCGCGACGTTTGCGCTCTATAACACCTGCGAAGAAATCGACGCGTTGATTGCGGCCCTGTGGGATCTCAGGCAGGGACGCACGACTGGGCTTGTCTGAAGAGCTCGGCAATGAACTTCAATCGCCTGGATTCAGCACAACGAACCCACCCGAGTGGCTGATATAGATTCGATGGAAGATGACTGCGGGCAGCAGGCCCGCCGCATCGAAGGCAACACCGCGCCTGGATTTCACCAAATCCAGATCCTTGACTGTAGTCGTGCCGATTTTGATCTCTGTGTGAGAATGAATAGCTGTTCCATTCGGTCCGCTGCTGAATGCCATCGAACCAGCCCAGGGCAGGGATGACGAAGATTCAGGCCGGGCGGGGAACAGTTCGGGCATCCTTGCTCCAGTATCTAACTGCAACTGAACTTTGTCAGCGCGCACATCGATGAAATCCGCCTCAATCAGCAAGCGATTGGTGGTTGGCTCGCCATGATAGCGGCCAATCGTCTCGAATCGACATCGATCCCCCGCGGGAGCATCGCCGCCGAGGCGCAAGGTGTGCTGTCGGTAGTCGATGAGAAAATCGAAATTCGAAAGATAATCCTCGCCCAACACACCGCGAATGCCGGGCGCCTTGAGCTTCACCTGATCCAGCCGGTCGATCACCGCTCCAAGCTCTGAAATCTCGGAGCCGCCCACCCGCACTCTCTTGAGCCGAACCAGTTGATCCTGCCGTACATCTAAAACGGTTGTCAGCGACGCTTTGCCAATGACCGGAAGCCGC
>Ga0302319_10000743_pt1 | contig 73120 bp, 58 predicted proteins | sample Bog_T0_2_FD_203319 | JGI IMG/M metagenome (GOLD analysis project Ga0302319, IMG submission 203319) | Peat permafrost microbial communities from Stordalen Mire near Abisko, Sweden - Bog_T0_2 | ecosystem: Environmental > Terrestrial > Soil > Wetlands > Peat | place: Sweden: Abisko, Stordalen Mire...
GCCGGATGCGCCCCATGACCTGGGCCGATAGTACCGCCGTTTCCCTGGCATGAACCGTGCCGGTGGATTGCAGAGTCACGGGCACCTGTTGCTCGTTGCTTTCAACAACTCGCGCCTGCATGGTTTGTACGGTTGCCGGCGTTGCGGCAGATTGACCGCCATGGCAGCCAGCGATCATGACCCCTGAAGCGGCAAGCAACGTTGCCCACACAAGATTTTTCATTGCAGTTCCTCCGCAGCATCGGGGGTCAGAGTCCCGGTAGCGTATAAAAGTTCGCTATAGGCCATGGCATTGCCGTAGACGGCGTGCCAGTAATTGGATTGGCTCTGCCGTTCGGCGTCCTCGGCCCGCAGCAGATCGGTGATGGTGGCAAGTCCAGCGCCATATCGGTTCTTCAGGATGCGCAGACTTTCCGCCGATTGATCCAGAGCGGCCTGCGCCGTTTCCAGTTGCAGTGCCGCAGTCTGCCGGTGAATGTGCGCCTGGCTTACTTCGAGCTGCAAATGCTGTTGCGTTGCAGCCACCTGCGCATCGATTTTCTGCTTTGCTGCGCTCTCCCGCGCCAGTTGTGCACGCTTGCCTATGGGGAGGATGTCGATGCTGATCTGGACCCCCGCGACCCAGTTGTTGCCGCCCGAGCCACCGATGGAGGATTGGTCTTGTTCCCAATTTCCATATGCACTGACGCGAGGACCGAAGTCAGACTTTGCCGCCCCGAGTGCCGATCCCTGCGCCGATTGTGCCTGTTCCAATGCCCTCAGATCCGGACGCGTCTTTGCCGCTGTCGCAATCTCTTCATCGAGAGCGCCTTGCGGAAATGTGTGCGGCTCAATCGGCTTCAATTCGGTTGCCTTCAGATCCGGCACGCCCATCCCTTCGCGCAACGCCGCCCATGCCAGTTCCAGATCACCCTGCGCCGCAATCAGCTCCTCCTTGCGCGCGGAGATATTTACCTGGGCCGACATCCTGTCCGACTCAACAGCAAGACCGGCCTTCACGTGCTCCTCCACCGAACTCAGGAGCGCCGCCGCCGTCTCCTGCTCATGCTGGGCAACGTCAATCTCCCGCTGCGCATACAGCACTTGCTGGTAGGCGCCGACAACGCGGTACACGATTTGCTGGTCCACCGCCTTGGCGGCGGAGGAGGCGCTTTCCTTGAACAGATCGGCGCGGTGGATCTCTTTCTGCGTCTTGAACGAATCGAAGGCCATCCAGGAACCCGAGAAGCGGGTTGAGAAATTGCCAATCGGCTGTGGCTGATTCAAAGCGTTCAATTCGAAGTCGGCCAGCATGAACTGATGCTGTCTCAGCTTGGATCCGAACACATAAACGGGATCGTCTCCACGGGAAATGTCTTCCGCAAACCCAAGTTGCGGAAGCAATTGGGTACGCGCCATGCTGGCCGCCAACTTCGCATCCAGATTGCCAGCGCGCGCAATCGCAGCCTCGGGGCTTTGCCCCAGGGCCTCACTGATAGCTTGCCGGAGCGTCAGAGGTTCCTGTGCGCCGGCGGGCAACGTCCCCATCGAGACCAGTAGAATGAGGGCCAGAGCTCGATAAGAGAGAAAAGTCCTGAGGTGAAGCTTCGTAGGATTGTGCATTCATAGGAATAAAGTCACGGAGCTGGGAATCCGTTACAAGCGACGTGAAAGAAAATCCCACGACCGCTCTAGCGCCGTGCCCAATCAGCTTCCGAGACATGGGACTGTAACAGCGGAGATTTTATGAGTCTGCGAACATACAAAGGTCAATTGTGCTCGGCGAGATAAGATCTGCACGGCAAATTTCCGGGCGCAACCTGTTCGCGGCCAATTTCAGGTCGCCTTATTCCGCCTTATTCGACCGCCTCAATCCGCCTTATTCGGCTAATGCTCAAGTCTTGGCTCCCGAGCTCAGGACCACACTGCCATCGGTCGCCCCCTGGAACCTTCGGGGCAGATCTCTCTGTGCGTACGTACTATTGCTGGAGGTTGGCAATGAATGCTGAGTTGAGGAACTGCTGGGCTGATTCCACACGATCAGCCCGGTGGCCGCTTGGTTGGTAGTTTTGCCCGCATTTTGCCCGTAAATAGCGCCCAGCGGGCCGTTTCTGCCGGTTACGCCGGTTCGTAAGTCCTGTTCCGTCTATATTTTGCGGTTCGAGTCATTATGGCATGGAAGAGGTCATCGGTTCGATCCCGATGAGGTCCACCAAATAACTCAACAACTTAGCGGTCCCTCTCCAAACTTCTTGCCCGCATTTTGCCCGCAAATTGCAAAATATTTTCGCGCGGCGACGGCACTTCAGCCTTCTTTTCCTCTCTTCCTGAACCATTCTTCGGTTCCATCGTTGAACTGCATGCTTGGGTGAAAACCATCTGGCCGGCTGCCTCTTCGGGTTCCACCGTTGCCGGGCGCGGCTGTACTTTCTCGCGTTCATGGCCGAGATCCCGCCACACAGCATCGGCAGATTCTCCGACACCGGCCTTCTCGACCAGCTCTCGCGCCATCGCGCTCATCAGGTCTTCGTCGGTGTCGAGCGGCTGGAGACCTTCACCCGAGAACTTGCCCATCAAACGGGGGCAGGTCTCCTGCATTGTGCCGGAGTATGTGACGAACTTCACCCGCACCGGGAATCTCCGCCCGATGCGCCAGGATCTTCGGCTCGCCTGACGCAAGGTATGGAGCGAGTACCCGGTCTCGTAGAAGTAGAGCGTCGGAAAGGCCAGCAGGTCCAATTCCGTTTCGACCAGCTTGGGATGGCAGATCACTCCCTCCACGCCAGCCTTCAACTGCCGGTCGTACCAGTCCTCTCGTTTGCCGGTGGCAACAAATGAGCGGAGGACAGCGACGCGAATGCCCTCCTGCCGCAGCACGGCCTCCATTGCCGATCCAATTCTTGTCGCCAGCGGAGCAAATCCAGGCCCAGCTTGCTCTCGTCGGCTGCTCGTTCGTGATAATTTGATGCGGCAGGTAGATAGTAATGCCCGGTGAATTCGCGAATGGCGCGTGTTCAGGCCGCCATTGACGAGGACCTTCATCCCGCTTGTTCTCCGCTCTTACAGGTTCGAACTGGCGTCTGGTTCCCACGGTTGCCGGCAAATGGAAATTTCCTTGGACAGCACGTTCTCGGGATGATCCTGCATTCTCGTATCGAACGTGGCGCGCTCGATAGCGCAACCCAGATCGAGGAGAGCTTTGGGGGGCATCAACCGGAAAGCGCTCCTGTGCAGTCTTAATGGCTGAATAGGGCGAGAATCGCCAAGAGCACCAGAAGGGCCACAGCTTCAACGGCAAGATTCAAGTCGATTTGGAGCCTTGAGCCGAAGACAACGACGGTCCTTGGCGGGATTCCGTGGGGGTCGGACAAGGCGCCGCCGTAGATCTTTCTCGACATAGATGCTGCCAGACAGCTCAGCATGGGAACGGCTGCAAGGGCGGCGGCCAGATAAAAGCGTTGTTCCCGGCCTGGTCCCGCGGCCAGGATGAGCACGATTTCCAGCAAGGACAAGAGGGCATAGCTGATAGCCTGCCAGACCAGGTGGAAACGCGCATGCCGGGTCCATTGAGGGTTTGTCGCATGGGTGCGATTCAGATCGACTGCTAGCGTCCCGGCGCCCTGGGCGCCGCAAAGAAGCGCCAGCATCCACCGGGCAATTGACGCATGCGTCATGGTCAGACCTCAGGGAAGACGCGCACAACTCAACTGGCATGAAGGGCTGCGGCCGGCGACGCAGCCTGCTGTTCAGCTGCAAGCGGAAGGGACACTTCAATGCGCGCTCCTCCGATGGAGCGATTGTCTGCGTTGACGGATCCGCCATGAGCGCGTGCCACGGCATCAATGAATGCCAGACCGAGGCCGTGACCATTGGAATCTTTTCCCTTTACCCGACGCTCAAACAGGTGAGGAATCACTTCGGCAGAGAACCCCGGACCGTCGTCTTCGCAAACAAGCAGCGCCGATCCATCTCGGATCTGAAGCCGGATTAAGACCGTGCATCTGGAGGGAAGGTGTTTGAGTTCGTTGTCGAATACATTGGCAATCATGCGGTGGATCAGCGCCGCATCGGCATTGATCGTCGCCTTGCCGATGGTTTGCAATTGGATTTTCAGGCCTCTCTCCGACATGGAGGGCTCATAGAGATCGATCATGATTCTGAGCAGCTCGTCGAGGTCGACCTCGCTGCGCGTGAGTCTAAGCGCATCCGCCTTCGACTCGGCTACGTCGAGCGACTGGTTGAGAAACTCCGAGAGGCGGTCCAGTTCCTCGACAGCGGCAACAATCGGCTCGGCCTGCTCGCCTTGTGTGACGGCGGACAAGGACATTTCAAGCTTGCCGCGAATGGCCGTAAGCGGGCTGCGCAGGTCATGGGCGAGCGAGTCGGTGATGGTGTGCAACTGGTGAATGGAGCTCTCGATGCGGTCGAGCATGCGGTTGAGCGTCCTGGCCAGATGGCCCACTTCGTCGTTTCGCTTCGTGGTCGGCACCCTGGCATGCAGATCGGAATGGCCGATTCTTGAAGCAGCTTCGGTGATCTGGCGGACATGGCTCAGCATCCGCCTTGTCGTATAGAAAACAATGGCGAATCCAAGCAGAACCAGCAGCAGCCAGAGTAGAAAGAAACGCAGGCGCAGACTTCGCAGCACGCGCAACTCGTCTCTCTCGGAGAGCCCCAGATAGATATAGGTTCCGTCATCGATGCGGATCGAGGCCACGCGAAACGGAATCCCGAACCCCTTCACGCGCAGGTCGGTTGGATGATCGGGAGCAATCTGAATTGCCTGAATCGCCGTCAGATTCGCTTTGCCGTTTCCCGCGCCAACCCACAACTTGAGCGAGCCGTCGGCGTCCGTCTGCAGAAAGAACACCGAGTCGTTCGCGCTGCTCTCTGACGGGAGCTTGTTGGGAACTTCCTTCCCCGCCAGCTCGGCCACTTCTCCCACGACCCGGCCGTAGAGGGCATCCTTGGGCGTGCGCTCGGCCACATCGCCGAGCGTTTCAACCTCGCCTGACAACCATGCATCGCTGCGCCGCTGAATGTCGTTGGCAACAAAGTTATGCAGAAAGACGAACACCAGCATGGTACCGCAGGCAAAGGCCAGCGTGGCCCACAGCGAGATGCGCCAGGCAGCGCTGTGCATTGCAGGATTAGCGGTCTTTGAGGACATAGCCCACACCTCGCAGTGTGCGAATCAACGGCGGCTGGCCGTTGCCATCCACCTTCCCGCGCAATCGATAGATATGAACATCCACGACATTGGTATCCGGCTGGATGCGCATACCCCAGACCTTGTCGAGAATCATGGAGCGGGTCACCACGCGCCCCGCATTGCGGCAAAGATACTCCAGCAGAACGAACTCCTGCGGGGTGAGCTGCAACACCTGCCCGGAGCGGGAGGCTTCGCGCCGCAGCAGGTCCAGTTCAAGGTCGAGTACGCGCAGACGCGTCGCCTCAGTGCTCGGAGAACTGTTGCGCCGGAGCAGATTGCGCAGCCGCGCCAGCAACTCGGCCAGCGCGAAAGGCTTGGTCAGGTAATCGTCACCGCCTTGTTCCAAGCCGCGCACCCGGTCGTCGACGCTCCTGCGCGCGGAGAGAATGAGCACCGGCGCGCGTACCCCCAGCTGCCGCAATTTGAGAATCAGGTTGATGCCGTCCTGGTCAGGCAAACCGAGGTCAACAAGGAGAATGTCGAATTGACCGTCGATCGCCAGCTGCTCGGCCGTCTTGCCGTCTGCAGCCGCCTCCACCTGATAGCCGGCCTCTTGCAGAGACGAGCGTAGAAAGTTTTGAATATCGATTTCGTCTTCAACGAGCAGAAGCCGCATGAGGAGAATATTAGTGCATTTCGATGGAGTTTTCATGGCTGTGATGCAGAGGGACGATGCGAAATGCAAAAATGGACCTGAGCGGCATCCAGATGAAGGCTTTGTCATCTTTGTGTCGCCGGGCCGTCATGGGCGACGGATATACTGCGAACAGAGCATAGGAAGCACCCAGCGCCCCGGCGCGGCTCCGGAAGATATGAACAAATCGTCACGGGCCTGAGCGAGATTTCCGCTCTCCAATGAAGCCGAAAATCCGTCTCACTCATTGGACGGGAACGGCCGAGCCGGGTTGGATGAATACACGGGCAAGCCTCCGGCGTCCGGTTTTACCCATAACTGAAAAGAAAAGAGCCGGATGAGGACGAGTGCGCCAGCAGCACAAAGCATGGACACATTGAACACGACGCAATTCGCGGATGCCTTCAAGAGTTTCATGCCGCTGGCGCTTGCGCTCGACCAGCCTTTCGAGGAGGCACTCCGTCATGTGCTCGACAATCCCGGCAGCCTGGTTCGGCCGCGTATGGTCTACCAGGTGGCAAGCGCATATGGACTGGATGCGAGTGCTGCGAAAGACCTGGCCATCGCACTTGAATACTTCCACACGGCGTCACTGGTCTTCGACGATCTGCCCTGCATGGACAATGCGTCAGAACGGCGCGGCGTGCCTTGCGTTCATTTTGCATTTGGAGAGGCGAGTGCAATTCTCACCGCCCTGGCTCTCATCAACCGCGCTTATGCGCTCACCTGGCGGGCGCTGTTTGCATCCAATGAGCAAAGCCAGCGCAGCGCATTGGGCTATATTGAGCGTAGTCTCGGTGTGGAAGGGCTGCTCAACGGCCAGAGTCTCGATCTGAATTACGCCACCTTGCCGCACAACCGCGAGACTACGGAGAGAATTGCGCGAGGCAAAACGGTTTCTCTGATTCGTCTGACGCTGGTTCTGCCCGCGATGCTGGGCGCTGCGGCGCAGCGCGAGGTGCAGCTTCTGGAGCGGATTGCGCTCTACTGGGGCTTGGCTTACCAGATGGTCGATGACCTGAAGGATGTGCTCGGGAGTGAGGCCGAAGCGGGAAAGACCGTTGCCCGCGACCTGCTGCTCGACCGCCCCAATGCCGCGGCCGTGATGGGCGTTTCAGGCGCTGTCAGCCGCCTCATGCGGTTCATTCGTTTTGGCGACAGGACCCTCGAACATCTCGTAATGCTGCGCCCTGAGCTGTCCTTTCTTGAGAAGCTGAGGAGCGACCTTGAAGCGGAGTTGGTGAGGGTTACCGACAACGCTTGTGTTTTGACGGCGGGAGACCGCCGATGATCTTTCTAACTCTGATCATGACCAATCTGCGCCGCCATCGCATCCGGTCGTTCATCAGTGTTGCCGGAATCGCCTTCAGCGTGGCGGCCATGCTCACCGTGGTCACCATCTTGCAGGGCGCCATTGGGATGTTCTCCGGCATTCTCTCCAGCGACAGCGAGATTATTGTCTTTGAGCGGAATGTATCGGATTTATTCTTCAGCAATGTGCCTGCCGCCGCATTGCATGAGATTGCCATGTGGCCCATGGTGCTGCACGCCGACCCGGTGCTGTTCGGCATTGTCTCCAGCGCGGACCACCCCATCATTACCTGCTTTGGGGTTACTGCGGCCGACGCCCGCATTCGCAATGCCAAATGGGTCCAGGGCGACCGGAGCGCATTTGCACAGCACGCCGACGACGTTGCTCTGGGCGCGCGCGCGGCTGAATTCCTCGGCGCCAGACTAGACGATCATGTGCCCATCGGTCATGGAGTCTTTCACGTCATCGGCATTCTCAAAACCGCCAACGGCTTTGAAGATGGCGGCGTCTTCATGCCGCTCAGCTCTGCGCAAAGCTTCTTTCGCAAAGAAAACAACTCCTCCGTGATCACCATCAAGCTGCGCAACAAGGACGACGCAAATTCGTTCAAGGCGATGGTCAAGGAGAAATTCCCCAACCTGGTCGGACTCGAAGACGCAGAATTCACTCGCTCCTACTCGCAGTTCAAGATCCTGAAGGCGACGGCATGGGCAGTGGGCGGGTGCGGGCTGGTGCTGGGTGGACTGGGCGTTGCCAACACCATGATCATGTCGGTCTTCACGCGCATTCGAGAGATCGCCATTCTGCGCGTCAACGGCTTCTCGCAACTGCAGATCGCGGCCATGATCTTTGGCGAGTCCGCGGTTGTGTCCTGCCTTGGCGCGTTCTTCGGGCTGCTGGCAGGGACGTTTCTGCTGCTGATCCTCAAACAGGTTCCCGCGTTGCATGGGTATGTGGATGTGAGCATTCACCCGGTTGTCATGCTGATCGTCATTGTGCTCGCCCTGGCCACCGGCGTGGCCGGCGCGCTTTACCCGGCCGCCTATGCCTTGCGCATCCGTGCGGTGGAGGCGCTGCGCTTCGAATGAATCCCGTACGAACACCGGCCGGCGATCGCCGGCGAATCGTTCTTCGCGCCGAGGATGTGTGGAAGAGCTATGACGATGGCTCGATCACGGTTCTGAGAGGAGTCGACTTTGAGGTCGTTGGCGGCAGCACGGTGGCGCTTTGCGGCCCTTCAGGCTGCGGCAAGAGCACGCTGCTGCACCTGTTCGGCGGTCTCGATTCCCCCGATCGCGGATGCGTCTTTGTGAATGGCGCGGAAATCAATCAACGCAGCAATCTGCTGCGCCTTCTCCGTCACGAGGTGGGCTTCGTCTTTCAACTGCACAACCTGATTCCCGATCTCACGCTTGAAGAAAATTGCCTCATCCCGACGGTTGCCGCAGGCACGGATCGACGCATCGCTCGCGAACGCCTGCGCGAGCTCGCCGATCGCACCGGGCTCACACATCGGCTCGGGCAGCGCATTCAGAAGCTCTCCGGCGGAGAGCGCCAACGAACCGCTCTCTGCCGCGCACTGATGAACAAACCCAGAATCCTGCTGGCAGACGAGCCCACCGGCTCGCTGGATGAAGGCGCTAGCGCGCAGGTGTTCGATCTTTTGCTCGATCTGGCAGCAAATGAGGCCGTGACCTTGGTAATGGCCACGCACGACCGCAGCTTGGCTGACCGCTGTGACAGGCTGCTGGAGATGCACGATGGAAAGGTTCATGAATCCGCATCCGCTCGATGAACATGCGTATGAGCGGAAGGACCCGCAGATTGTTGCCAGCGCCGCCTGGCATAGCCTGCTGTGGCTGGTGATTGCCAATGCCATCGGGGTGCTGATCGCAGTTCTGTTGCTTTTTCCCGCTCTGAATTCCACTCTGGGCGAGTGGACCTATGGGCGCTGGATCATGGTGCACATGAATTTGGAACTCTACGGATGGACCAGCCTGCCACTGGTCGGCTTTCTGTTCAAGGTTTATGGCGCAGACCGAGGCCCCGCGGCGATCTGGGGCAGGCCTGTTCTCTGGGTATGGTCGGCGGCTCTCGGCGTCGGCGCGCTCTCATGGCTCTCCGGGCAATCGAGCGGCAAGCTGTTTCTCGATTGGAGCGGCTATGCGCGTGTGTTCTTCCCCATGGCACTTGTGGCGCTCTGGATTTTTCTGCTCGTGGCGCTTACGCTGGGGAGGCGCAACAAAAGTGAACCCGTGAGCGTGTCCGCCTGGGCGGCAAAGCTGCTTGGCCTCGTTCTTCTGCTGGCCGTTCTCTTCCTCATCTACATCGCGTCCGGCCCAGGGAGTTATCCGCCCGTTAACCCGGACACGGGAGGGCCCACCGGCACCAGTCAGTTGGAATCGTCTTTGGCCGTCGTCGCTGTTGTTCTCATGCTTCCATTCGGCGTGGCGCGCCGCAAGGCAGGCGGGGCGAAAACAATCCATATCAGCTGGATTGTCCTGGCAGCAGAATCCCTGTTCTGCGCCACACTTAGCCGCGCAGACGTCACTCATCATCTGCCCACACAATATCTCAGCCTCGGCTGCCTTCTGGTTTGGCTGCCGCTCACACCCGCGTACTACGCTGCTTTCGCGTGGCACAGCAACACGCGCCGCTGGCGCGTTGCGTTTCTCTGGTGGTGGGCGGCGCTCCTGGTTACCGGCTGGATCTTCTTTCTTCCCGGAGTGCTCGATCATTTCAAATTTACCGACGGACTTGTGGGTCATTCCTTCGTTGCCATGGCGGGCTTCACATCGAGCTTCATCCTCTTTGTCATGGTGCAGTTGCTGGGTGAGGGTGGATGGATCTTCAATCGCAGCCGCTCCTTCTATCTGTGGAATGGAAGCGTGATCGCTTACATCCTGCTGATGACCATCGCCGGATGGCGTGAGGGCTTCGACCCCACATTCACCATCGTCCCTGGCGCCGCAAGAAACACAATCTACACTCTCCGCCTGTTGACCGGAGTTCTCATGCTTGCCGCTTCTTTCGACTGGTTCCTCGATGCATCCACGTTGCTGACGAGGCCGGCCATCGACCTGATCTCTGAACCAGCTCAACGGGAGAAGACTGCATGAATCGTCCGATTCTCCTCGGCTATCAATGGCTCATCGGCATCTCGGACACCCTGACTGGCGCCTTGCTGATCGTTGCTCCTGAGTTCACACTGCACCGGATGGGTTTGCACGTTCCATCCGACGCCCTCGCTTACCTGCAGTTCATCGGCGCTTTTGTGCTCTCTGTCGGCCTGGCATGCCTCTATGGGGCGATGGTGATGGTGCGTAGAGGAAGCCCATGCACGCTTCAGGCTGTCTGGCTGCTTACGGCGATGACACGCGCCAGCGTTGCTGTTTTCGTACTGGCGCAAGTGTTTGGGCATGGGCTCGAACCGGGCTGGCTGACGGTTGCGGCCTCAGACGGGGCCTGTGTTCTGATTCAGGCAATCGGTCTCGGCAAAGGCTGGCTGGGCAATGTTGCGCGGTAAAGCACGCCAATCCGGATGGCAGGGCGCGGCGCTCGTCGCAATTACCTATGTCTACTTCCTGATCTTCGCGCAATTCGCTTTTCTCAAGCGTCTCGCGAGCCTGGGGGTGGCAGACGCGCACCTCAAGGCCGTGATGGCCGCCATGGCTGTTGGTGGAATCCTGTTCAGCCTGTTGACGCCCCGGCTCAGTGCATGGCCGGCGCCGAACCTGCGCCTGCGCGCCGGACTCCTCGCTTCTGGCTCGGCTTCATTTCTCGCGCTCCTGCCGCTCGGCTTGGCAGCCAGCATCGCCGTCTCATTTCTGATCGGCGCCGGACTTGGCCTGTTGACCGTCACGCTCGTCACTGACCTGCGCCAATGGACAGGCAGCCGCCATCCGCTCCTGCTTGTCGGCATCGGCACAGGCGCCGGCTACCTTGTCTGCAATCTTCCCGTCTTCTTTACTGCCGCGGCTGAATGGCAGGCAGCAATTGCCGGACTGTTGTGCTTCGCGGGAATCGGCATCACTCTGCTGCCCGCGCCCACGCATCTTGAAGATGTGCAGATGCCACTCCGCCGCGCTCCCTCGTTCCTGCGTGTGCTCGCCTGTTTAACCGCGCTTGTCTGGCTGGACTCAGCGGCATTCTTTATCATTCAGAACAATCCGGCGTTAAAGGCGGGCGCCTGGCGAGGTTCAGTTCACCTGTTTGCGAACGGATTACTGCATTTTGCCGCGGCAGTGGGAAGCGCATGGCTGCTTGGCCGCCGCAGTCTCACGTTCGTTCTCTCCGCCGCAGTCGTAGTGTTGGGAGCTGCTTGCCTGTTGCTACTCCATCCCGATCGCATCGTGCTCTCTTCCCTTCTCTACCCGGTCGGAGTTTCGCTTTACTCGGTCGCACTTGTCGCTTATCCCTCTCTGCTCGCTCCCGCTTCTTCCACGGCGGAACGGGGCCGTCAGGCGGGTTGGATCTACGCCATCGCCGGCTGGTGCGGCTCTGCACTGGGAATCGGCATGGGACAAAACCTGGGCTGCGTGCCACCGGTATTTGTCGTCGCCGCCGGTGTGGTCGTGCTCGTTCCTGGGATCTTTGCCACACTTCGCCGGCGCCGCCGCGAACTGGCGCTGACCGCATTCGCCGGCCTGGCTTCCTTCGCCCTGTATCGCCTGCTTCCATCGGCCCATGGCGCGCCGGGCCTCTCAACAGTGGAACGCGGACGGCAAGTGTACATCTCTGAAGGCTGCATCAGCTGCCATTCCCAATATGTTCGTCCGAATACCGCCGACGTACCGATGTGGGGGCCTGTCGAAACCATGCAGGAGCTGCGTCTTCAGCAACCGCGGCTGATCGGCAATCGCCGCCAGGGCCCGGACCTCTCCGAGGTCGGTGGCCGCCGCTCCGCAACCTGGCTCGCGGCCCACTTCGTTGACCCCGCAGAGGTCAGCGGCGCATCCATTATGCCCTCATTCGGGTTCCTCTTTCGCGATGAGCGAGGCGACGATCTGATTGCCTATCTTGAAAGCCTGAAGACCGCCGGCACCCTTGAGCACCAGAACCAGGAGAAGCTCTGGCATCCTTCAGCGGCTGCCCTGGCGAGGGCCAATGCCGAGGCCGGGGAACAACTGTACCGCCGCTACTGCTCAACTTGCCACAGCACAGGCGGCCGTACTCGGTGGCAAGCCAACTTCAAGCGCTTTCCTCCCGACCTGTCGGTTGGCCCGTTTCACTATCTGCGCCGCTCCGATTCAACGGAGCAGCGCATCGACCGGCTCGCGCAGATCGCCAAATTCGGCATTCCGGACACCGACATGGCCGGACACGAGTATCTGTCCGACAACGACATTGCCTCCATCAGCCTGTGGTTGTCCCAAAGCATCCGGCAACCTGTTCAGTTCCAATAACGATCATTCACTCCAGGAGAATAACCATGAAGACCGCTGCCCGTTTCCTCGCTATCTCCGTTGCACTCTTTCTCACGCCTCTTGCTTTCGGGCAACATCGCACATTTGCCGTGAATCCGGATTCGAGTCTGGTTGCCTTTGCGCTCGGCGGCAACCTGCATCATGTGAACGGAACATTTCACGTGCAGAGCGGGTCCATCGAATTCGATACTGCGGCGCAGATCATCGCGGGGTCAGTCCTTGTTGCCGCGGGCAGCGGCGACAGCGGCGAAGCGAGCCGGGACAAGAAGATGAAGAGCGATGTTCTGGACGTGGCTCACTTTGCCGAAGTGTCGTTCGTGCCCAGAAGCTTCCAGGGAACGTTCGCCGCCAGCGGCGATTCCACTCTTCAAGTGACTGGCGTCTTCACTCTTCATGGCACGCCGCACGACCTGACAGTTCCGATGCAGATTCACGTCGACGGAACCAGCCTCACGGCAAAGACGCACTTCACAGTTCCCTACGTGCAGTGGGGCCTGAAGGATCCGAGCATCTTCATCGCCAAGGTGGCCAAGGAAGTTGATATTGACCTCACGCTCGTGGGTTCCGTATCTTCCACCCATTGATGCCTGGGGACACGGAATGCGTGCTACATCGCCGTTCAAGTTGAATCGAATTGAAGAAGAGAATCCCCGCGTGAGCCACTTGCACTGTTGCGCCCCAAGGATCATGAGAGAATGCCGCCCATGGAGAGGACTGCATGCACAATGGCAGGTCGCGCTGTGCGCTCACTCGGGGTTCTGAAACAGGACCTTGTAGCCGCGCTGGAATGCGCGCAGGTGAGAGCGCATGGCTGTCCGCGCTTTCGCCGGATTGCGAAGCTTCAAGACGTCCAACAAGGCCCGGTGCTGCTTATGGGCCAGCTCTGCGCCCGCCGGCAACAGCAGGCTCTTTGCAATCAGCTCCTGCAGGCCTTCGCGAATGTGCTTCAAGAGCTCCATTAACACGCCGTTTCCGCTGGCGGCCGCTATAGCCATGTGAAAGCTCAAATCCAGCTCGCTGAACCCTTCGCCGCCTTCATCGACCGCGTTCTTCATGTCGCGTACAATTTTATCCAGGATGCGAAAGTCCTGCGCCGTCGCTCGCTGGGCGCACAGCCCTGCAAGTTCCGTTTCAATCAGCAGCCGGGCTTCGCACAGATCGTTCACTTCCTCTTCGGTGTTCAGCACGCCTTTGGCCAGGAGCACCGGCCTTTCCATATATTTGGACCGCTGGTCGGCGACGTAGCTGCCTTCGCCCGCGCGCATGCGAATCATGCCAATAAACGACAAGGATTTCAAGGCTTCCCGCAAGGTTGAGCGGCCCACGTTGAAGACCCTGCACAGTTCTGCCTCCGACGGCAGCTTCTCACCGGGCAACCAGCGCTTGGCCTCCAGTTCGGACGCGAGTTGCACGGCTACCTGCTCACTGAGCGTGATTCGAGAGACTGGCTTCAATGGAACGGCCATGTCGTTCACCGGTTTCACTCCTCGTTTTTTCGACAAAAGCTCCGGAGGATCCCACATCTGCAGGCGTCCGGGAGAGTATGCATCAGAATAGCAGGCATGCGTTTATCAACCATGCGACGCCCATCACACTGACTTTCCGCTTTTTGATCCGCCAACTGCGTCGGGAGGGGGCATGCCATGAAACCCGCTGCGGCGTCCGGTGAGATGTTCGCCCGATGGTGGTCGAAATCGCGGATTCAGTTGAGCTGGACGCAATAAGGGCAGTCCGTGCTGCGGACTGCCCTCATTGCGGTAGAGCCGAAGGATTTGCGGTTAAGGAAGGAAGTAGCGAAGCGAGGTGAAGAGCATGTTCTCAATTCCCTTGGCGGCGATTCCGCCGGCCCCCGACCATCCCTCACGCACCACATAGCTGTATTGGAAGCCCTGGCGCAGGCGGCCGCGGTCGCCTTTGTAGATGTCGTACCAGTAGCCGGCGGTGCCTTCCTGCACATCGCGGGTCTGCGCGCCACAGCCTGCACCGCTGTAGTAGCCGGTGGAACTGCCGTTGTATGTGGGGTTGGCGTTGGCGTTGCATGCCGAATTCGACAGCAGGCGCGAGCCGTAACCGACCGCCGCAGCCGAAGGAGCTTTCCAGGTGCCGCCCCAGAGCCCGGCTGCACTTTCGGCCGCGGTGGGCGCGGCCAGCGTGGTAGCCGCTGCATTGGCTTCGTCTTCGCGGCCGGCATAGTCGCCGCCGTAGTAGAAGTAAAGCTGCAGGCGCGGATTCGGCGTCACCTCGGCGGTCAACAGACCGCTGAGATTGTGGATGGGCACCAGCACGCCGCTCGCGTTGGAGGTGGCATCCGAGAGCGTCGATGTGCCGAAGTGCCCCACGCCGGGCCCGAATAGCCCTTTGGCTCCGAAGGTGAACTTGTTGGCGATGATGGGCAACCGCATGCTGCCGCCCACGCCGCCCAGGGTGATGTTGTTGGTGTAGGCGCCCGCGGTAGAAAGTGCCGGAGCCACAACAGCGCCGGTGACGATATCCTTCAGCCCTCCGTAGAGGTTGCTGTTGGTGGTCTCGCCCGGATAGACCGTCTCGTGAAAGACGCGAGCAATGCCAAAAACCTCGTAATGGCCAAAACCGGGATCGAAGGCTGCCTTGACCAGCATGTCGGGCGCCTTGTTGAAGGAGATGTTGGCCAGGTTGGCGCAGGAGTTGACTGTCTTATAGACCGGGACGGCGGTGTTGACGGTATTGCCCGCCGAGTCAGTCTGCGTCTGGTTGGTGTAGTTGACGATGGAGGTCGCGGGCGAGCAGGAGCTGATGGCCTGGTTCAAGAAGCTTCCGCCCAAACCGGCGCTGCCCACGACGGCATAAGGAGTGTTGCCCGCGAGCGTGGCCGTGTAGAGCAACTGTGGATTTTCGGCCGAGACGGCGAAGGCCGCCTTGGGGAATGCCTTGGTGAGGCGGAAGTAACCCATGCGCTCCCACACCAGGCCGGCCACGTAGTTGGGGTCAATCATGGTGGGCAGCGCCTTGTTCGCGGCCGCGGTGGTGATGCCTGCCTTGTCTTCAGCAGCCAGCGTCCAGCCCTGACCGCCGGAGAAGGTCCAGCGATTGTTGGTCTCTGCTTCAGCCGAAGCGATGCGCTGGCGGAAGAGATAGCTGCTGGATTGATTGTTGTTGGAGCCGGTGCCGACGCCGAGGAAATCCCCTTCGAAATAGGCGCGCAACGTGCCCCAGCGGACTTTGCCCTCGGCGATGAAGCCGACCCGGGACTGGCGGCCATCCAACGCCATCTCGCTCAGCGCGTAGGAATCCGCATGTTCGAATGGAATCGAGTTCCAGGGCGTGACCAGTCCGCCGCCGGTGGCGTGGGTGCGGTAAACTGACTCACCGTTGAAGAAGCCGTACGGAGTGAGCGTGATGCCCTTGTAGTGGAGAGCTGTGGGGTTCTCGACCGCCTTTTTGATCTTGGCCGTCTCGTCGCCGACCGCCGCGGCCAGAGCGGACTGGCTGCCCTTCACGTTGTTGACCATTGTTTGGAGCGTGGTAACAGCCGCGGCGTTTTCGGTGAGCGCCTGCTGCTCGCCTGCAGCCGCCGCTTCGGCCCGGGTTGCTTCGGCTTTGGCTTCAGCGGCTTCCTGTTCAGCCTTCTTCAGTTCGTCGTCCTTTTCGGCCATGCCGGTCTTCAGGCTGTCAATTTGACGGGCCTGATTTTCCAGGGCCTGGCGCAGAGATTGAATCTGCTCTTCGACGCTGGGTGTTGGGGGAGTGTTGGCCTTCTTGTGGACAGGGTGCTTTTTGGCCGAGGGCGTTGAGTCACTGGCATAAGCAAATGATGCAATCAAACCAACCGCCATGATTGCCGCGGCAATCGATCTTTTCCTGCGATTCATGGAGTCCCCTATTTCCTTTCAGGTCGCGCGATGTCGTATTCAGGGTCTGTTGCCATTGTTCTGTTTTTGTCACCGGCATTGCCGCGATGAGAAAATAAACAGGCTTTGCTTCCCAACTTTTATCCGTCTCAGGAAATGACGCCCAAAAGAGGAAGCGCGGCCAGATTCCGCTTCGGATTTCATGAACTCGAATAGCCTCCCGATTGTTCAATATGGGTGACGGCCAGAAAGGACTCACCAACCGATCGGCAAGGTGGTCAGTTCTGCTGACAGTCAGACAATCATCTAAGCTGAATATCTTTGGCGGTGATCCCGATCACAGACAGACATGGCGGCTCAACAACAGACTTCGGTGCACAGTCGGCCTGTGACCCGTCTCCATCCGCACCGTGCGTTGGAGGGTCGAGAATGCCGATACTTTCTTGAGGTTTGAATCCCAATGGCTCTTGTTCCTTCGGCACAAAACACCGGCTCTGCGCCCCCAGCCGGCGCCCCCCGCACCTCCAGAGCGTCTCTGGCAATCGCAGCGGCGGGAATCGCAACCCTAGTCGCGGGTGCGACTTGGCTGTTGAAGACCAACCCGCATACGGGCGCCTGGCTGCAGGGCTACGACCCGACTGGCCATTGGTGGCTGTCCACGCTGTTTGCCGCAATGCCGGTGGTGGTGCTGCTGGGCGCAATGGCCATTGCCCATCTCAAGGCGCATGTGGCTGCGGTGATTGGCTTGCTCACCGCCCTGGCGATTGCGATTTCCATTTATCACATGCCGGTACGGCTTGCCCTGACCACGACAGCCTACGGCGCCGGATACGGACTGTTTCCGATCTGCTGGATTATTCTGCCGGTGATTTTCCTCTACCAGTTGACGGTGCGGACAGGCCGCTTTACCGCGCTGCAGGAGAGCCTGACCAACATCACCGAAGACGGACGCCTGCAACTGCTGCTGATTGGCTTTGCGCTGGGCGCATTCTTTGAAGGGACGTCGGGATTCGGCACCCCGGTGGCGGTGTGCGGCGCCATCCTGATCAGCCTGGGATTCAAGCCGATCCAGGCGGCCGGGCTTTCGCTGATTGCCAACACCGCGCCGGTGGCCTTTGGCGCGCTTGGCATTCCGATCGTCACGCTGGCGGCTGTAACCGGTCTCGATGTACTGCAGCTGACCAAGATGACCGCGCTAATCCTGGTGCCCTTCTGCCTGCTGGTGCCGTTCTGGCTGATCTGGGTTTACGCGGGCTTCAAAAGCATGCTGGAGATCTGGCCGGCGATTCTGGTAGCAGCCGTCACGTTTTCAGGGACGCAGTACCTGATGGCCGCCAACTTCGGGCCCTCGCTGGTGGCCATCGTGGCCGCGGCATCCACCATCGTTGCGCTGATTGCCTTCCTGCGCTTCTGGAAGCCCAAGCGGATGCTCAACGCCATGGGCGAAGACATCACCGGCGCGGCACGGCAGCGCTTCGACCACAGCGCCGGCCACACCTTCAAGGCGTGGCTGCCGTGGCTGGTTCTGAGCGCGGTGGTGTTCGTGTGGGGGCTCAAGCAGTTCTCCAAACCGCTTGACGCGGCCACCACCATCAACATCCCGGTCGCGGGCCTAGATAAGGTGGTACAGCGGACTCCGCCGGTGGTGGCGAAGGCGGCTGCGGAGCCGGCTGTGTTCAAGCTCAACTGGGCGGCTGCAACCGGCACGGCCATCCTGGTCGCCGCGGTGCTGTCGGGGCTTCTGATGGGCCTGGGGCCAATTGCCTTGCTGCAAACTTTTGCGAAGACGGTATTCAGCATCCGGTTTACGGTAATCACCATATCGGCCATGCTGGCGCTGGGATTCATTACACGTTACTGCGGACTGGACGCGACCATGGGCCTGGCCTTTGCGCGCACCGGAGCGCTCTATCCGTTCTTCGGCACGCTCATTGGCTGGCTGGGCACGGCGACCACGGGCTCCGACACGTCGTCGAATGTGCTGTTCGGCAGCCTGCAAAAACTGACTGCGCAACAGATCGGCGTATCGCCGGTGCTGATGGCTTCGGCCAACACATCCGGCGGCGTGATGGGCAAGATGATCGATGCGCAGAGCATTGTGGTGGCCAGCACCGCAACCCAGCAGTATGGGCAGGAAGGATCGATCCTCCGCTTTGTCTTCTGGCATAGCCTGGGGCTGGCCTGCATGGCCGGACTGGTGGTGTTCCTCATGGCGTATGTCTATCCCTTCACACAGCTGGTTGTGCGGTAGATCACTTCGGCTCGACGGGAATCGGCGTATTGTGGGTGCGGCGCTTCTTGCCCGCAGGCCCTCATTGTTCCGGCCTCAGGCCATCGCGTTAGGAGAGAACCGTGGCAACAGCCATTGCATCCGCTTCAACAGAGAACGCATCCACATCCCTGCCGCCCACTACCGAGCTAGGCGAGCAACTGCGCGCCTTAATCGATCCTGAGCGCATTCTCACCCGGCCCATTGACAGGATCGCGTTTGCCTCCGACGCCAGCCTCTATCGACTGATCCCGCGGGCCGTGGTGCAGCCTGTGGGCGCGGAGGAAGTGCGGCGGCTGTTCCAGTTCAGCCGCGAGCACAAGATACCGCTGACGTTTCGCGCCGGAGGCACCAGTCTCTCCGGGCAGGCCATCAGCGATGGAATTCTAGTGGATGTGGGCCGCTTCTGGCGTGCGGGCAACGTGGAAGAAAGCGGTCGATCGGTGCGCGTGCAGCCGGGGTTGATCGGGCAGCAGGCGAACAACATCCTCAAGCTGTATGCCGCCAAGATTGGTCCCGACCCGGCGTCGATTACCGCGGCGCGGATGGGCGGAATACTCTCCAACAACGCCAGCGGCATGTGCTGCGGCGTGGCGCAGAATGCGTATCACACGCTGCGGTCGATGACCTTCATGCTGCCCTCGGGCACCCTGATCGACACTGCCGCCGCGGATGCGGATGCGCGTTTCCGCGCGTGCGAGCCAAAGCTGGCCGAAGGGCTTCTGGAACTGAAGTGGCAGCTTGAAGCGAACGCGGATCTATCCGCGCGCATTCGTGGCAAGTATCGCATGAAAAACACCACCGGCTACTCGCTGAACGCGTTTCTCGATTTTGCGACGCCCGTGGAAATCTTCAGCCACCTGCTGATTGGCGCGGAGGGAACGCTGGCCTTCATCGCCGAGGCGGTGCTGGAGACGGTGCCCGATCTGCCGGTGAAGTACACCGGGCTGCTGCTGTTTGCCGACCTGCACGCGGCTTGCGCAGCCATTGCGCCCTTGCGCGAGGCAGGCGCGGCGGCGCTGGAGCTGATGGATCGCGCTTCTCTGCGCTCGGTCGAAGACAAGTCCGGCATTCCGCCTGCGATTCGCACGCTGCCTGAAGCAGCAGCGGCGTTGCTGGTGGAGTTTCAAACCGCCGATGTGGCCGCCGTGGAGCAGAATGCAGCCAGGGCGCAGGCAGCGGTCGCGGGCCTTGCATTGCTGCGCCCGGCTATGTTCACCAACGATTCCGCCGAGCAGGAACGCCTGTGGAATATCCGCAAGGGAATGTTCCCCTCGGTGGGCGCGGTGCGAGCCAGCGGCACCACGGTCATTATTGAAGACGTGGCTTTCCCGGTGGAGAAGTTGGCCGACGCAGCGGTCGACCTGACCCGGTTGTTCGCCAAGCATGGATATACCAACGCCATCATCTTCGGGCACGCCAAGGACGGCAATCTTCATTTCGTTATCACGCAGGGGTTCAACACCGACCGGGAAGTAGCCCAGTACCGGGACTTCATTGACGATGTGGTGGACCTGGTGGTGCACAAGTACGACGGCGCGCTGAAGGCCGAACACGGCACTGGGCGCAACATGGCGCCGTTTGTTGAAACGGAGTGGGGCAAGGAAGGCTACGGGGTCATGCAGCGGCTCAAGGAGCTGGCCGATCCCGACAATCTGCTCAACCCTGGGGTGATCATCAATCCCGATCCCGCGGCTCACATGGCCGATCTCAAGCGAATGCCGGTGGTGGAAGCGGAGATCGACAAATGCATTGAGTGCGGCTATTGCGAGCCGAAGTGCCCCAGCCGCGATTTGACGCTCACGCCGCGGCAGCGGATTGTGGTGCGCCGCGAGATGCAGAGGCTCAAGGACGGCAACGCCGGTACAGCCGCCTACGATGCGCTGAACCGCGATTTCCCTTACATGGTGCTGGACACCTGTGCCGTGGACGGGCTGTGCGCCACGGCCTGTCCGGTGAGCATCGACACCGGCAAGCTAACCAAGCGCTTTCGCCAACTGCGCCATACCGCGCTGGCCAACGGCATTGCCGTCGCCATTGCGCGCAATATGAAGCTCACCGAATTCGGCGCGCGCGTGGCACTGGGCGCTGGTCATGCCGTGCAGGGGGTGTTTGGACTCGGCTTCATGCGCGGCGTGACGCGGCTGTTGGACAAGATCTCGCGCGGTGCGATGGATGAGGCTTTCTGGCAATGGTGCGCCGAGATGCCGCGTCCGCGGCGCGGCACTTTGCCAACCCGCCCCAACGACGATGCGGACGCGGTTTACTTCCCTGCCTGCATCTCCCGCATCATGGGCGCGCTGCCCGGCGAGCAGCAGGAGACCACCGTGATGCAGGCGTTCTTGAACGTTGCCGGCCGCGCCGGCGTGAAGCTCTACGTGCCGGACGACATCAAGGGTAACTGCTGCGGGGTTCCCTTCTCTTCCAAAGGATTCGAGGCGGCGCACGACATCACGGTCGATCGCACCATCGAGAATTTCTACCGTTGGTCGGATGGCGGAAGGCTTCCGATCGTTGTGGACACCAGCCCCTGCACCTATGGACTCAAGACGGCGCGCGCGCATCTCAACCCTGAGAACCAGGCGCGCTTCGACAAGCTCACCATCCTGGACTCGGTTGAGTTTGCGCATGACAGCCTGCTGCCGACGCTGCCCATTCGGCGCAAGGTTCACTCGGTCGCTCTCCACCCGGTGTGCTCGGCGGCCAAGATGGCGATTGTTTCCAAGCTGGTGCGGATCTCCAGCGCATGCAGCGAGAGCGTGCTCGTGCCGCGCGACGCCGGTTGCTGCGCCTTTGCCGGCGACCGCGGATTTCTGTTCCCTGAGCTGACGGCTTCGGCCAGCGGCATTGAGGCTTCGCAGGCGACGGCTAACGAGCATGACGGATATTTTTCCAGCAGCCGCACCTGCGAGATCGGCATGACGCGCGCAACAGGCAAGGTCTACCAGTCTTACCTTCACTTGCTCGATTATGCCTCGCAGCCGTGAGTTCGGAGCGCTACAGTTGAAGACGGTTCCCAATCGAGGCCCACATCGCGCGGCGGCGGGTGCGATCGGCGCAGCAGTTTGACGCTGCGTAAAATACGCCGCACTTTCTTTGGAGAAATGGAGAGTTTGGCCGCGACCCGTGAGATGTTACGATCCTCCCTCATCCACACCTTTGGAATGACGATCTCGGCGAAGTCTTCTGTGACTTGCTGAAATGTTTTGTCGCCTGTCAGGCCATCGGACCAGGATCGGAATGTCTCGTCGATTCCGATGGCGCGAAGGATGCGCGCTTTGAGCACGGCAAGTTGCTTCGACAGGCGATCGCGGTGATCCGCGCTCAGCAGATCACCGGCCAGACTCCGAAGCAAAGGCGACAAAGGCCTCGGCAATGCGCAATTGAATGAAGTCCGCCAGCTTCATCTCCACGCAGCGCAGGGCGGAAAAGCGCTCCCGCACGTCCAGGCGCTATCGCCGGCGTGCAACCGCATCGCCCTCGTCCGCGGTCCTCGATACCGGCAAATTGGCGGAAGCGCAACCTGATGGGGCACTATGCTGCGCTGACGCGCCAGGCGGAAAGCAAGCTCAATTGCCGGTCTGCAGGGCCAGCGCGCGGAATTCCGCAAACCGGGGCAAGACTCCAAGTGTCTCAAGGGTAGCGCGAACACTCTCCTCGATTTCAAGTCCCGCCAAGCCTCTCGGCTGAGCCTCCAACTCGTGAACTAAGATGTCCGCAATGTATACGGCTGTCGAGGTGTCGAATTCGGAGTGCGGTATGCGCGTCGGGTGGTGATGGTGCGCGATCGCCTCAACCGCAAGGTTGGGGATGCCCCATAACCCTAGCAGGTACGCGCCAATTTCAGCGTGGGAAGTTCCGAGAAGTTCTTCTTCAACTTCAAACAGAGGGCATCCCCGTTCGGAGCCAAGTGCAATGATTGAACAATACGTGTCGGGCATTGCGCTTGCCAAGAAGAGGCTGCCGATATCGTGAAGAAGGGCAGCCACGGCGACAGTGTCGCGAGACGATCGCTCCACGGGGAGCAGGCTCGCAACGGCGGCTGCACGGAGTGAGTGCTTCTGTATAGAAGCGCAAACCGATTGCGGAATACCGATACCGGGCACGAAGACCGTGAATACTGCCGAAGCCAAAGCAAGATTCTTGATTGCGTCCATCCCCAAATACGAGACAGCGCTTGAGACACTCGCGACTGTTCGAGCCAATCCGAAGAAGGCGCTGTTGGTGAGTTGCAGAACCTTCGCCGACATGGCGATGTCTTGTTCAATGATTCCAGCGATCCGGGCTATCGACGCATTCGGATCCCTGACCGCGGCTGCAAGATTCTTATAGGTACGTGAGAGTGAAGGCAACTGGCCTACTTTTCCGATGATTCTGCGGATCGCCGGTATGCACAACAGGTCTTGCTGCACGCAGACTCGCTCGATTGTAGATTGAAGCTGGTACGCATCGCATGGCTTGGCAATAAAGCGGTGCGCCACCGAAGCCGCACGTGCCGTCAGCGCGGCGTCGGCGTACCCCGACAGGACAATTCGCGCGGTGTCTGGATAGCGGTCGCGTATGTGGCCCAACAGAGTTGCGCCGTTCATTACGGGCATTCGCATGTCGGTAACGACTACGTCGAAGGGTCCTTGCTCAAGAGCTAGCAGGGCATCTTCGCCGCTGAGGGCGAACTGCATATCCCAACGTTTTCGATCCGCGTGCAGCATTCGCCGGATGCCGTCGAGAATCTTGCACTCATCATCCACGAAAAGGATGCGCTTCACGCTACGTCCTCCTTGGTGGCGAGATCCTTTCCATCGTGAGGAAGCCGAATAATGAAAACTGTGCCCTTCCCCTCTTCCGATTCGAAGCGAATCGTTCCACCCTGCTTGTCAACGACCACTGAGCGCGCGATGGCCAAGCCCTGCCCGGTGCCTTTTCCGATTTCCTTGGTGGTAAAGAAAGGATCGAAGATTCGATTTCGCAACTTTTCCGGGATGCCCGAACCATTGTCCTGAAGTCGAATCTCGGCCCACTCCGCATGATCTCTGGTTTGGATCGTAATCTTTCCTTTTTCTGGGCCTCCTGGTTGGAGGGTATCGGCAATTGCGTGCGCAGCATTGACGATTAGATTCAAAATCACCTGGTTGAATTCGCCGGCATAACAGGGAATCGGAGGCAGCGAAGGGTCGAAGTCGGTTTCCATTTCAGCCACATATTTCCATTCATTCCGCGCAACAGTTATCGTGCTTTCAATGGCGTGGTTCAAGTCCAGCGGAACCTTTTCCTTCGTGCCCGGATGGGAGAATTCCTTCATCGCACTCACGAGGGTAGCCACTCGTGTCACACCTTCCAGCGTCTGGTCGATTGCCTTGGGAATCTCTTCCAGCAGATAGGGAACGTCGGCACGCTCTGCTTCAGCAGAAACTTCATGAATTGCCTCGATCGATGGCGTACCGTCCTGGGCCAGCCGCTCGCAACTCGCCATGAGGCTCTTCAGGTCTCGGAAAGCATCTTTCAGAAATCGAACATTGTCTCCGATGTACTGAGTCGGCGTATTGATTTCGTGGGCTATTCCGGCAGCAAGCTGCCCTACAGACTCCAGTTTTTGTGCCTGAACGAGTTGCTCGCGTAGCACGATACGTTCTGTGATGTCCTCGCACATCCCTTCAAAGCGGGCCAGGACACCGTTCTGGTGGATGGCTCGAATGCTCATGGATACCCATATCTTGCTTCCATCTCTGCGAAAGGCCTCGCACTCAAAGTTCTGCACCCCACCAAGTCTGTTCAAGGCGCCTATGACTGCATCGCGGCGTTTGGGGTCCACGTAAAACTGGCCTGAAATGTCGGCGATGCTCGCGATCATCTCTTCCGGGGAATCGTAACCGAGATCAGCGGCCATAGCTGCGTTCAGGTTCAGGAAGCGGCCGTCCAGTGTGCTCTGAAAGATGCCAATCACCGCATTATCGAATATTCCGCGATATTTCCGTTCCGCCTCTCGCAATGCATCTTCCATTTTCTTGCGTACAGTTATGTCACGCCCTACGCCCGCAATGCCCACCACCTGGCCATTGCTATCGCGTAACGGCACTTTGGTCGTGAGGGAATGAGTCTCGTTTCCTGCGCAGTCAACTCCCTTTTCTTCGCGGTTATGCAAAGCTTGCCCTGAACGCATCACGTTTCGATCGTCTTCAAAGAAGGCTCTTGCCACCTGTGGCGGGAACAAATCGAAGTCCGTTTTCCCCAGCAGCTGTTCCGGTGTCTCCGCTCCAACCAGACGCGCCAGGCAGGAATTTGCGACGACGAACCTGGTCTCGGAATCTTTCACATACATCGAATCGGGAATGTTGTCGATTAGCGCGCGCAGCATCTTACGCTCGCTTTCCAGGATCGAACGCTCTGAAAGCAGCCGGCGGTTGGCTTCATCTGCCGAGAGCTTTGCATTCTCGAGGCTGATCTGCTCCCGCTTCCGAGCGGTGATATCGCGAAAGAACCACACGCGCCCTAGGTACGCACCCTTTTCGTTTCGCAGGCTGGTCGAATCGCGTTCGAGAGTCCTGGCGTCCCTCAATTGAATTTCGCAATGATCGTTTGCTTCGGGATCTTCGTAAAGTTCTTTGACCCGTCTTAGAAATGCCTCGGGGTCTTCTACCCGCTCGATGATTTTTGACAGAATTAGCGAGTCGGCCACGCCCCCAGCTGTATCGAAGGGCCGATCGGAGTCACTAAGCGAGGAGATCTTCCAAATATCCAGGAACCTCTTATTTCGTGAAACGACCATGCCGTTGCCGTTAACAACGAGAATTCCATCGAGCGATCCCTCATGGATGGAGTGAATCAGCGAGAGTTCGAATTGGCGCGTCCGCTCAGCCTGGATGCGGTCCGTGATGTCTGCGCTAAGGCCGATATGCCCCAGATACTCACCCTTCGACGAGAAGCTTGGTTCTGCGCGCGAACCCAAGAGCCGCCACTTGCCATCGGCTCGCTGGATTCGCGTTTCTGCGCTGAAAGGGATGTGTTCCCGCATTGCGTGGCCGAATGATGTCACATATTCGGGTGCATCGTCCGGGTGAATCAGCAGTTGCCACTTGCTCCCATCGACTTCGTCGCAATTCATCCCGCTAAATAACCGGCAGGCTCTGTTGAGGAACTGAATGCTCCCGTTCGCGTCGGTTGCCCACATCATCGATGGGCAGCTGTCTGCGATGGTGTGGTATTGCGCTTCACTCGAGCGAAGCGCCTCAACCGTCCGATTGCGCTCCGAGATGTCTTTTATTTGAACCACGAAATGCAGCGGGCTGCCGCCAGTGTCTCGTACCAACCCGATCCGCATCGAAGCCCACACGACGGCTCCACTGCGGTGAGTGAGCCGTTTCTCCACCTCAAGACATCCGCCTGGCTCCATGGTCAGCTGTTCAAACTTCTGCAGCAAATCCGCAATGTCGTCTTTGTGCGTCAGTTTCACCCAGGAAGTGCCGGCCAATTCCGCTCCAGAATACCCAAGCATCATGCAAATTGCGCGATTGACCTGTAGGAATCGCTTGTCGAATCCGATCACACACATTCCGCAGGGCGCATGTTCAAATATCCTGCGGAAATACTCTTCGCCCTCTCTATGCTTCTGCTCCCGTTCACGGTGCTCGGGAAAACGACTCAAACTGTCGTTAAACGCAGCTATTCGCGGAACTGCGCTCCCGGTTGGAGCCGCTTTGGCCAAAAAGCATCCGATCCTCCACCGAAAACGACCGTCATGTCGATTTGCAGTCAGGCGCAGTGAGAGCCCAAGTACCAGATAGGAAACAAGAATCGAAAGCGCTACCCGGACTGTAGTCATGGGATAGTCGTAGCCGGCCTGGATTGGGAACATTCCTAGCATTCGTTGGCCAAGTGCGAACATGAGTGCACCCGCTAAAGGATATCTATCGGCTTGGCAAGCTGTTACTTTCAGATGGTCGGCTGTTCACAGCCATCCGCCCTGGGCTTTCACAATCTGTGTCCATGAACCATTGAGCAGATGGCGCCGATATATGCTCAACGCCACAACGCTGTTTCAGGCGCGATTGGCATACGCGAACTCGACGACGGCTGAAGCAGGCGGTTCTGCTGCCGGTGCCGATCCTGCAGGCAACGCCGGGCAATAAGTTGGGCAGACATGAAGCAGAGTAAGACTCTGAAGGGGGCGTTGTTTTGGCTGACAAGATCCTGTTCGTCGACGACGAACCCTCCGTTCTGGAGGGTTATAAGCGACTTCTGCATCACGAGTTTGAAGTCGACACCGCCTTTGGGGCTGAGCAGGCGCTGGCTGAAATACGCAATCACGGTCCGTACTCAGTTGTGATCTCAGACATGCGGATGCCGGGCATGAACGGCGCACAGTTTCTGGCGCAGGTGCGAAAGAGCGCTCCGGATACGGTGAGGATGCTGCTCACCGGCTTCGCAGACCTGAACACCGCGATAGATGCGGTGAATGAAGGCAATATCTTCCGCTTCCTCACCAAACCGTGTGAGAAGGACCTGCTGGTCAAGGTGATTACGACTGGGGTGGAACAATACCACCTGATCACGACCGAACGCGAGCTCCTGGAAAAGACGCTGATGGGGAGCATCAAAGTTCTGGCCGATGTTTTGAGTGCCGCCAGTCCGGAAACCTTTGGAAGATCGGTGCGAATTGCAAGATGTGTCCGCCACCTGGCTCGCAAGTTCAGCTTGCCATCTGTTTGGCGCTTCGAAGCTGCGGCTACCCTCTCGCAGGTTGGCTGCGTCATGCTCGATATCGAACTTGTACAACGAGCGTTCGCGGGCGCCAGGCTGTCGCTTGAAGAGCAGTCCCGGTTCAATGCTCATCCTCAAATCGCGATGGAACTCCTCGCGGGCATTCCGAGGCTGGAACCCATCGCTTGGATGATCGGCCAGCAACTGACCAAGGACATCCCGAACGAGGTCCCCGGTTCGGCTGCATTTCTTGAGAAAGATATCGTGCTTGGAGCGAAGATCCTGAAGCTTGCTGTAGCTTTTGACAACCTCAGAATAAAACCCACGACGATCGAAGATGCCATTGCTCAGCTACACTGGCGGAGAAACGAGTTCACGCCGGAGCTTGTTGATGCGTTGATCGATTTCAAGCCCCAGGCGACGAGAATGGTCTTGCGCAAAGTGTCAGCTCAAAAGCTCGCGATTGGAATGATCCTGGATCAGGAGATCAGAAATCGAAACGGCACGGTGCTACTGACCAAAGGCAATGAAATCACGCCGGCTGTGTTGATCAAACTCGACAATTTCTCTCGAGCCGGGCAGATTGACAAGGAAGTCATGGCACTGGTTCCCCTATAGCTCGATTGTTTGACGGTTTTGAATGAATTGCATTTGAAGCGCCTCGTCAGAGAGTGCAGAGGAAACTCATTTCCTTGGCAGTCAGCTGGTCCAAATGTTGCCCCGAATTGCCGCAGCCGTTTTTGGACCGACCTGCAATCTGCCGGGCGAAATAACAGAATCAATTCCAATTTTTTTTGCGACGACTTATGGCCTTCTCTGGATATTGTTGGACATAGGTGTGGTAGGCGAGGCGGGGATCGAACCCACAACCCCCGGCTTAGAAGGCCGGTGCTCTATCCTATTGAGCTACTCGCCCATGCATTCTTATTGTAGCGTTGAGTGGGGGCAGAGCACACCGGCAAATGTTGCCAGGGCAGATTCCAGCGTTGCCTGAGCCTCGCCGGCAGTGGTTCCGCAGGCGGTGATGTAGGCCGTAATGCCCGTGTCCATGACGCCGGGTGCGATCTGAGCGCGACGGACGATCAGGTCCACACGGCAGCATCGTAGCGGTATTACGCGAAGCCGGGCGCACAAGTGCTTGCAGGTCGCTTCAACCACGCTGGGAAACGGCCATTGCCGATCGCTCTTTGGCAGCAGATCCACGTAGCAGCCCATGGCGCGGGCGCAGCCGGGGCGCGCTTCGAGTTCGTCCGGGTCGAACTCCCCGGCCCCAAGCGCCGGCCAGAAGTCGCACTTCGACGTCCACACCGGCGAGTGCTGGCAGTTGAGCCTTTCCAGAACCGCGGCCAACGCCGGAAGCTGAATAACCTCCGGAAGGCTTCGAATCCGCGCAGGAAGATCGCGGGCGCTTTGCGGGGTCCAGCGCAGATCGACGAATCCCGGCCAGCAGGCTTCGATGATCGGCGCATCGGCGCCGATTTCGAACTCCCAGTCAGCTTCCATGCGTCCCGCCTGTTGCGTGCAGCAGAAACCGGATCACCATGGCCTCGGCCCAGTGGATCTCTTCGCCGGGATCGCGGCCGAGATAGGCGCAATGGCCTCCGTGACGCGTCTCAACAAAGGTGATGTGGGGGTTGGCCAGGACCTTGGCACGGGTCTCCGGCAGCAGGCGAATGAACGGATCGTCCTGGGCCTGCAGAATGAAGGTGGGAACCGCGATGCGGTCCACGACGCGGGCGCTGGCCGATCGGTAGTAGTAGTCGTCGGCGTCCAAAAAGCCGCAATAGCGGGAGACAATCTTGTGATCGAACTGACGGATGGAATTGACCGGTCCAATCTTCGCCGGGGGCACATACCTGGCCGGAAACAGCTGCCATTTGCGGGCGTACCGCGCCCTCAATCCCTTCAGGAAATTCCACTCATACGCGCGGTTCACCGGCTCGTGCAGCGCATCGGCGCCGGCAGCCAGATCGATGGCCGGGCAGACCGAGGCTACGGCGCACAAGGGCGATCGGCTACCCCACTCGCCGGCCAGCTTGAGCACCAGGTTGCCGCCCATGGAGTAACCCACCAGCGCCATGCGCTCCAGACCGAACTGGTCCGCGTAGTGCCGCATTACCGCGGCCACATCGCCGGAGAGCCCGGAGTGGTACAGCGTGGGAGTCAGCGCGTCGGTGCCGCCGCAGTTGCGCATGTTCATGCGGATTACGTTGAAGCCCGCGTCCCATGCCCGCGCCGTGATGCCCTGAATGTAGCGCGAGTTTGACGAACCCTCAAGCCCATGCACCAGCAGCAGTGTCAGACGAAGCGCTCGCTCCGGCGCGGGCTGCCAGTGGCAATGGCAGAGCACGCGGCTGCCGTCCGCCGGGTCCACTTCCACCGTCTCCGCCATGCCCGCATCGCGCAAAGGCGGACGGGGCAGATAGTTCCCAACGATGGTCTGCAGATGGCCGTTGCGCAGGCCGCGCTTCGGCTCAAAATGCGCAAGCCACTCCGGCAGCCCCACGGGCGATAAATCGGGCTCTTGAATTTCGGGGGTATCTGGGTTCACGGAGACTCCACGTTACCACAGCTGCCAGCGAAGCCTCGATTACCGGATGACCTGGGATCGGCTACGCATTCATGGGTTTTCTTCAGGGCAGGGACTGAATCTTGGCGCGGACATCCGGAGCGCTCTTTGAGTTCGGCGACAAGGCCAGGAACTTCTCGTACGCGTCTTTGGCTTCAGCTTTCTTTTGCAGGTTGACGTAGGCGTCGCCGAGGTTCATCCAGGCGATGGCACGTTTGGGATCGAGAGCAATGGTCTCAAGAAACCACTTCGCTGCCTCGTCGTACCGATCCATGCGATAGAAAGCGAAGCCCACGTTGTTGGCGAAGAGCGCACTCGCCGGCTGTAGTTTGGAAGCCTCGACGAACCTGGCCGCGGCATCCGCATAGCGCTTTTCCTTGTAGAGGCGCATGCCCTCGTCGTTGGCTGCAGCAGCGGTCTCGGCGGGCGGTTTCTCGGCGGGCTTTTGTGCAGCGTCGGAGCCGGAGCCTGCCTTGGGCAGGACGCCTTGTTTCAACTGCGCCTCCGCAGTCGCCAGCTGTTTGCGGAGCTCTTCGTTCTTCTGCTCCTCTTCGCGCATCTGGCCACGGAGCTTTTCCAGCGCCGCGTTCTCCTTGATCGCTTCCTCATCGAGCTGGGTAGAGTCTCCATTCAGGAATTCCGTCTCATGCTTCAGGTTGAAGATGAAATCTCCGCCCTCGGTGCCGGGCAGGTTGCCGAATTCCGGTGTCTGATGCGACAGCGCAGAGACAGCGGGAGCGACGTAGGCCGCCAGCTCCGATGCAGTCACCACACCGTCGCCATTCAAATCGGCGCGGCCATCCAGGCCTTGCAGCAGAGTCCAGGTAAAGACGGAGTGCCCGTTGGGGCCGTTGTCGGCTACTTGCTGGTCCGCTCCGCCGGCGGTAAACATCTGGCGGGCTTGGCGGCGAGCGATTTCATTCAGGTAATTCTGCGACGAGGGAAGCTCGCCCCCGCCACGGGTGAGAGCCAGACCGCTGTAACAGGAGTCCATGACGAACAGCACGTGCTTGGCGGGGATGGCTTCGGAGATGTCCTGGAAGTTTGTCATTGAGATCGCAGTGCCCTCCAAGTCCGTCAGGTCCGCGTCGACCGGGACGATGTAGCCAAGTTCGCGTCCTGAGGCGAGCTTGCGCGTGGCGCCATGGCCGGCGAAAAAGACGAAGACGCGATCTTCGTGTTGCACCATCGTGGGATCGCCAAGCTTGTCGCCGAGCAGGGAGAGGATGTTCTGCCGCGTGGCCTGCTTATCGAGCAGCGTAAACACGTGGTCTGGCTTGAAGTTGTATTTCTGGATCAGCTGATCCTTTACGCCCTGGGCATCGTGGGCTGCATATTGCAGTCTCTGCCAGTTCCCGTATTCATCGATGCCGATAATCGCCGCCCAGCTCTCGCGATACGGCTCAACCGCAGGCGGAGCGGCAACGGCTTCGGGCTGATCGCCGCGCGTGTCGGAGGGGCCGAAGGCAGTGCCATTCCACGAAACAAACTTGTAGCCATCGGTCTGCAAGGTGTCAATGACAACCGGAAGCGCCTCAATCCCCACCTTGTGAATGTCGTGAAACAGAATGATGCCGCGCTGCTGCTTCTCAACCTCGGTAATGACACGCTGCGCGACAGAGTTCGGCACCGGATCGGCCCAGTCCTCAGAATCAGCGTTCCAAATCACGGTCTTCATCTTGTCGGCCTGGACTTCGGAGAGAATGTCGGCATTCGCTGCGCCATATGGAGGGCGAAAGAGAACAGGCTGCGATTTCAAGACGCCGGTCAGAATCGCGCTTGTGGAATCGATCTCTCTGGACAGCGCGGCTTGATCGAGCTTGGGCAGAACCGGATGGCTGTACGTGTGATTGCCGATGGTCGAACCCGATTCGAGAATCCGATGGCTGACAGCGGCCGCCGGGCCAAGAGTCACCACGTTCCGGTCGCTGTCCGTTCCCACGTTCCTGCCGATCTCGAAGAAGACGGCGTGCAGGCCATACTTCTTCAGAATGGCGAGCACCTGGTCGGTGTAGCGGGGATGCGGGCCGTCATCGAACGTGAGGGCGACTGTCTTCAAGGGAAACTCATTCCCGGATATCTCCAGCTTGCTCTTCGCCGCCGCACCGCCGCGCGATACGGCGGGAGGAAGTTGCGACGCGGATTCGCGGAGGATCGCTTCGCGGTTGTATCGTGTCTTGAGGAAAGCAACGTAATGCTCCCAGGCCTCGCGGTGCACGGCCATGCCGCGCACTTCAAGCCCGGAAAAGACCTGGGAAATCTCCTGCTGGTAGAGCGCCTGAACCTGTTCCAGGGCGGCGGCATCGTCGCTGATGCGCCTGAGAATGGGTGCGCGGGGAGCCTGCTGCGCGGGAAGATTCGTCAGCCCGTCCAGGAGATCGCGGAAGACCAGTTTGTCCGCATCCCGGAGGTCGGCATCGCTCTCCAGACGCTTGAGAAAGGCCGCGATCAACGAGGAGTCTTTTCTGGGGGCATCGGCGCGAAGGTCTTGCTCCAATGCGTCAAGGCGGTCACGATTCTTCTCGAAGAGAATCCAGGCCGCGGTGCGCACCCGCTCGCGGTTTCCATCGTCCAAGGCCGCGGCGCCATCCATGAGGACGATGATCTTGCGGTAGGAGGCAACGCTCGCATCCATGCTGGCAGCCACGGCGCCGGGGCTGGGCGTGGCTGGAGAGAGTTGCTGGGTTGGCAGTGCTTGTGAGTTTGAAGAAATCGCGCCTAACGAAAAAACGGCAAGAATGGCCAGGATGGGCAGACAGCATTTGCGCATGCAAGCACCTGAAAATAAAAGGTTCAGTATGAGGGTACCCTAAAAAGTCAGCCGAAGTGCCAGCCACTGCCCGATCAGCCAAACAGATTGGCGAAGGAAGTCCTGGCGAAGGAAGTGCGCACTCCTCCGTTGAGAGCCATAAGTTAGGAGGATTTAGCAGGAAAGTCTTTTATTTTGATTGGGGCGGCTAGTGGGGATCGAACCCACGACATCCTGAGCCACAGTCAGGCGTTCTGCCGCTGAACTATAGCCGCCATGTACCCTATCGATTGTAGCATCGAATCTGGCCGTCAGCCCTGCTGCGGCCGAAGGGAAAGCTCCCCATTCGCGGTCAAACTCCAATCCAGCCCAACCCGTCGCGGCCGCCCTGGCCTGCCTACGGCAACGCCACGCCGGATCGCTGGAATCGCGGCGCCTGGCTGTTCCGCGACAGCACGCTCCACGCGCTGGAGATTCTGCTCGACGAAGCCTTCCGCATCCCCGGCACGCCCATTCGCTTCGGCCTCGACGGCATCTTCGGCCTGGTTCCCGGCCTGGGCGACGTGCTGGCCGGCCTGCTCTCGCTGCTCATTCCGCTGGCCGCATGGATTCGCGGCGTGCCCTACGTGACCTTGGTGCGCATGGCTGCCAATCTCGGCATCGGCGTTCTGGTGGGATCGGTGCCCGTCTTCGGCGACATCTTTGACATCGCCTGGAAGGCCAACCGGCGCAACTATCTGCTCCTCTGCCGCCACCTCGAGGAGCCTCGCCGGCACACCGCTCGGGACTGCGCCTTCTTGGTCGCTTTGGCCGCCGCGCTCGGACTGGTATTTGCCATCCCGGTCGTGCTGGCTGTCTGGCTCATCGCCTGGCTGGCCGGCCGGCTCTAGGCTCTCACCCACGTGTGCGTGTCGAATCCGATTCGCGCTACAATCGAAGCAACACGTCGGGGCGTAGCGCAGCCTGGTAGCGCATCTGCTTTGGGAGCAGAGGGCCGGGGGTTCGAATCCCTCCGCCCCGACCAGCATAACTTATTGATAATTAAAGCGATATCGACAGTTTCGGCCACGCATCTGCTTTTTACCGCTACCTCGCTGTAGACGATTTTGTAGCGGTCACCGCTTTCAAGATAAATTTGCGGAATTACAACCTGATTTTCCACTTTTCAATTCATTGATCTTCCGCCAAGATTCTTTATGTTAAGTAATTGAACGCTATCCGCCGCGCGGTCCCAAAAACCTTCCGCAGGGATTACTAGGAAGCGGTATAGTGAGGCAACGCAATTTCAGTCTTGAGGAAATCAACCTGCCGACTTCGATTGTCCTTCTCAGTGGCGGCGTGGGCGGACTGCCGGTGGCGGCTGTCACGCCAGCCGTGGACGGCGCAACGCTGACGGCTGTCTACTATCACCACGACGTGATGGGCAGCACGGTGGCCGTCACTCAGGGAGGTGATTCAGGCGCTTCCGAGGCTTACACCTACAGCGACTTCGGCGCTCCCGGCGCGGGGACCTGGGCCACTTATCGGTATGCTGGCTACCGTTATGACTCCGAGACCGGACTCTACTACGTCAACGCCAGATACTACAATCCGAACCTCGGACGCTTCTTGCAGACCGATCCCATCGGGCTACAAGGCGGCACGAATCTGTATGCATACGTTGGGAATGACCCGATCAATCTGATAGATTCTAGCGGACATTGCGCAGAGTTACCTTCGCAACAGCAAACGTCGGCAATATTTGGCAATACCACTCCAAATGTCGTCCCTGCTGCACCATTGCCCGCAAGCGTTCAGCTATTGGGACAAACTGATTCGCTCAGCGGTCCAGCTCCGGGTTGGATGAATCAACCTGGAACTACGGTCGCCGCCAATGTATATAGCTACCAAGTGATCGATGCGAACGGTGTTCCGGTTTCTGGGACAGATTTCACAACATCAGAGACTATAACGCCAATTGTGGGTAACGGAGGCTCTGACATATTACAGAAGAACACGGCACTGGGAGGGAGTTTTGTCGACGTCATTGGGTTTATCAGTAACCCAGGTGCTCCTCTTCAAGGTGGGCAGGTGTACAACCAACAGCTGCAAACATTTAACGTGACATTTACCAGCGGAGCCAATAGTGGAGTCAGCTATTCACTAAGCACAGTGGTACAACAGTCTGCTTGGATGTTAAACGGCACTCTGATGCAAGGATATCCGACAATAATTAGACAGTGACGTATTTGTGGCGGGGCAGATACATTAACCGCTGGGCTCTCCGGCTACTGATGCTGCAAAACGGGGGGCGGTCTCTGGAAGATATTTGGATCGGGAAGCTTTTGCGGTTGTTGAGCGCGATCGGTCAAAGTGGATTCTGCACTTCAATGGTTTATTGGAGGTGTTTGTATGCAACTTCGTGCTGCTATGGTTGTCTTGGTTTCTTGCGTACTAATGACCGGGACTCAGATGAAAGAGGCGCGGGCTGCTGGCTCTGCTGCTTCTTCACTTCTGCCTATCCTCGAGCTTCTCGATAAGGCAAAGCTTTCTGGGTCGCTCGAATTCTCGGGGAGTTGCGAGACTTTTTCCTCTCCAGAGTTCCCTCGTTTTCCGGAACTAAATACCAATTCAACAGTTGGGAGCTCTCCTCTCCAAACCTTGCGTGAATTCTTTGCCAACGACCCAGCCATGCACGTAACACAGGATCCTGATGGCACTGTTCGAATGACTGAAAGTGGCGTGCCGCAGGATATCCTGAACGTCAAGATCAGTCACATTTCATTTGATGGCAATGGAGTAGGCTTCTACAACCCATATGCGGCTATGAACTTTATTACGTGGACACCCGAAGTAAGACTTTTCATGACTTCTCATCACATCGGCTGGCCATATTCTGGAAATGTTGCCAACGGTATTTTCGGCACGGTTCCGACATCTCTGCCGCACCTGTCAGGCCATATGGATAACATAACCCTTTCGGAGGCAATGGATCATGTGCTCAAGACATTCCCAGGCGTCTGGATTTATGAAAACTGCCCGCGAAGCGATTCAAGAGGTCGTGTTGTCTACTTTCAATTTTACCAACTGCAGAGGACAGGCTCCAGAGCAATTGTCCAGTAGGAGTCGGCAACCGCCATCAGTTGACGTGGCCGGCCAACACCAACGGATCGAGTGCCTACTACGTCACGTATCAATACGACGCGATGAACCGCATGAAGGAAATCGACCAGAACGGATCAACATCAACGCCGTTGGCCAAATACCAATGGGATCTGCTCTCGCGGCAAACGCTGATTACCTACGGTGACGGCACGACGGATTCCTACAGTCAATACGACGCTGCCGACAACCTGCAGACGCTGACGCAGACCTACGCGGGCGCGGATAACAGCGTCACCTTCAGCTACGGGTGGCAGAAGAACCATCAGCGCTCATCGACCGGGGTGACCAACGGTGCCTTCCAGTACATTCCGACGGATGGCACTACCAGTTACGGTTCGGCCAATGCGGACAACGGTTACACCACCGCTGGCGGCTCCAGCTTCACTTACGACGGCAACCAGAACCTGACCTTCGACGGGGTGAATAACCTGACTTACGATGTGGAGAACCGGCTCATTCAGGCGCAGAACGCGGCTTGGGGAACATCCACGTATCTCTACGATCCGCTGGGCCATCGCAGGCAGAAGCAGGTGGCGAGCGCGGGCTATGTGATCACGACCCAGTTCGTGCTGGCGGGCAATGAAGAGATCGCTGACTACAACGGCACGGGCGTCGGCGCGGCCATCTCGCTGACTGTGCGCGGAGTGGGCGGGCTGCCTGTTGCGGCCATCACGCCCGCCGTGGACGGCGCAACGCTGACGGCTGTCTACTATCACCACGACGTGATGGGCAGCACGGTGGCCGTAACTCAGGGAGGTGATTCAGGCGCTTCCGAGGCTTACACCTACAGCGACTTCGGCGCTCCCGGCGCGGGGACCTGGGCCACTTATCGGTATGCAGGCTATCGCTACGACAACGAGACCGGACTCTACTATGTCCAGGCGCGCTACTACAACCCGAATCTGGGAAGGTTCATGCAGACTGACCCGATTGGCCTGAGCGGCGGAACAAACCTCTATGCCTACGTTGGCAATGACCCGATTAACTTGGTTGATCCAAGCGGACTTTGCGCTGAGTTACCGTCGCAACAGCCAGATATGTCGATATTTGGCAACTCCAGCCCTACTGTTGTCATGGTGGAGAATCTTGGTTTCGTAAACCAGCCACAGAACCCAAACGGTACGCCGATCCCAGGTATGAACGGCGCTACGCTACAACTAGAGGCTTTTGTGACTGGCGGAAACTACGCCTCGTACAACTGGCAACAAACCGTTACCGAAAGTGTGCCAAGTGCAGCGGGCAACCCCGCGAACGTTCCATTTAACGATGCTGACTCGAACACCGGGTTGTATTATGACGCATCGCAGCAGCAACAAACGATGAACATTGCCGCGAAAAATGGTGGCGCATCTATATTCTTCGATAATCCGCAAGATTATGGGGGAGTTTCCTACACTTGGAATGCTACGACGAGTCTAATTGGAATCGGGAGCAACGGCACGCAAACGAATCTATGGAGCACAACATGGGGGTTCACAGTTCAAGGTGCTACCAATGTCACCACGCTAAACCCGTCATCACTGGCTGGCGTAGCAAATGCACCAACCCACTAAACGGAGCAGACAGATGAAATTCCTTGCACTCGTACCCTTTTTGCTCGCCTTGGCGTTAACGGGGTCTGCGCTTGCTCAAGTCAAGAACGATCCCAACGTCTCGACCGTAATAATAGAGTATGTTGGCAAGAGCGACCATCCGCTGCCTGCAATTATCATCACTCGATCACAAGAGGAGGGTAACTGGTACAGGAGCGAGCTTTTCCATAATCCACTAGGAGCGGCTTTTACGGAAACAGGCGTCGTTCAGGACAGTTCGATGAGGGGGATATTGGCCATTCTGCATTCGAGCAATACATCAGGGAAGTCATCCACGGTTGATGCGCAAAGAAGTTTACCGCGTCTCGATATTACCTATGGAGACGGGCGGAAGTATTCGCGGGAATGGATGAATGCCGCAGATAGTACTGCCGCTCTCGATGGGATTGTAAAATTTTTCTCTCAGCAGTCAGAAATCGGTGTGCACTTATCGGAGATTAAAAATAGACTAGTTCAATATCTGAAAAGCAACTCTGTAACTAACAATGTTGGCGAGTGTCGCACCCATAACTTCCCGCCAATGAGGGTGCCCCAGGTCCCGCTTCTCGGATGTGGGATAGCACAGACCCCGACCGTCCGTTACTTGTTCCAGCCAACATCCCGAAACGCACGGTGCTAACGCACCGGAATGATAGGGACACGGCTCTCCCCAGCATGGGCGGCGCATCCTGGCGCGGCTGAGGCCGCGTACCCTCCGCTCCGGCATCCGTAAAGGCTCTGCGCTACGCCATCCCACCCGAGCAAAGACCTGTGCCTCGCCAAAATTCCATCCGGGCAGAAAACGGGCCGGCGGCGAAGCTCAGGGGTGTTTTCGAATGTGAAATTTGAACGAGAAGGAGCCGTTCGGTGACCGATGACCTCAATGAAAACTGGACGATGGAGAGATTGTGGGATCGACGGACACACTTCTCCCGTCGATTAACTCCGATCTCTTTGAGAGTTTGCCGAGGTGCAAACTCAGGCAGCCAGATCGTAACGATGATGCAGACCGCCAAGCCTAGGCATCGCAATAATCCTGCTGGCTGCTTCGGTCCCATCCGCTGCTTCACGGCCGGCAGGCGTTCCTTTCTCCAGCGCAAGATGAGTTCGGTCCTCGTGGTAATAACGGACATACTCGTTCATGATCCGTTTCAAGTGGCGATCATTGAGCACGATCACATGGTCGAGCAGATCTCGGCGACAATTCCCGACCCAGCGCTCTGCGACACCATTCTGCCAAGGACTTCGGAAGCTTGTTCGCTTCGGCTGAATGCCGAAGCTCTTCACCGTGTCGATGACCGCGCTATTGAACTGTGTGCCGCGATCAAAAATCAAGTATCCAGGAGCCGAGTCGTAGGGGAACGCCTCGCGCAATTGCTGAATAACCCAGGCGCTGGTCGGCTGGCTTGTCACATTGCAATGCAAGATTCGCCGCCGGTCATGCGCAATGACGAAGAAGCAGTACAGCACTCCGAAAGTGAGTGTCGGCACGGTAAAGAAATCCATCGCGGCAATGGCTCCACGATGGTTGCTCAGAAATGCCATCCATCGCTTTGCCGGCTCAGGATTCCTCGTCGCTTTTCGCATCCAACGCAGTACGGTTCGCTCGGAAACATCGAAGCCAAGCATTTTCAGTTCGCCATGAATGCGCGGCGCTCCCCAGGTCGGATTCTCGGCGACCATGCGGAAGATCAGTTCACGCAATTCCCTGCTGACGCATTTTCTTCCCAGACGGACTCGATGCCTCGAGAGCCACTTCCAGTAGAGCCTGAATCCAGTTTGATGCCAGCGAACGACGGTTTCTGGTTGGACGAGGATCAATGCCGTCCGCCATTCAGGCCAGAGCCGCCGCAACATCACCCAGAACAGTTTGCCAGGTGAGGCAAAGCGCGGCTGCGGATGCTTCCTTTTCAAGACAGAGAGTTGTTGCCGAAGGACCAAGTTCTCCAGGAGAAGGTCGCGGCGAGAGCGGACCAAACGAACAAGCAGAACGAGCATGAGCCTCAACGAGAGCGGCATGAAATCCTTGTATCAAAAGCATCATTACTGCAAGGTAAATCAGCGGTAGGCTTCGCGGCGGTGGCGGACGCCGATGACCTCGATGGAAGTTTCGTTCCTGAATTCAAAGAAGAGGCGGTAGTCGCCACAACGGAGGCGAAAGCCCGTCTGCGGGGGCTTGAGCTTCTTCACGTCGCCGTTGCGGGTAGCGAGGTAGCGGTCGGCACAGTGAAGAATATCGAGAGCGGTCTCACGATCGATGCGGCGCAGATCGGCGCGGGCTTCGTCAGACCAACGGATGGAAAGGCGTGCAGAGGCTTGCTCCTCGTTCACAAGCCGAACTCGCGGAGGACATCTTCGTGGGAGACGCCTTCGCCACGTGCAAGCGAGGCGCGGGCGCGATCCAGGGCCGCCGCAGTTTCGGGAGTGAGTTCCTCGTCCTCGACTGGGGCCATCGCAAGGGAGCGGGACAACGGCTCGACCATAACTTCAAGGAGGCTGCGCACGGCGGCAATTTTCTCTTCCGGCAGTGCGTCAAGCAGAAAATGTGCCTGCTGGCGCTCGGATTGGAGGTTAATTTCCGGCATGGTCGTTTCCTGTCCTATACGATTCAGTGTAGTCGAAATTGTAACGGTCAAAGCACGCAAAAGCCACAGGGTTCAACAAGGGTCGGCAGGCACACGGTAAATGCTTCAATCAAAAACACTTATTTCCACTCAATTTCAACAGGTTTCCATAAACGGCCTGATCTGTTTTGGGAGCAGAGGGCCGGGGGTTCGAATCCCTCCGCCCCGACCATTAAAATCAATATTTTACAGAAACCCTAGTAACTAGACGATAAACAGCTTGCTCAATTTTTGGGCAGTTGCCCTTTTCGGCCAACGTTCCAATCACTCAAGGAATCAACGTTGTATCCAGGGGGTCGTGTACACCCTTTGGCAATCGACCGGCGTAATTTTCGGTGTAGAATTCGGCGCATATCACAAAAGCAAATTCACTTGAACGGCCGGCAACGCGGGCAAGGTCATTTTTTGGACGGGTTATGTGACGGGAGAGCCTAACAGCCTTTTTTGCAGCGGGCCATGATGGCGGCGTGGAGGCGTTCGCGGAGGCCGGGAGGGAGGTCGTAGATCTCGTGCGAGCGGTAGATCTCGATGGTCTTGCGGGTGGTCGACAGGGTGACTTCGCAGTGCTCGCAGCCGGTCAGGTGCTGCTGCAGTTCGGTGCGGGTCTGGGGAGAAACCGAGTCGTCGATGAGGTCGTCGAGCAGAGCGAGAAATTCGGTGCAGGTCATTTCTCAGCTCCCTTCTTGCGGCGGAAATAACGGCTGAGCCGCTCGCGGAGTTGCAGCCGGGCGCGCAACAGGCGCGACTTGACGGCGGGAACGCTGAGCCCTAGGGTTTCCGCGGTTTCCTCGGTGGAGAGACCTTCCACGTCGCGCAAAACAAACACGATGCGGAATCCGGGGGGCAGTCCCTTGATGGTCTTTTCCAGAATCGCCTTGAGCTCGGTCTGGGTGTAGTTCTGCTCCGGGTCGGGCGCCCAGTCGGCCAGGTCGCGGGGCACCGAGCCCTCTTCGGTTTCGATGTCCTCGTCGATCGAGACCATTTTGCCGGTGCGCCGCTTGCGCAGCCGCATCAGGCTTTCGTTGACCGCAATCCGCACCAGCCATGTGTAAAACTTTGAATTCCCCTGGAACTGTTCGAGCTTCTCGTACGCCTTGAGAAACGCATCCTGCATCACGTCTTCAGCGTCTTCGCGGTTTTGCGTAATGTGCTGCGCAATGCGGAAGACCTGACGCTCGTACTTGCGGACCAACGTATCGTAGGCCGAGACATCACCGCCGCGTACCCTTTCAACCAGGGCAACGTCGGGATGCGGCTCGAGTTCACCTGCAATAGGTTGGATGGTGGCCATGGCGGTTGGTTGCGGAAATCCTTAAGGGGGACGGTTGAGCTGGTGGAGCGCGGTTGGGTGTGGGCCGGTAAAGGACAAGTTTACCGGATGGGGGCGGGGTGGGCCAAGCTGTGGCTGGGAAGCCAGGCGGCCGCGTTCCCGGATTGGCGCAATTTGGCGTAACGGTGGTGGTTCCCCGCTGTGCCCGGCGGAGTAAATCAGCTTACAGTGAGAACATGATGGTGGCAACTTCCCCAACTTCGACTTCCGGGCGGGCGCGAACCTGCGGCTTTACGGGCTGGCTGGCGGGCGCGCTGGCCGTGCTGATGGCGGTTTTTCCGGTGGCTGCGGAGAGCGGCGGCAGCTTCTCGGCGTCGACTGCGAAGAAGAGCGCGCAGACGGCAGCCAAGGGCAAGAAGAGAGCAAGCCAGGGCGGGCATGCGGCGAGAGCGGCACGCACGGCACGGATTCGCCAGGCGTTTGTGGCTTCGACCGAGCTGCGGCCGATGGCCCAGCAGCTGGCCACGCTGCGGACGCCGGCGGCCTATGCGGGCGTAACCAAATTTGCCCATGCGCACACCGGCGAGGCGGCCGCGGCGGCCTACCTGGCCCTGGGGCACGCCTACCTGGTGGACCGGCGGTTTGCCGAGGCCAGCGAGAACCTGCGGCAAGCGCGGCAGGCGGGGCAGGAGCTGGCCGACTACGCGGATTTTCTGGGCGCGGAGGCCAACCACGAAGCGGGGAACGAGACCGCTGCCGAGGCCCAGCTGCGCGGGTTTGCGGCGCGCTACCCGGATAGCATCTTCCTTGCCCAGACGCCGGAGCTGGAGGCGGATGTCGAGCTGACGCTGAACAACGCGGCGGAGGCTCAGAGAGTGCTGACGGCGGGAGCAGCGTCTGCGGGGCGGCCTGGATATGAACTGGCGCAAGCGCAGGTGGCGGCGGCGCTGGGGCGGACGCAGGAGGCGGGGCAGACGTTCAAGCGCCTGCTGCTCTCGCATCCGCTGAGCGCGGAGGCGATGACGGCGCGGGCCAAGCTGACGGCGATGGGCGCCGAGTCGAGTTTGACGGTTGCCGAGCTGCGCAGCCTGGGCGACGCTTACTATCACGCCGGGCACTACGCGGATGCGGTGGAGCAATACCGGTCGCTGGCGCGGGAGGCGGGGTTGGACGCGGCGGCGCGCAATGGGTTTGCGGTAGCCGAGGCGGCCTGCGACCTGAAGCTGAAGCGGCTGACCACGCAGCAGGCCGAGGCGCTGACCGACTCGAACGATGAGAACGGCGCGCGGCGGCTTTACTTGTTAATGGAACTGGCGCGCAGCCGGACGGACATCGACGGCGTGCAGCAGATTGTGGACCAGATGAAGACGCGGTTTCCGCATAGCCCATGGCTGGCTGAGGCGGTGTTTTCGACCGGCAACATGTACCTGCTCAAGCGCGAGTATCCGGCAGCGGTGGAGAACTACAGTTACATGGCCACGCACTTCCCTGACAGCACGGACGCCGCGGCGGCGCACTGGCGCGCCGGCTGGCTGAGCTACCGGCAGGGGCTTTATGCGGATGCGGCGCGGCTGTTCGACGAGCAGATCAAACTCTATCCCGGCGACAAGGAAACGGTGAGCGCCATCTACTGGCGCGGGCGCCTGTATGAGATGCTGGACCACAAACCGGCCAATGCGGTGGCCAACTATCGCACGCTGTTGCGGGTGTATCAGCACTACTTTTATGCGCAGATGGCGCGGCAGCGGCTGGCCGCGCTGGGCTCGACCCAGCAGGTGGCTCAGCCGCAGCTGGACAGGATGGAGGCGCCGCCGGTGCCGGCGCTCGAAGAGAGCTTTCCCTCGGACAGTCCGCACCTGGCCAAGGCGCGGTTGCTGGCCAATGCGGGGTTGAATGAGTACATCCCCCTGGAGATTGCGGCCGATCCGGGCTCGGGCTCTTGGAGCGCTCTGGCCGAGGCGCAGATCTATGCGTCGTATGGCGAGACCTATCGCGCCATGCGGGCGCTGAAGCGGGCGCTGCCCTATGCGGCATCGGCGTCCATCAAGTCCATTCCGCTGGTGTACTGGCGGATTCTGTTTCCCGAGGCGTGGTGGGAGACGATCAAGACGGAGTCGGCGAAGAACAATCTCGATCCGTACATGGTGGCTTCGCTGATCCGGCAGGAGAGCGAGTTCAACCCTTCGGTCATCTCCTATGCCAATGCGTACGGGCTGATGCAGCTGCTGCCTTCGACTGGCAAGGCGATGGCGCGCGAAGAGGGACTGAGCCACTTCCAGACTTTCCAGCTGCTGGACCCGGAGACCAACATCCGCCTCGGCTGCCGCTACCTGCGCGAGATGCTGGACAAACTGGGCGGCGTGCAGGAGTACGCGCTGGCGGCCTATAACGCGGGCGACGGCAGGGTGCTGGACTGGGAGTCGGCTGGCCCCTACAGCGGCATCGACGAGTTTGTGGAATCGATCCCAATCACGCAGACGCGCGAGTATGTCGAGGCCATTCTGCGCAACGAGGAGACCTACCGCGCGATTGACGATGTGTCCGGCGCGCAGGGCAGGGCGGGGATGGGCGGGTCGCGGTGATTGCCCGATCCGATGGGTGCGGCGACTTCCTCTTTTGCGGCGGCTTCTTTTTTTGCGGATCGGGAATCACCTTCGACACTCTCCGCATCCGATTGCAGTTGACGGGGACGGGCTTTGCAACGCACACTGATTTGGACCGGGGGCACATCAGCCTCCGCAGAACCATTCGCAACTGCTGCTGTTCGACAGAAGAGCCGGTCGGGAAGATCGGACGCGGCTCGGGTTACATCCACCCAAGGGAGGGCACGATGTCAGCCGACTTGCAGTTTCTAGAAGAATGGATTCCCGAAAGAATGGACCCTGGAACGGTTTTCGTGCTTGAAAACCAGGCGAAGATGGGTCACGCGCAAAACCCGTTTGTGGCCGTGATGTCGTGCCCGCGCTGCGGTACGATGGGGCTGATCACGCGCCGCCAGCTTTGCGCTGGCGAAACCATGATCTGCGGCGGCGATGCGTGCTCGGCCGAGTACCGGCTGGAGGGGGAGAACATCTGCTTCCGCAAGGCGCAATAGCTCCTTGCGATCCGCTAAATTGATGCGTCGTGCGCGGCTGCAACTCCGTGCGGGATTGCGGTGCTTGCTCTCGGTGGGAGCTCAGCGAGCGGGCGAGGCGGTTTCGCTGTCCGTTCCGGCTGCGCCCATCAGCACCAGCGAGCGCTGGGCGAAGGGCGCATAGACGAGCAGCGTGGTGCAGGCCAGCGCCAACCCGAAGTTGATGTGATGCAGCAGCAGGAAAGGCGCGAGCGACCACAGCAGATCCGCGGCGAGCAGAGACGGCCAGAGTTTGAGGAATTTCTCGCGCGCGCCGGGCGCCTTGAAGATCACCGCGCAGAGCACGAAGGCGCGCACCGGGATGAGGATTGCGGCAGTAACAATGAGAACGTTGAGGACCGCGGCCGCCCTGGGCAACGGCGCGAAGAGGTCTTCAATCTCGGCCAGGTTGGCAAGCGCTCCCACATAAAAACCCACATACATCAACTGCAGCAGGATGAAGAGAGTTTGCACCAGGCGATGGCTGGCCTGGGGCAGCTCCTCGGGGCTGGCCAGCAGGTGGATGCGCGGATTGGCGTCCGGTTCGGGGTTCTTTCCGGCGGAGGGCGCGGGCGTGGAGTCCGCCTGCGGCTCGATGCGCTCGACCGGGGCGATAAAGCGGTAGCCGCGCCGAGCCAGGGTCTCGACGAAACGAGGATTGCCGGCGGTGTCGCCCAGGGCCTCGCGGATGCGATTGACGGCCGAGTTGAGGCCGTGCTCAAAGTCGACAAAGGTTCCGTCGGGCCAGAGCTCGCGCGCGATCTCCACGCGGGTGAGCAGCTCGCCCGGTCGCTCCAGCAGTAGCAGCAAAACCTGAAGAGGTTGTGCATGGAGCCTGATGCGGATGCCGCGGCGGCGCAGCTCTCCGCTGGCGGCGTCGGCTTCAAAGACCCCGAAGCGAAAGCGTCCGGTCAGGCGCGGATTCGTGGGCTGCTCGCTCATCCGTTCAGACCAGTGTACCCGAATGCGTCTGTAAGACAAAGCAGAATAGAAATGTACAACTTTTCTCAAGATGAACTGCCGCAAGGGGTTGCGCGGTGAGAATGATCCCCTGACAAATGAGATTCCGTGCATTGCTTCCGGATGGTACTTTGGCGCAAGGTGCTGATCATGACGCATGAGCCCCTCTTGAATTACAGAAGATTTCCGATTCTCTTCTGGGTGTTGCTGGTCGCCGCTCAAGGGCCAGCCTGGGCGGCGCCTGCGCCGGCAGCGACCGCGGCATTCAACTCGTACATCGGAGCGGTTGAAGCGCGACTTGCGCGCCAGCACCAGGCGCAGCAGGGCTTTCTCGCGCCAGTGACCCCGGGTTCCGATGGCGAGACGGGGCTGCGGCAGGGGGAGTTGATCGTCGAAAGACTGACGCCGGCAATCGGCACGGATTGGCCCGGCGCCTTGCTGCACCATTGGCGCGGAACGGCGTTTGTACCGGGAGCAACGGCTGCGGATTTCGAGCGGCTGATGAAGGACTTCGGCGGCTATCCACAACACTTTTCGCCGCAGGTGGTGGAGGCGAAGATTCTCATCGGGCAGGGCGACTACGTGCAGGCGACGATGCGGGTGCGGCAGCGTCACGGGATCACGGTGGCGATGGATACGGACTACGACATCACGTTTTCACGACTGGATGTGCGGCACGGGTTCAGCCTCTCGCGCAGCACGCGGATCGTAGAGATTGAGGGGGCAGGGACAAAGGGCGAGCGGGCGCTGAGCGCAATGGAAGAGCACGGATTTCTGTGGCGGCTGAACACCTACTGGAGTTATGAAGAGCGGGACGGCGGGCTCTGCATGCAGATCGAGTCGGTGTCGCTGACACGGTCGATTCCGCGCGGGCTGGGGTGGGCGGTGGGGCCTTTTGTGGAGAGCGTGCCGCGGGAGTCGCTGGAGTTTACGCTGCAATCGGTTTTGAGGGCGATGCGGAGATAGTTCGGATGCTCGCGCGGGTCCATCCGCAGCCTCGACTCCTTCATGAGTCAGGACAAATGGTATTGGGAGAGGAGAAGACGATGAGTACGCATGCAGTGGCAACGAACAATGCAGCGGGATTTCAATCGGCGCGGAGGGTGAATCGCGCGCTGACGGCTTCGGTGGAGAGGCGGGTCTTGCAGTGGATGGCCGAGCGGGCGCCGGGGTGGGTCACGTCAGACCGGCTCACGTTGCTGGGGCTGGGCGCGCAGATTGGAGCGGGGGTCTGCTACGCCTTGGCGCGGCTGAACCGCTACTGGCTGCTGGGGGCGATTGTGTGCCTGGCCCTCAACTGGCTGGGCGACAGTATGGACGGCACACTGGCGCGGGTGCGGCAACAGCAGAGGCCGCGCTACGGGTTCTACGTCGATCATATGGTGGACATCTTCGGATCGGCGGAGCTGATGTGCGGCCTGGGCTGCTCCGGGCTGCTGCACTGGCAGACGGCGATGGCCATGCTGGTCGCGTTTCTGCTGTTGGCCAGCGAGAGCTACCTGGCGACCTCCACGCTGGGCTGCTTTGAACTTTCCCAAGGATTCTTCGGGCCCACGGAGATTCGCATTCTGCTCATCGTCGGCAACGTGGCGCTGCTGCGCAGCCCGTATGCGACGCTGTTCGGGCATAGCGTGCTGCTCTTCGACCTGGGTGGAACCGTCGCTGCGGCAAGCATGATCGCGATGGCGATCGTGGTCGGCATCCGGCACACATCCGAGCTCTACCGGCAGGAGCCGTTGCCGTGAACACATTCATTCGCTGGGGCAAATTCAATCTGGTTGGAGCCGCGGGGATGGCAGTTCAACTGGGTGCGCTGGCGGTCTTCGAGCGATGGGCAGCGGGACACTTTCTGGCAGCGTCGGCTGCGGCTCTGGAGATTACGCTGCTGCACAACTTTGTATGGCACTTCAACTACACCTGGCGCGACCGGCGCGACGGCTCGACGCTGCTGAGCCGGCTGATGCGGTTTCATCTTACCAACGGCCTGGTATCGATGGTGGGAAATCTGGTGCTGATGCGGATGCTGGTGCAGGAGGCACGCATGCCTGTGCTAGTCGCAAACGCGGTCGCGATTCTCTGCTGCTCGATCGTCAACTTCTACCTGGGAGACAGCTGGGCCTTCGACCCACGGTGCGCGCGATGCGCTAGAACTCGTTGCTCAAATGCCGCCTGGCCGGGCAGAGCATCCCTCCGGGGCTAAAGCCCGCGATTTTACGCTGCTTCTACGGCACGGCTAAAGCCGTGCCCTTTCAAAGCCCGAGGGATGCGATCGGCACTACCGGTTCACGGCCAGGTCGGAGATGTGGCCCATTTTTTCGTGCTTGGTTTTGAGATACCCGGCAAAGGTGTCCTGGAGTTCGACCTCGGCTGAGACGCGGTCCACAACGGCAATTCCTCCGGCCTCAAGCGCGGCCACCTTTTCCGGATTGTTGGTGATCAGGCGCACGGCGAAGACCCCCAGCAGCTTGAGCACCTCGGCGGGCAGTTCGTAGCCACGGCAGTCGGCGGCGAAGCCGAGCTCGACGTTGGCTTCGACCGTGTCCATGCCCTGGTCCTGAAGTTCATACGCTTTCAACTTGGCCATCAGGCCGATACCGCGGCCCTCCTGCTGCTCGTAGAGCAGAATGCCCGCGCCCTGCTCGGCGATCTTGCCCAGGGCCAACTCCAGTTGCAGCCGGCAATCGCAGCGCAGCGAGCCAAACACATCCCCGGTGAGGCATTGCGAGTGGATGCGCACCAGCGGCGGCGCGGCGTGAATGTCGCCCATGACCAACGCCACGAGGCCTTCCACGGCGGCGCTTGGCTGCGGCGCTCCCGGCTCGCAGTTGCGGCGCGGCGCGTCCGTGACACCCTCCAGCACTCCCTCGAACCCGAAGATACGGAAGGCGCCCCAGCGGGTGGGAAACTCCGCTTCGGCAACCTTGTTTACGCTTGCAAATGCCATGCATCCATTCTACAGGGGAGCTAGGAAGGGCCTCTGGGACCAGGGCCTGTCCTCGAATTCCCAGGGGGAGTGCAAGTCAAGAACAGGCTCCATACGCGGAGAGCGGCAAACCACAAACCCGCACCAGTTACACTTGAAAGCTGCATGCACCCGCCCGATCCATTCGCGCCGCAGCTCGACCTCAGCTTCGACGAGCCGCGCCACGCGCGCCGCATCTGGCCAGTGCGCGAGCTGGTGGGCCAGGTCCGCGAGCTCATCGAGCAGGAGTACGGGGATGTGTGGGTCGAAGGAGAAATCTCCAACTTCCGCCCCGCACCCTCCGGCCACGTCTACTTCACGCTCAAGGACACCGACGCGCAGCTTCCCATCGTTCTGTTCCGCCGCCAGGCCATGCTTCTCCGCTTCCGTCCCGAGGACGGCCTGCACGTGCTGGTGCGCGGCCGGGTCAGCGTCTACGAGCAGCGCGGCCAGATGCAGATGGTGGCCGAGACCATGGAGCCGGTGGGGGCCGGCTCCTTGCAGCTGGCCTTCGAGCAGCTCAAGGAACGGCTCAAGGCCGAGGGCCTCTTCGACGCCGCGCGCAAGAAGCCATTGCCGGCGTTTCCGCGCACCGTGGGCATCGTTACCTCGCCCACCGGCGCCGTCATCCGCGATTTCCTCAATATCGTCGCCCGCCGCCACTCCGGACTCAACGTACTGCTGGTGCCTGTCTCGGTCCAGGGCGACCAGGCGCCGGCCGAGATCGACGCCGCCATCGCCCATCTGAACGCAACCGCAGCCGGCCACCCGGACCGCGTCGACCTGATCGTGCTCGCCCGCGGCGGCGGGTCGCTCGAAGACCTGGCGGCCTTCAACTCTGAGCGCGTGGCCCGCGCCATTGCATCGAGCCGCCTCCCTGTTGTTTCCGCGATCGGTCATGAGACCGACTTCACCATTGCCGACTTTGCCGCCGATCTGCGCGCGCCCACCCCGTCGGCCGCCGCAGAGCTGATCACCGAAGCCCAGCACAAGATCGCCGAGCACCTGGCCACACAAGCGCATCGCCTGGACCGCGCTGTCCGCTTCCAGCTGCTCCAATGCCGCCAGCGCCTGAGCCGCCTCCCCGTCAGCCGCGCCGAGGCGCGCATCGCCGCACTGTTGCACCGCCACGCTCAGCGCCTCGACGATCTCGCCTTTCGTTTGGAAACCGCCGTCACTGCCCCGCTGCGGCAACGCCAGAACCGCGTAGCCGGGCTCGCCGCCGCAGTGCTGCGCGACGACCCGCGCCAGGCTCTGGCCCAGGCCCGCGAACGTCTCGAGGCCTGCCGCACGCACTTGCAGCGCACATTGGAGCGCCTGCTCCACGCCCGCCTCAACACCCTCAGCGCGCTCGACGCCCGCCTGCACTCGCTTTCGCCCCTGGCCGTGCTCCACCGCGGCTATGCCCTGGTGCTCGACGGCGAAGGCGGCCTGGTTCGCTCCACATCCCAGCTCAGCCCTGGCGCCCCGCTGACCACGCGCCTCTCCGATGGCGCCTTTACCAGCCGGGTGGAAGGGGTCGTCCCGGCCGCGCAAGCCCCCAGATAGACTCCGTCCCTCGCCCATCTCTCGTCCGCATCAGGAATCTTTCCGCCACGCATGCAACAAAAATAACAACAAGCTGTCTCTCATGTATCCTTGTGCAGGGTTCCCCCCTTTCAGGATCGAGTTCCCGTGCGACGGATCGCGTTTTTTCGTCGATTCAAGAATTGAGATTATGACCGCAACCGCAACCCGCCAGCTCTTCGGCACCGACGGCATTCGCGCCGTGGCAGGGGAACCTCCCCTGGACCCAACCACCATATTCGCTGTCGGCCTGGCACTGGCTCACACCCTGCGCCGCGACACCGGCCATCCTGCCGTCATCCTCGGCCGCGACACCCGCGAATCGAGCCCCTGGATCGCCGCCACGCTGGCCGCCGGTCTGCGAGCCGCAGGAGCGCGCGTCGAGAGCGCCGGCATCGTGCCCACCCCGGCCGTCGCGTTCCTCGCCCGGACCCATAAGTTCAACGCCGGCGTGGTCATCTCCGCCTCTCACAATCCCTGGCAGGACAACGGCATCAAGCTCTTCGGCGCAGACGGATTCAAGCTGCCCGACGCGGTCGAGCTCACCATGGAAGAGGATATCCTGCACCACGCCGCGCAGCCCGGTACCCGCTCGGTCGCCCTCGATCCGGCCTACCAGCTCCCCCTCGAAGACAACCCCGACTTCCAGACCGACTACGTCCAATTTCTCATCGATTCGGCCCCGGGATTGAAGCTCGGCAACCAGCGCATCGTGGTCGATTGCGCCAACGGAGCCGCCGCGGCCATTGCCCCGGAGCTTTTCCGCCGCCTCAACGCCAGCCGCTCCGCGCAGATTGAGCTGCTCAACACCACCCCCAACGGCCGCAACATCAACGATGGCTGCGGTGCGCTGTATCCCGCCTACGTCGCAGCCGAAACCGAAAGGCGCGGCGCTTCTCTCGGACTGACATTTGACGGCGACGCAGACCGCTGCATGCTGGCCGGCGCTCACAACAACGTTCTCAACGGCGACGCCATTCTGCTGGCCGCCGCGCGCGACCTGAAGGCCCGCGGCTTGCTCACCGGTGACCTGGTGGTGGCCACCACTATGTCCAACATGGGCCTTGAAGCCGCCCTCAAGCGCTCCGGAATCCGCATGGTCCGCGCCACCGTAGGCGACCGTTACGTGTTGCAGCAGATGCAGCGCACCAGGGCCGCGCTGGGCGGCGAGCAGTCCGGCCACATTCTGCTGCCCCATCTGGCCACCACCGGGGATGGTCTCCTAACCGCCCTCGCGATCCTCGACCTGATCGCCCGCAGCGGCAAGACCATTGAAGAACTCACCGCCGACCTGAAGGTCTATCCCCAGGTCATCGTCAACGTTCGCGTCCGCGAGAAGCGTCCGCTGGAGACCATCCCCGCCGTCACCGCCAGCATCCGCGCCGCCGAGGAGGATCTCAAAGACTCCGGCCGCGTGGTCATCCGCTACAGCGGCACCGAGGCTCTGGCCCGGGTCATGATCGAAGCCGAGTCCGAGGCCCTGATGCAGCACCACGCTACCGCCATCGCCGACGCCATCCGCCGCGAACTGGGCGTGTAGCCGTCGGCTCCGTCCTGTTGAGCGAAGGTCGCCGGGTACCCCCATCCTTGCTGTCATTCTGAGCGGAGGCCGCCGCGGCGACCGGAGTCGAAGAACCTGCATCTTGCAACCCGGCCGCATGGGTGGGAGAGCACGAATACCAGCCGCGCCGATGCAATCCGCATTCCCAAACTCGCTGTGGAAGTGATTTAAGTCACTGCGCTGCCCGGACCGTCCCTCTACCCTCAAGGCAGTAGGGCACATCCCATGGTCACGCAACCAGCACTCCCCAACCCGGTTCCCGCAAAAAGGAAACTGATCCGACGCAAGGCGCCGGACCATTCGCAGCTCGTCCGCCATATCCTCCAGGCCTTGTTCGCCGCACTCAATCTAGGCCTCGGTGTCCAATTCTTCCTGTGGGTCCGCTCCTTCGAGCATCCCGGCGCCCTCCAGGTGGTGCGCCCCGCCGGCGTCGACGGCTGGCTGCCCATTGCCGGCCTCATGAACTTCAAGTACCTGCTCGCAACCGGACGCATCCCCGCCATCCATCCGGCCGCCATGTTCCTCTTCATGGCCTTCCTGCTCATGAGCCTGGTTCTCAAAAAGGCCTTCTGCGGCTGGCTCTGCCCGGTTGGCACTTTCTCTGAAATTCTCTGGAAAGTGGGCCAAAAGCTCTTCCGCCGCAGCTTCCCGCTCCCCGGCTGGCTCGACCTGCCCCTGCGCGGTCTCAAATACCTGCTGCTCGGCTTCTTCCTTTTCATCATCGGCGCCATGTCCGCCGAGGCGCTCGACGACTTCATGCACGCCCCCTACGCCCTGGTCGCCGACGTCAAGATGCTCAACTTCTTCCGCAATATGGGCCTCACCGCGATCATGGTCATTGGCGTTCTGGTTCTGCTTTCTGTCCTCGTCCAAAACTTCTGGTGCCGCTATCTCTGCCCCTACGGCGCGCTCATGGGCCTGGCCTCCCTGCTCAGCCCCCTCAAAATCCGCCGCGACGTGGACGCCTGCATCGACTGCGGCAAATGCGCACGCGCCTGTCCGTCACAGTTGCCCGTCGACCAGCTGGTGCAGATCCGCTCTGCCGAGTGCACCGCCTGCATGGCCTGCGTAGCCGCCTGTTCCGCACAAAATGCCCTGCAGTTCGCTCTGCCCCCGTGGCGCAACACGCCTCCGGCCGTGCGCTGGACCCGCCGCGCCGCATCGCCTCTGGTCGTCGCCGTTCTGCTGGCCTGCATCTTCTTCGGCGTCACCGTCTACGCCCGCGCCACCGGGCACTGGCAAACCAACCTGCCCCGCGCGGTCTACGTCGACCTGGTCCCATCGGCAAACCAGCTCACCCATCCCGGCTACTGAACTCTGGGTGCCCCATGTCTCGTCCGCGGCGGCGGATGAGACGTGGGAAAGCACAGACCCAAACCCGCCGGCAGATATGATCAAGAGTTGGCGGCCGGTTCGCGGGGCCATCCCGCGACCGCGCGCGCCCAGCCAGGAAGCCACCCGATGACGCAAGCAAGACCCCCACGAGTCGAGCTGTTCGACACCAGTCTGCGCGACGGCATGCAGCAGCCCAACGTCGATATCTCCCTGCCCAACGCCCTCAGCCTGCTGCAACGCATGTCCGCCTTCGGCGTCGACTACGCGGAGATCGGCTTTGCAGGCGCCAACCAGTTCGTCGCCGGCCTCACCGCCGCGCTGGATCCGGTCGACACCGGCCAAATGAAGCTGGCTCTCTTCGGCCGTACCCGCGGCCGCGACACGCGCGTAGAAGACTGGCCGGACGTGCGGTTCATCCTGGCCCGCAAGCAGCGCGTGCCCGTAGCCGTGCTGGTGGTCAAGTCCCGCCTTCTCGACGTGCTCATGTCTCTTGAAACCACCCCGGAAGAAAACCTGCTCATGGCTCGGGAGACCATCGCCTGCCTGCAGGACAACGGCCTGGAAGTGATAGCCGACTTCGAGCACGCCATGGACGCCAACTGCGGGCGCCGCGAAAACGGTAACCCGTGCAACCCCGATTTCAGCCGCCGCAGTCTGGATTACTTCCACCAGCTCACCGCGCAGTGTGTAACTCAAAAAGTAAGCAAAATTGTCATCTGCGACACCACCGGCGGCGCCAATCCGGAGGAAGTTACAAGCGTTTTCCGCGGACTTACCGGGACTTACCCCGAAGTCAGCTTCGGATTTCATGGCCACACCGACCGCGGCCTGGGCATCGCCAACAGCCGCGCCGCCATCCTTGCCGGAGCCGTCCAGGTGCAGGGCACTCTGCTTGGCACCGGCGAGCGCTGCGGCAATGTCAACCTCACCACCGTCATCGGCAGCATGCAGTTGCGCGGTGAAGCCGAGTTCGTCTCGCCCGAGTCGCTCACCGGGCTCACCAGCCTGGCTCACTCCGCCTGCGCCGCCTTCTCGCTCGAGGTGCCGCACGGCGCGCCCATCGTCGGCACCGGCGCATTCGGCACCTGGGCGGGCATGCACGGCAGCAGCGAGCGCAAAAACCCTGGCGCCTACCTCTGGTGCGACCCCGCGCGGGTGGGTGCCAACCCGGTCATCGGCGTCAACGCGCAATCCGGGCGAGCCAACATCGTGCTTCTCTCTGAAGCGCTGGGCACTCCGCTCGATTCCGCGCAGGCGCAGGCGCTGATGGACGCGAACTCGGCCATGATCGAGGGCGGCGGCTTCACCGCCAGCGAGGTCTCCTTCCGCCTGGCTTGCATGAAGGTGCTGGGCACGCTGCCCGACCGCTTCAGCGTAAGAAGCTGGCGTGTGATCGATGAATCCGACGAGACCAGGAACCGGTATGTGCAGGCTTCGATGTTATTAACTATCGGTAACTCGAATGTTACAACCACGCGAGCCGAAGGCGCGGGGCCGGTGGATGCACTCACCAAGGCCATGCGGCAGGAATTGGAAAAATGGTACCCGGCTGTAGCTCGCATGCATCTGGGCCGCTTCAGCGTCACTGCCATTGACGTCTCCGCCCACGACACCGCGGCTCACGTCCGCGTCACACTTAGCTTCCACGCTGAGGGCTACGAGCCCTGGACCACGGCCGGCGTAAGCAGCGACCTGAACCAGGCCGCGCTCATGGCCATCGTCGACGGCTTCCAGTCCTGGCTCCTCAAAAGCCAGGACTGAAAGCTGTTCTCTACTCTCTATTCCCTGTCTTACAGGTCTCGCCAGTTTGCCCCGAACGCAAGGTCCGCCACCAGCGGGACGTTCATCTCGACCACGCCTTCCATCGCGGTGCGCACCAGTGTCTCCACCTCGGCCGTCTCGTCGAGCGGCACCTCGAACAGCAGCTCGTCGTGCACCTGGAGCACCATGCGGGTCTTCAATCCGCGCTCGGTGAGTTGCCGGTCGATGACAATCATGGCCAGTTTGATAAGGTCGGCCGCGGTGCCCTGCAGCGGCGTGTTGATGGCGGTGCGCTCGGCAAAGCCGCGCTGGTTGGGATTGCGGCTCTCAATATCCGGGATCGGCCGCAAGCGCCCGAACAGCGTGCGTACGGAGCCCGCGCGCCGCGTTTCTGCCAACGTCTTTTCAATGAAGGATTGCACGCCGGCGTAGCGCGCAAAGTAGCGCTCGATGTAGGTCTTGGCCTCACTCTGCGCAATGCCCAATTGCGCGGCCAGGCCGAACGCGGAGATCCCGTACACGATGCCGAAGTTGACCGCCTTGGCACGCCCGCGCGTCTCCTTGTCCATGCTCTCGGCAGGCACGCCGAAGACCTCGCTCGCGGTCATCGTGTGAATGTCGATGTTTTCCGCATAGGCCTTGACGAGCAGCGGATCGCCGCTGAAGTGGGCCAGAAGGCGCAGCTCGATCTGCGAGTAATCGGCGGAAAGCAGCTGCGTCCCCGGCGACGCGGTAAACGCCGCGCGAATCTCGCGGCCAAGCTCGGTACGGATGGGAATGTTCTGCAGATTCGGATTCACCGATGAAAGCCGCCCTGTCGCTGTAGCCGCAGCTTGAAAGGTGGTGTGCACGCGGGATTCGGCATCGGCCAGCAGCGGCAGCGCATCAATGTAATTCGACTTCAGCTTGGAGAGATGACGAAATTCGAGCACCAGGCGCGGGACATCGTGCTGCGCTGCCAACGCCTCCAGCACCTCCTGCGCCGTCGAAACGGCCTTGCCTTTGCCGCGGCTGGCAGGCGCCGGCAGGCCGAGATGCACGAAAAGCACGTCTCCTAATTGTTTAGGTGAATTGACATTGAAGCGCCGGCCGGCCAGCTCGAAGATGCGCTCGCCCACGCGCTCAAGCTCCACGCTGAAGCGTTTGGAGAGCGCTTCGAGTGCGTCTTTATCGATGCGCACACCGGCCCGCTCCATGGTAAACAAGACGGGCGCCAGCGGCAGATCGATCTCCCGATAGACCTTCGCTACACCAGCCTTTTCCACTTCCGCGAGCAGCGCCGGAACCAGCGCGTGAATCACCGCCGCTCCTGCGGGCAGCGACGACGGCGCAGGCTGCCCGTGCCGCGCAGCCACATCGGCCAGCGACTGCGTTGCATGCGTTGGATTGAGCGCGTAGGAGAGCAGCATGGTGTCTTCGATTGGCCCGCGCAGCGCCACGCCCTGGCCGCTCAACACATGCAGTGCCAACTTCCAGTCGTGAACACGCTTGGGCACAGCCGCATCTTCCAGCAGCGCGCGCAACTGCGGCGTCAGTTGCAGGCGCAGCGCCGTTGCCGGCTCCGCGCAAACGCCCACGCTGAAGCTGGCCTGCTTGTCGGCGGCCTCAGCTACATCCAGCAATGAGAGGCTTCTTTGCGTATCCTCTTCGGCATCCTCTTGCGCTGCCGGTGCGGCTGGATCGAGTGCAAAGGCAAACCCATGCTCGCGCGCCGCAGTGTAGAACGCGGAAGACCGCTCCGGCGTTGGATCGTCGATCAGATCGACCGATGGTCCGCCCGTAGCCGGTGTCAGCTCGCGGAGCATCGAGGTGAACTCAAGCTCGGTGAAAAGTTCGCGGCAGGCCTCGATATCCGGCGCCTGCGTCTCCATCGCGGCCAGATCGAGCGCGAGCGGCACGTGGCTGTCGATTGTGACCAGCTCTTTCGAGAGCAGCACAGCATCGCGGTTCTGCTCCAGCGACTCGCGGTAGCTTTTCCGCTTGACCTCCGCGGCGCGGTCGAGCACCGCTTCCACACTGCCGAATTCGAGAATCAGCTCCACGCTTCCCTTGTCGCCAATGCCCGGCGCGCCGGGAATGTTGTCCACCGCATCGCCGCGCAGGGCCATCACGTCGACGACCTTCTCTGGCGGCACGCCCAGCGTCTCCGTCACCTTGGCCGGATCGAGAATCAGGTTGTCCTTCTGCGGGTTCAGGATCTTCACCTTCGGGGTCACCAGCTGCATCATATCTTTGTCGCCAGAGACGATAAACACGTCGTGCTCCTGCTCGGCAGCCTTACGCGCCAGCGTGCCAATCACATCGTCAGCCTCGAACCCTTCGGCTTCAAGAATGGGAATGCGCAGTGCTACGAGGGCGCGGCGTATGTAGGGAATCTGCCGCCTTAGATCTTCTGGCATGGCGGCGCGATTGGCCTTATACCCTTCGTAACTCACCTCTTGAAAGCTCTGCGTCTTGCCGTTCCACTTGCGCAGCGGGCCCATGGTGCGCGCGCGCTCGTCGCGAAACACTTCGCCGCTGACATCGAAGACCGCGGCAAAGTAGAGCGGCACAAAATCCTGGCGCAGCTTGTTGATCATGTTCACGAACACGTAGATGGCCGCGGTGGGCAGGCCGCCACGCGTGGACATGGGCCGCGAGCGCTGCATGGCGTGGTAGGCGCGGAAGATGAACGCCATGGTGTCGAGCAGGAAGACGGGCGGCTTGGATAGGTCGGTCACGCTATGGAGTGTATCAGCGCCGCGTCAGCTGAGGAACATGCAATCGCCGTAGCTGAAGAATCGGTACTTCTCCCGGACTGCATGGTCATAAGCGGCCAGCACACGCTCGCGGCCGGCAAAGGCGCTCACCAGCATCAGCAGGCTCGACTGAGGGAGATGAAAGTTGGTCAGCAGCGCGCCGACAAGCTGGAAGTTGAATCCCAGCGAAATGAAGATTTCGGTCGCGCCGGAGTGGCCTTGAAGGCGGCGGCCTTTAGCCTCTTGTGCACAATGCTCCAGGGTTCGCACCACAGTTGTGCCGACGGCCACAATGCGCCGCCCATCGCGGACGGCGCGATTGATCGCGTCGGCTGTGCTTTCGCTAAGCGTGTAGCGTTCGTTGTGGAGGCGGACCTGGTCGACGCGCTCGACGCGCAGCGGCGCGAAGGTGCCCAGGCCCACGTGCAACGCGATGCGCGCAATCTCGACGCCCTTGGCGGTCAGCGCATCCAGCACCCGCGGCGTAAAGTGCAAGCCCGCCGTGGGCGCGGCCACCGAGCCGCGCTCGCGTGAGAAGACAGTCTGGTAGCGCTCGCGATCCGCGTTCGCATCGTCGCGGCGAATGTACGGCGGCAAGGGCATGTGGCCGATGCGATCGAGCACGGCGAAGAAATCTTCCACAGGATCGAAGCGCAGCAGGCGCTCGCCGAACGCGCCGCGCTCCAGCACCTCGGCTTCGAGCGCGATCTCGCCTGCCGCAGTGGGAAACACCAGACGCTCGCCGAGCGCGACTTTTCTTCCCGGCCTGACCAGAGCGCGCCACTGGTTGTCGCCCGCCGGTTCCGTAAGCATCACTTCGATGCGCCCGGTCGGCACCTCGCGCTCGCGGCGCAGTGTGCGCTTCGCAAAGAGGCGCGCAGGAATCACACGGCTGTCGTTGAGCACCAGCAGATCGCCGGGCGCAAGCAGCGCGGGAAGATTGGAGAACATTGCATCACGCAGCGCGCCGGTCGCGCGATCCATCACCAGCATACGGCTCTGCCCGCGCTCGGCGGGCGGCTGCTGGGCAATCAACTCCGGCGGCAGATCGAAGTCGAAGTCTTCAACGCGCGAGCCATTCCCTGTTTGTTCCGCGCCGCTCACGAAGTGGCCTTCCCGAAACGATCGAGCGCCCGCAGCCGCGCGCGTTCGATTGCCGCATTCAATTCTTCGCGCTTGGACTCGAATTCTTCGGCGGGAAGATCGGTGGGCACATGCGTCCACGGCGCCCAGCTGACCACAATGCGGGTGAATGGCTTGGGAATGAGGAAATGATCCCAGGAGCGCATGGTCCATGCGCGCTCGGGCTCCAGGTGAAATGCGCCGATCGACGCGCCGGTCATTTGCGCCAGCTTGATGGGTCCCATCTTGGTCCGATAGATGGGGCCACGCGGCCCGTCGGCGGTGAAGATGGCCGGGGCGCCGCTCTCGATCACGTGCTTGAGGCCGAGCAGCCCCTCGCGCGCGCCGCGCGAACTGGAGCCGCGCACGGCATGGAATCCAAACAGCTCGAGAATGCGCGTGATCAGCTCGCCGTCGAAGCTGCGGCTGATGAGAATTGTAGCGCCCGTCGAGCGGAAGTAGACCGTGCAGGGCAGCACGCACTGGTGCCAGAAACAGAAGATGCGCGCGCCGGCGCCCTGGCCTTCGATGAGGGGTGTCACGCCTTCTTCCGCGATGACCTCAAAGCGCCAGGTGCGGCTGACGAGCCAGAGCAGCGCACCCACTACGCGCGGAAGCACAGCCAGGACGAAGCGCTGGGAGAGAGTGAATCTGGAATGGACTTCTGCGTTCACTGTTTCGATTCTATAGACCGGGATGAAGCAGCCGCAGGTCCTTCGGCTGCGCAACTCGCAAAAAGCGCGAACTGCTTCGCTCAGGATGACAGTCTTGTTGCGAGTTCCTTGGTTTGTGCAAAAGCACTAGCTGTAGCGCAGCCAGCGCAGCAGCTCCGGCAGCGTGGCGCGCTTGCCATACATGAGAATGCCCACTCGATAAAGCCGCGAGGAGAACCACAGCGTTGCCCAAATGCCGACCGCCATCAGGCCAATGGAAACCGCGAACTGCCACGCGGGCGGCGTCTGTGAAGCCATGCGCAGGAACATGACGATAGGCGCGGTGGGCGGAAAGAACGAGGCCGCAACGGACCAGAACGAGTTCGAGTCGTTGATGATGAGCAGGATCATGGAGAAGCTGAGCCAGGTGGGCGCGGCGGCCAGCGGCATGTACATCTGCAACTCCTGCTCCGTCTCGCAGGTGGCCGCAAGGCCCGCGAACAGCGAGCTGAACAGCAGGTAACCGAGCAAGAAGTAGACCGGAAAAAGCACGCACTCGACCCACGAGAAGTGGACAACAAATTCTCCGCTGAGCGCAGCTGCGGCAAGGGGCGAGACAAGAATAGCCGCACCGGTAACCAGCCAGATGCCAATCTGAGTAAGGCCCACGGCACCCGCGCCCACCAGCTTGCCCGCCAGCATGTCGCTGGGTTTAACGGTTGCCAGCATCACCTCGAACACGCGCGAAGTCTTCTCCTGGATGATGGAGCGGGCCACGTTGAGGCCGTAGATCATGGTGGTCATGGTCAACAGCAAGGCCATCACGTAGCCCTTCCAGAACGACGCGAACGCATTGCTCTTGATGAGTTGCCCGTCCTTCTTCACCTGGTAGCTCTCGATGGAAGCGCCCTTCAGCAGTTGATCCGCATCGGCCTGGCTCATGCCCGCGCCGGTCAGGTGCTCGCTGACCAGGCTGTTGTCCAGCGCGTCTTTCAGGCGGGCCGAACTCATGAAGTCCCCGGCCGACTGCGAGTAATACGTGGCCGTGGGCACTCCTCCCGCAGGCGTGTCAATCCACAGCAGTCCCTCGATCGCCTTGGTACGAACCTCTTCTGTCAGCACGGTGCGATCCGCCGCAGTTGCCGGAGCCATCACGTCCACCTTGGTCCGGGAACTTTTGCCGCTGGTCAGGCGGCTCTTCAGATTGGCGGCCAGAGCCGCGTCGCTCGAAGCAATCGCCAAGTGCTTGTGCCCGCCCAGGCCCAGCGAAGAAAGATAACTGACCCCGAAGACAATCGCCAGCGCCGCCGGCAGTCCGATGGTCGACAGCCGGAAGGCCTTGCTCCGAATCTGCTCCAGGTACTCGCGTTTGGCAATCAGGAGTGTGTTACGCATCGGCCTTGCCTCCCACGGTCAGGATGAAGATCTCTTCAAGCGACGGCTCGACCAGCTCGAAGCGATAGATGGTGGCGACCGCCGCTGCCTCGTGCAGCAGCTTCTGCGCGTTGCCGTGTTCCTTGAGCCGGATCTCGGCGTGGCCGGAGAAGTTTTTCGCCTCGGCAATTTCCGCGGAGTTCAAAAACGCGGAGCTTCCTTCAAACTCGACAATCACGCGGTTGCGCTCATAGGTGGCCTTGATCTCGCGCACCTTGCCGGCCAGCACCGCCTGCCCGTTGTTGATGAGGCAGATCGAGTCGCAAAGCTTCTCCACCTGGTCCATGCGGTGCGTGGAAAACAGAATCGCCTTGCCCTGGCTCTTCAGTTCCAGCAGCGTCTGCTCCACCAGCACCGCGTTCACCGGATCGAGCCCCGAGAACGGCTCGTCCATCACAATCAGCCCCGGGTCGTGGAGCAGCGAGGCAATGAACTGGATCTTCTGCTGCATACCCTTGGAGAGCTCTTCGGTCTTCTTGTCGAGCGAGTCGGCGATCTCCATGCGGCTCGCCCAGCTGCCGGCGCGTTTGCGCGCCTCCTCGGCACTGAGCCCGTGCAGCTGTCCGAAGAACACCAGCTGCTCGATCACCTTCATCTTCTTGTAGAGGCCGCGCTCCTCGGGCAGATAGCCCACCCGCTCCAGGATCCTGCGATCGAACGGCTTTTCAAACAGGTTGATATGCCCCGAGTCGGGAATTGTGATGCCCATCATCATGCGAATGGAGCTGGTCTTGCCCGCGCCGTTCGGCCCCAGCAGGCCAAACATCTGGCCGGCATCGATGCGCAGACTCAGATTGTTGACCGCAACCTTGTTCTCGTAGGCCTTGGTGACTCCCGCAAGCTCAACAACTGGCATGGATTCTCTCGCTTGTTCTGTTGCCGCTCCGCCGCTTCTGGAACCGGCTGACGGCCTGAGGGAAGTCTAGCAAAGCCCGCCGCGGCTGGTTGCGTCGGCCGCATTCTGCGGAATGGGGAAACGCCAGCGGGCACGTTCCGGACTTTCGCTTTTGGTCGCGCCCCGATCTTCACTTTTTATTCCCTGTTCGCTGCTGCCCAACCAGGCCTCTTTCCAGAATCCCCTGCCCCAATTGCACCGGATTCCCTGAAAAACCCGCAAACTGCGACTAAAGAGGGAGTTACTCAACGACCAAAGAGGGAGTTACTCGACGACCAAAGAGGGAGACACAAAACCGACACATTGGTACTAGATTCATTTCAGCAGTTGGGGAGATGCAAATGGCAACGCTCTTATCGATGTACGACTACGATAACGAATTCATCAAAAACGATACCCCCCATGGACCAACCCGCAGACCGCAGACACTTTCACAACTCGACGTGCGCCAATCCGTGGTTGAGGATATCGCACTGAAAACACTCTACCTCTCGGGCACACTCTCGGTTCTGGAGCTGGCCGAGCGCATGCGGCTCAGCTATGAAGCAGTGGACGCACTCTTCTGTCAGCTGCGTTCTGAGCAGCTTTGCCTGGTGACCGGCATGACCGGCCATGTGCACCAGATAGCCATTACCGCCCAGGGTCGAGTACGCGCGGCAGAACTGCTGACCCATTGCCACTACGCCGGCGCTGCCCCTGTCTCCTTTGAGAGCTATGCCGACCAGACCCGCAAACAGAGCGTAAAGAAGGTCGACGTGCATGCCTCCGATGTTCAGCGCGCCTTTGCGCACCTGGTCATTGACGGCGAAACCCTGCGCAAGTTCGGCACCGCGCTCAACTCCGGCAGCTCGCTGTTTCTGTGGGGCCCTGCGGGCGTGGGCAAAACCACCATGGCCGAGACCCTCTCTCGCGTGCTTGCCGACGACGAAGTCTGGATTCCCCACGCCGTCGAAGTGGATGGGCAGATCATCACCGTCTACGATCCATCCATCCACAAGCGCTCGGAGTCGGAGCCCGAAGACCGGGACGCGCGCTGGGTGCTGTGCCAGCGGCCCTCGGTGCTAGTCGGCGGCGAACTGACGGCCGAGATGCTCGATTTGCAGTTCAACGCGACGACCAAGTTTTATGTGGCCCCGGCGCAGATGAAAGCCAACAACGGTGTGCTCATCATTGACGACTTCGGCCGCCAGCGTCTGCGCCCGGAAGAGCTGCTCAACCGCTGGGTGGTGCCGCTGGACCGCAGAATCGACTTTCTCACCCTGGCCGGCGGAAGGAAGATCGAGGTCCCATTCGAGATGCTGGTGGTCTTTGCCTCCAACATGGACCCGGCCGAGTTGGTCGATCCCGCCTTCCTGCGCCGGATTCAGACCAAGATCCGCATCGGCGAAGTTTCCGACGAGCAATTCTGCGAGATCTTCCGCCGCGTGGCAGTCGATAACCGCATCTCCTACGACGCCACCATTCCCGTCGATCTGATCGACTTCATCCGCATCAGCCTCAAGCAGGAACTGCGCTCCTGCTATCCGCGCGACATCGTGAACCAGTGCTGCTGGTCCGCGCGCTATGAATCCCGCACCCCGTACATCGACCGCTCGGCGCTGAAGCGCGCCATTGACGCATACTTCCTGTCCACTCGGGCTGCTTGAACCCGCACCAAGCTGGGTGCCCCAGGTCTCGTCTTTGAGACCTGGGGCAGCCACGCACTCCCCTCGATTGAGATCCCCCTACACCAGCTTCATCGCATCCGGATCCCAGTGGGCGATCATGCCCCGCTCCATGCTCAGATTGCTCAACAGCGCCGCGCCCGCCGCCCGGTAGCCGAACACCGCATCCTCCACCACCGGCTTGCGGGTGCGCATGGAGGCGAAGAAGTTGGTGAAGTGATCAAAGCTGTCCGAGTAGCCTGCCGGCGCAACGTACTTCTCATACCCCACGGGTGGCGCCCCCGCAGGGTGCGTCTCCGGATACTTCTTCCGATAGTCCTGCTCGATGGCCTTCTGCATCGCCAGCGGAAATGTGTCAACTGTCAATCCCGGCTCCGTCTCGCGCGGCACCCGGTTCACGCTCACCCATCCGCCGCCGATCTCCATGGTGCCTTCCGAGCCGGTAAAGATGAGGCCTTCGCTCTCTTCGCCGCCGTCCACAAAGTTGACGCGCAGGCTTAGGTTGAAGCCCTCGCGATAGTCAAACAACCCGAGCATCACGTCCGGCGCATCGCGGCCGTCTTTCCAGAAGCGCAACCCGCCCGTGGCCACGCCCCGCGTGGGCCCATGCGAGCCGGTAATGAAGTGCGTACCGCTGAACAGGTGCACAAACAGGTCGCCGGCCACGCCGGTCCCGTAGGCCTTCCACTTGCGCCACTGAAAGAAGTGCTCGGCGTTGAAGGGAATCTTCGGCGCCGTGCCCAGAAAGCGTGGCCAGTCGCAGGTCTCCGTCGAGGCATCGGGCGGAACTGTGTAGCTCCACGCGCCCATCGACGAGTTGCGGTCCCAGCGCGCGGTGACCATGTTCAGCTGGCCAATCGCGCCGGAAGCCAGCAGTTCCTTGGCCTTGGCATAAATCACCGAGCTCACCCGCTGGCTGCCTACCTGCAGAATGCGGCCCGTCTTGCGCGAGGCCTCAATCATCTCCGGCCCATCGCTGTAGAGGTGGATCATCGGCTTCTCGCAGTAGACATCTTTGCCGGCCTTCATGGCGTCGACCGAGGCCTTCATGTGCCAGTGATCGGGCGTACCGATGATGACGGCGTCAATATCCTTGCGGGCCAGAATCTGGTTGTAGTCGCGCGTCGTGAAGGTGTCCGGGCCCCAGATCTCTTTGGCGCGCTCCAGGCGGCCGTCATAGCAGTCGGCAACGGCCACCAGCTTGACGCCGGGAACCTGGACTGCGGTTTTTGTGTCGTATTGGCCCTGGCCGCCGGCGCCGATGAGCGCAATTTGGATGTGGTCATTGGCCGCGATGGGCTTCTCGGATTGCTCTTGTATCGCGCCCAGGGCGTGCAGCCCTGGCGCCAGCACAGTGCCGGCAGAGACGGCCGATGCCGTCCGCAAAAAATTCCTTCGATTGAAACCGGTCACGCTTGAGCCCTCCCCAGGGAAGAAGTTTTCGTCGCCTATAACGATACACGGACGCGCCGGACTGAGTGCTAGCATGATGGAGTCATGGCCAACCCTGAACATCTGCACTATCTAAAAAAAGGCGTCGAGTATTGGAACCATTGGCACGACAAGCAGCGCACGCGAGAGTGGAGCCCATTTGGAGTGGACCTTTCCAGGGCCGACCTGAGATCCGAGGACCTGACCGCAAGGCGCCTGAGCGGAGTTGACCTCTCTGGCGCCATGCTGTGCGATGCGGAATTGCCGAGGACGGACCTGAGCAGAGCAAAGCTCGACGACGCGGACTTCACGAGAGCGCGTGTTGGGGCGACGGTTTTTTGCGGCGTGGACCTGAGCGCCGTCAAGGGATTGGAGACGTTGACCCACCATGCCCCCTCGGTTCTTGACCTAGAAACGATCTACAAATCGAAGGGCAAGATCCCGCACAGGTTTCTGCGGGGGGCGGGCCTGCCAGAGAACTTCATTGCGTCGATACCCTCCCTCGTTGGAGCGGAAATTGAGTTCTACTCGCTTTTCATTCGCCATTCGACTAAGGATCAGCAGTTCGCAGAGCGCCTACACGCCGATCTTCAGGTCAAGGAAGTCCGCTGCTGGTTCGCTCCGCACGATATGCAGGGTGGCAAGAAGGTTCATGAACAGATCGACGAGGCCATCCGGGTACACGACAAGGTGCTGCTAATCCTCTCGCAGGCAAGCATGGAGAGCGAGTGGGTAAAGACAGAAATTTCGAAGGCACGCAAGCGGGAGATTAAAGAGGACAAACGTGTGCTCTTCCCTATCAGTCTGTGCTCGTTTGAGGCGCTGCGCGACTGGGAGTGCTTTGACTCTGACACAGGCAAGGACTCCGCACGCGAGATTCGCGAGTTCTTCATCCCTGATTTCAGCAACTGGAAGGACCACGACTCCTACAAATTAAATTTTGACAGGATGCTCGAGGACCTGCAAGGCAAACAGAGTTCCGCTTCTGGGCGTGAATCCAATTCCCTCAGGGGCTAAAGCCCAGCCTACTCTTGCGGCGCTGGCGGCACGACTGAAGTCGTGCCCTGATACAAAGCAACCGGAGCCTGCGAGCTTGTTGGGTTCTGTGTGCTGCATGTAGCATCCAAGGTGTGCCCGGCCTCGAGACTCCCATCATGTATGTGCGCGGCGTGGGCCCGCGCGTCGGCCCCCTGCTCGCCGACAAGGGCATCCTTACCGCCGAGGACCTGCTCTACCACCTGCCCTTCCGCTATGAGGATCGCCAGAACCCGCGCTCGCTTGACGAGTTGCAGCCCGGCGAGATGGCCTCGGTCATCGCCGAAGTGCGCGGCTCCATTCTGCTGCGCAGCCGCAAGGCGCCCATCTTCGAGCTCACTGTGGGCCAGGGCCGCCACGCCCTGAAATGCGTCTGGTTCAACGGGACGTATCTCAACGGAAAATTTCAGGCCGGGCAGACGGTCGCCGTCTACGGCAGGGTTGAGCCCTCACGCTCCAGCAGCAATTTCAAGATGATCCAGCCGCAGTTCGAGCTGCTGCCGGATGAGGGCGACGACGCCGAAACGCGGCTGCTGGAAGTGGGCCGCATCACGCCGGTCTACGAGTCGCTGGGCGGCGCGCGGCTGGCCTCGCGCTGGCAGCGCAAGACTATCTTCAATCTGCTGGAAGCGGTGCGCGGCGCGGTGCCTGAGTGCCTGCCGCGCGATCTGCTGGCCCGGCTCGATCTGCCCGACCGCGAAACCTCCCTGCGCGAGGTCCACTATCCGCCGGAAGGCACACCCTTCGCCCAGTTGCAGGCCTCCGCAACCCCGGCGCATCGCCGCCTCATCTTCGAGGAGCTGTTCTTTCTGGAACTCGGCCTGGAGCTCAAGCGCCGCCGCATGCGGGAGCGCGCCGGCATCGCCTTCGCCACCACCGACAAGGTCCGCGAGGCCATCCGTGAGGTACTGCCCTTCCATCCAACTACGGCGCAGAAGCGGGCTCTGGGTGAGATTGTGGCCGACATGCGCCAGGCGAGCCCCATGCGCCGCCTATTGCAGGGCGATGTGGGCTCCGGCAAAACCATCGTCGCGCTGCAGGCCATGCTGGTGGCCATGGAGAACGGCTACCAGGCCGCGCTGATGGCGCCCACTGAAATTTTGGCCACGCAGCATTACCTGGCCGCGCGCAAGCTGCTGGAAAAGTCTTCGCGCCACTATCGCATAGTGCTGCTCACCGGCTCGCTCGACGAGGACCGCAAGCGCTCGACGCGCGGCCTCATCAACCGCGGCGAGGCGCAACTGGTCATTGGCACGCATGCCCTCATCGAAGAAAAAGTCGAGTTCGATCGCCTCGGCCTGGTAGTGGTCGACGAGCAGCATCGTTTCGGCGTCCTGCAGCGCTTCAGGCTGATGAAAAAACCCAATCAGGCAGAGCCGGATGTGCTGGTGATGACGGCCACGCCGATTCCGCGCACGCTGGCCCTCTCGCTCTACGGCGACCTGGACGTGAGCGTGCTCGACGAGCTGCCGCCCGGACGAACGCCCATTGTCACCCGCCGCGTTCCCGGCGAGGAAGCCGAGAAGGTGTGGGAGTTCGTGCGCAAGCAGGTGGCGCAGGGCCGCCAGGCTTACATCGTCTACCCGGTCATCGAGGGCAGCAAAGACGATCAGCCGGAGCTGGATTTCTCGCACGACGATGCGGAGATCGGGGCGAAAGCGATTCTGGGGCTCTCATCCCAGATCTCAAAATCCAGCACTGGGGCACCCAACCCCCTGCCGAAAAAATCTGCGCGCAAGGGAAAAACGGCGGAGCTGTTTCCGAAGGCCGCGGAGGAGGCGAATCCGGGAGCGAAGTCCGGTCTCAAATCCGCGGTGGAAATGCACGAGAAGCTGCGCAACGGCCCGCTGAGCGGCCTGCGCGTGGGCCTGCTGCATGGACGGCTCGACGCGGATGGAAAAGAGATCATCATGCGCCGCTTTCAGCGCGGCGAGATCGACGTGCTTGTCGCCACCACGGTCATCGAAGTCGGCGTCGATGTTCCCAACGCCACCGTGATGGTGGTGGAGCACGCGGAGCGCTTCGGCATGGCGCAGCTGCATCAGTTGCGTGGCCGCGTGGGCCGCGGAGCCGCCAAAAGTTATTGCATTCTAATGACCGGCGCGCGCATCTCCCCGCTCGGCGAAGAGCGCCTCAGCGCCATGGTCCGCACCCAGGATGGGTTCGAGCTGGCTGAGCTGGACCTTGCCATGCGCGGCCCCGGCGAGTTTTTCGGCACGCGCCAGGCCGGCCTGCCCGACTTCCGCGTGGCCAACCTGGTGCGCGACCGGCAGCTGCTGGAACTGGCCAAAATCGAAGCCGCGCGCTTTGCCAACCCCGCGGTTGCGGGCGGGCCCGCGCCCGAGGGTTCCGATGCCGAACGCACCCGCGTCTGGGCGCGCCTCAAAGAGGCCTGGCAGCGGCGCTATGGATTGGTCGAGGCGGGTTGAGAGCGGCTGCGCTGCGGCTCAGGCCGCTTTATGGGCAACGGAATCGTGCACCATCTCTACCGGAAATGTCTGAATCTCCAGGTCGAGGCTGGCAATCTCCGTGCCGCAATCTCGCTGCTGGCTGCGCGTGCACTGGCAAAACTCGGTAAAGCGGATATGCCCGCTCTGGCTCAACTCCAGCCCGGCGGCAATCAGCACGCTGTAGATATCCACGCACGCCTGGCGTTCGAACTCGAACAGCATGCTCACCGTGCCGCCGTCATTGGCGCCGCGGCTCAGGACCCATCCGCCACAAGCCAGGATGGCGCCTGTAAGCGTTTGCACCAGGCGGGAGGGCTCTTCAACGGAGATGGCCTTCATCTCCATTGCCCACGGAATGCTCATCATGCGCCCAGCGTTATGGTCCGGCATCTCTAGCCTCACAGCGCTCTTATCGGAGCAGGCTGGAGAGCCATAACCACTGTCCCGGAGTCGCACGGCAGATGACCTACGATGAAACACCCGCGCCTTCCGGGTGCACGCCGGTGTCTGCAAAGGTAATTGGCTTGCACCCCGCGCCCCCTTTCGCGCGATCCCGATCCGCATTCCCGCCGGGCCGGAAGCAACGTCCATAACCCGAGCAAAGGTGGGATGATGGAGACTAGGAGAACCCATGATTGTCGGCACTGGAATCGATCTGGCAGAGATCGGACGCATCCAGCAGTCCATCCAGCGCTATGGCAGCAGGTTTCTCAACCGCATTTACACCCCCGCCGAGCAGGCTTACTGTCTGCGCAAGCGCAACGCCGCTGAGAGCTTTGCCGCCCGCTTCGCCGCCAAGGAAGCGGGCGCAAAGGCTCTGGGCACGGGCATCAGCCGGGGCGTAAGCTGGCTGGAGATTGAGGTCGTCCGCGAGCTGGGCGGCAGACCCGCGCTCAAGTTTCACGGCCGCGCCGCTCAGTTTGCCGCGCGCCTGGGTGTAGCGCACAAGGCTCTCTCGATCACCCACACAGCCGACCTGGCCATGGCCAGCGTGATTCTCGAGAATGGGTCCTGAAACGCCCGGTCTGCTATTCTCTAGGCGAATACCTGCTCATCTCATCCCCGGGGGAGTGCCGTGCCGAGCCGCAAAGAGATTCAATGGGCGCAATTGAGGGTGGGAGCTTTGGTGCTGGTCGCCGTGGGCGTGCTGGTGGGGCTCATTATTCTCATGTCCGGTTCGAGCGGCGGCCTGTTCGCGCGCAAGCTGGCGCTCCGCTCGTATTTTGTCAATGCCGCGGGGGTGAAGGACGGAGCGGAAGTGACACTCGAGGGCGTCACGATCGGCAACGTAACCCATGTCCGCGTGATCCCGGACCGCAATCCGACGCCAGTTGAAGTGACCATGGTGGTGGGCTACGAGTTTAGAGGCAAACTTCACACAGATTCGACCGCGTCGATCAACCAGGCCGGCGTGCTTGGGGACAGCTACGTCGATATCAGTTCCGAGCACGCCAGCGGCCCTCCGCCGGACAACGACGCCGAACTGAAGCCTACTGGCTCGCCCAGCATTCAGGATGTGATCCGCACCAGTGAAGATTCCATCAACCAGGTCCAGTCGCTGACCAAGAAGATTGAGATCCTGGTCGATTCACTCAACTCCAAAAAGGGCACCGTCGGTCAGCTCATCAACGATCCGGTTCTGGCGCACAAGATCACCACCATCGCGTCCGATTTGCAGACCATCACCAGCGCCATCGCGAACGGCAAGGGCACGCTGGGCAAGCTGGTCAACGACGACACGCTTTACACCCGCGCCAACTCGGCCATCGACCGGCTCGACAAGATCACCACCGATCTCCAGGACGGGAAAGGCAGCGCCGGCAAACTGCTCAAGGACGACACGTTCTACAACAACCTGAACGCCGCCGTCTCCAATACCAACCAGCTGGTGGCCGAGATCAATGCCGGCAAAGGCGCCATGGGCAAGATCGCCAAAGACCCCGCCTTCGCGCAGAAGCTGGATGACACCGTTACCCGGCTGGACGGTATTCTCAAGGGAGTGGACGAGGGCAAGGGGACGCTGGGGCAGCTGGCGCAGAACCGCTCTCTCTACGACCACGCCGACGGAACGCTGGACCAGGCGCAGCAACTTGTGAAGAGCATCCGCGAAGACCCCAAGAAGTACCTGGTCATCCGACTGAAGTTGTTCTAGTGTTTCCGTGCAAGATATCGGAGAGACCGATGCCACGTTTTCGGATGATTGTTTTCCAGCTTCTGATGGCGGCAAACGTTGTTTTCGCGCAACCGGCGACACCAGTCAACGATGTGCCGGTGCCCCCCGACCAATGGACTGCCAGGAAAATTACCCCTCCCGAACTGATCTCCGGAGATCGAGCGGAGTATCCCGTCGAGGGCAGATTTCAACTGATCGATGGCCTGTGCCTGGTCTCAATGGTCGTGAGCATTCACGGCGAACCGCAGGATCTTCGCATTGTTCATTGTTCGGATTCCGCGTTTGAAGACGGCAGTTTGGATGCGGTGAAGCAGTACCGGTTCAAACCCGCCACTACGGAGGAGGGAAATCCCGTTCCTGTGGCGGTGTCAACCGTTCTTCAATACCATGCGGTCAAATATTTTTTAAGCCTCCGCATGCTTGTCAACTGGCCTGCGATACCCGACAAGCGCCTGATTATCGACCGCCATATGAGCAAGGCGGATGTCAACCGCGAGGTGAGCAAGCCAATTCACTACGACTTCATCCCGCAGCGAGGCGGCGCCTCCGTGCCCGATCGCGACGGAGTCTATCCGTTCACTCGAAGTGTAACCGGACCGCGCGTGGTCAAATTTTCCGACCAGGGATACGGGCACCTGGCATTCGTTCATGAGGGGAATAGCGCTTGTGACGTTGTGCTCACCGTGAGCGCCAAAGGAAAGGCTTCCGATCCGCAGGCAACTCGCTGTGAACGGCCGGAACTGGAGAAGCCCGTTGTCGAGTCGCTGCTCAAATCCCTATACAAGCCCGGCATGATGCACGGGAAGGAGGTTCCGATGCGGGCCTCGATTCATGTGGATTATGGGGACGTTCAGGCCGCGCGGCCCAGCCCTTGATTGGGCAAAAAGTGAGGCTGCGCCTTGGTTCCACCATCTTATCGTCCCAAGGTGGAAGATAACCAACCTCAACCATTGTTCCCGTCGCGCGCGGCCGGCAATCAGTTTTACGATCGATCAATCTCCAGCGGCCCGCGGTCCGCGAAACATCTTCCAGAACTCTTCGAATCCCTTCAGCCGCACCAGCTGGAAAGAATCGCTCACCACCAGGTAGAAGACCACGGCCGCGCCATCGATCCAGTGCAAGGCGTCGGAACCAAGCTGGTCGCTGAAGGGCAATGGCGCCGCGGAGAGCACCATGGCCAAAACAATCAGCGCCAGGTTCACGATGCCCATGACCAGATTGATCTCCACCAGCTTGCCGGTGAAGGCCTTTCCGAGCCTCAGGCTCTGACCAAGGGCCGAGAGCGCTGAGCGCCTTTCCAGCAGCATGACCAGCGGGGCAATGGAAAGCGTCCAGCTGAGCAGCGCCCAGGCGGTGAAGAATCCCAGCGCGAGAAAGATGGCCCAGAAGGCGAAGCCCACCAGGTCCGGCTCCGCGCCGGTGGTGATGTGCGTGGCCGCGACCCACTGCATGGAACGGAGCCACGCCCAGCAGATTGCGCCTAGCAGAGCCAGCCATCCGGCCTGCAACAGCATCATCGAAGGTGGCCGGAAGCGCAGCCTTGCGCCCGGGCCTGAACCAATGCGCATCAAGACGAGGCTGCGGCCAACGCCGGAAATCACCACCCAGGCCAGCGCCGCCAGCGGAGCCAGCCAGCGCAGCGTCTGCTCGACGTGCGGCTGATAAAGCGACCAGGCGTTGGCCAGTTGCAACGAGGCCTGCCAGGGGTTTTGGGTGTTGATGGAGTTGAGGCCCGCGGACTCTGGCGGCACCGCGGCGAGAATCTTCTGCACCTGCAGCCAGCACACGGCAAGGAACGGAATGCCGAACAGCCAGCGCCATGCAACTTCAATGAGGATAAGCAGGCGGCGGCTGAAGACAAAGCCCATTTGCCCGACCAGCGACTGCGTCCCGCGCAAGGGAGCCGTCATTTCACCACCGGGGTCTGCGTTCGTTGCAGGGGGGACGACGGGGCTTTGTCGCTGGGGCGGAGCACCAGGTTCACCAGCTTGCGCGGCACGACGATGACCTTGGCGACGGTCTTGCCGGCGATGCGCGCCTGCACCTTCTCCTCGGCCAACGCCGCGGCCTCAATGGTCTTCACATCGGCATCGGCAGCCACGCGAGTCACCGTCACCAGCTTGCCGTTGATCTGCACTGGAATTTCGAGCTCGTCTTCCTTGGCCAGCCCGGGATCGCTCCTGGGCCACGGCGCGCGCAGAATGGAGTCCTCCTCACCGAGTTCTTCCCACAGCTCGGCCACCAAGTGCGGCGCGAAAGGAGCCAGCAACAGCACCAGCGAGCGCAGCAGTTCCAGCACCACCGCCGGCGGCACTTCGCCTGCCGCCAGCTGCGCATCCGCTGCCTGAATCTCGTTGACCAGTTCCATGATGGCCGCAACGCAGGTGTTGAAGTGCCAGCGGCCCTCGAAGTCGAGTGTGATCTTGGCAATGGTCTGGTGCAGCTTGCGCAGCAGCTTGAGCGAAAGGCCTGTTGGCTGATCCGCGGGTTCCCTATCCTTTCCGCTCTCGCTGCGGAGATGCTGGGATTTCGCGCGTCCCGCGCGCGCCACCGGCGCATACTTGGTGGTCAGCCGCCACACGCGGCCCAGGAACCGGCTCACGCCCGCCACGCCGTCTTCCTGCCAGTCCAGGTCGCGATCGGGCGGCGCGGCAAACAGCGAATACGCGCGCGCGGCATCGGCGCCGTAACGGGCCACCATGTCGTCGGGCGACACCACGTTGCCCTTGGACTTCGACATCTTGGCGCCGTCTTTGATGACCATGCCCTGCGTGAACAGCCGTCGCACCGGCTCATCGTTCACGATCAGGCCCAGGTCGCGCATCACCTTGGTCCAGAAGCGCGAGTAGATCAGGTGCAGAATCGCGTGTTCGACGCCGCCAATGTACTGGTCGATGGGAAACCAGTATTGCGCCGTCGCCGGGTTGAACGGCGCGGCCGCGTTCTTCGCGTCGGTGTAGCGATAGAAGTACCAGCTCGAGTCGACAA